>FSYS01001972.1_pt1 | contig 24624 bp, 20 predicted proteins | sample 1638491 | NCBI WGS metagenome assembly FSYS01 (sample SAMEA3914788, study PRJEB12502) | metagenome | biome: forest; material: soil | place: Canada | collected 2011-07-03 | depth 0.1 m | reverse complement strand
GGCCGACCACGGCGGTCCCGGCGAGCGCGCCAGCGTTGGTGTTGCCAAAGGAGCCCTCGCCGGTGGCCGCGGCGGCGATCAGCGGGTTGGCGGTGGCGACGGCGATGGTAGCGGCGGCACCGGTGGCGCTGGTCCCGAGGGAGAAGAGGTTGGCGCCGGGATTGCCGTTGGCATCGATGCCGGCGCTGTTCTGCGTGTGACCGCCCTTGCCGAGGTCGTAGGCGAGCGCGTCGATGCTGCTCTCGACGGAGGACAGCTCCTGGTTGAGTACCTGCAGGGTTCCGCCGAGCTGGCCGCCGGTGATCGGAGCGTTGATCTGGAGCGTGCTGGTACCGGGCGCGAGCGCGGTGAAGAGGACGCCGGGAATGACGGTGGAGACGTTGTTGGTGGGGCTCGAGACGGCCGCGCCGTCAATGGTGAGGCTGGCGTCGACGCCGGTGGTCCCGGCGTTGAGGGCGAGCGCGGTGGGGGTTGCGTTGGTCTGGGTGGTGGAGGTGAGGGCGTTGGTGATGCCGCTGGATGAGGCCCTCACAAAACGGGGCCTAGGAGCCGAGGATGGAGCTCAGCATCTTTTCGGCGACGCTGCTGGCCGGGACGTTGTAGGTGCCGGCGTTGATGGAGGCCTGCAGTGCCGCCACCTTGGCGGTGCGGACGTCCGAGCTGTTGAGCGCCGTCGAGAGCAGGCCGCTGGCGGAGCTGATGGTGGCCTGGTCGCTGGTCGGGTCGCTGGCTTGGGATCCGGTCGTGGCGCTTGAGACGCCGGAGGCTCTGGCCGCGGCGCCGGTGGCGGCCGTCGATTCGGGCGGCGCAGCGGGGCGTGCGGAGGGCGACGGGGTGGTGACGTTGCTACTGGCGATCTGGGCCTGACTGACATCGTTCGATATGTTCACGTGGGTTCCTCCATGTCCATTACCTCATCGGCGGAGGCTCGTTAGACTTTAGTACCAGGTGCTCCCTTTTCGGTCTTTTCGGTCACCGGATTACCTGAGTTACCGGAGTTGCCCGTGACCTTTGGGTCTTTTGGGTGTTAGCGTCGATGCGATCGACGTCCGCCACGATTTTACGGGCGATGCCCAGGCCGCCGCTGCGGTCGATCGAGTTGGCCACCGCCTCCGTGCCGTAGCTGCTGAGGGTGTCGAGCGAACCGTCGCGGTCGCCGTTCGGATCCTGGCCGAAGCCGGGGTCCTGACACTTTTGCATGGGTTTGAGAATCTGCTCCAACAGCATACCCTCGAACTTCTGGGCGGCATCCACCAGACGGGCGTGGCGTTGGGTGGCGGCGAGGCTCGAACTGGCGGCCACTCCTGTTGGGGGCGCCGCGAGGGTTGGCGTCGATGCCGCAACTGTGATGGTTCCGTTCATAGCACCTCAATCTCGGCCTCGAGCGCGCCGGCTGCCTTCATGGCTTGCAAGATGGAAATGACGTCGCGGGCCGTGGCGCCGATCGCTTGCAGGCTGCGCACCAGATCATCGACGGTGGCGCCTTGGCGCAGCTCGATGCGGTTGACCGGCTTGTCCCGCGCCTCGACCCGGCTTTGTTGCACCACCTGGGTGGTTCCGGTACCGAAGGCGTTGGGTTGGGAGACTTCAAACTCGCTGACGACGTTGATCGCGAGCCCGCCGTGCAGAATCGAAACCGTCTGCAGGACCACACCGTGCCCCGATCACCACCGTTCCGGTCCGCTCGTTCACGACCACCTTGGCGCGGGGGTAGAAGGGCACCTCGATGGCTTCGATGCGCGCGAGCAACATCGGCACATCCTCGCCGGGGGCGATCTCGATATCGATGCGGCGGCTGTCGAGCGCGCGGGCTGCGGGCCGCTGCAGCTCGTGGTTGATCGCCTGGGCCATGGCGCCGGCGCTGCGGAAGTCCGCCTCGTTGAGCAGGACGGAGAAGTTTTGCCGGGCGGTGATGTCGAGCGAGAGGCCGCGCTCGACGATGCCGCCGCCGGGGACGCGCGCCGTGGTGGGGTGGTTCATCTGCCGGGTGTTGCCGTTGAGGGTGACCGAGTAGCCGCCGACGACCAGCGGGCCCTCGGCTTGGGCATAGATCTTGCCGTCGGGGCCGTAGAGGGGGGGGCATCAGGAGCAGGCCGCCCTCGAGGCTTTGCGCGTCTCCGGCCGAGGCGGCGGTGACGTCGAGCTTGGTGCCGGGACGCGAGAAGGGCGGCAGCGTGGCTGAGATGAAGACGGCGGCGAGGTTCTGCACCTTGATCGAGGAGGCGGGAACGCTGACTCCCATGCGGAGCAGAGTCGCGGCCAGGGTCTGGATGGGGAAGCTGGTCTGCTGGCTGTCGCCGTTGCCGTGCAGGCCGACGACGATGCCGTAGCCGACGAGCTGGTTATCGCGGATGCCCTCGATCGAGGCGATGTCTTTGATTCGCGCCATGTGGACGGCGGGCGGCGGCTCGGCGGCGGGAGTAGCTGCAGGGATGGTCGCGGCGGCGAATTGCAGGGCGGCGGGAGAGTTCGCCTGGCCGGTGAGCGGCCTGGCGGTCTGGTTTCGGGTTAGAGCAACGGGTTGGGCTTCGTTGGGATTCCCGGCTTGGGCCTGGAGGCGTCCCGGCCTGGAGGCGGAGAGCAGCAGCAGACCGCCGGTGAGCGTCGCAATGCGCAGCGCGCGGAGGAGCCGCGGCAGCCGGTGCGAAGGTGCCGCTTCGATCCCAGATTGTCTAACCGGACCGGTCCAACACGATGCGCAAATGGCCGCCGGGGATGCGGAGGACGGTTGCGGACTGAGCTCCGCACGCCTGCTCGGCCTGGTCCGGGAACTGCGCCCTCATCGTCCACCTCTTGTTTGTTCTCACCGATCTACCCCTCCTTCACATCCTTCGGCGAGCTGCAGGCGGACGTTCTTCTCCGCGCTCCAAAGCACGACCCGGTCGCCGACGCGCACCACGGGGACGGCAGCCTCGACCGCGCGCGAACGAGCCTCTGCGGCGTTCGCAGCCGACGCGCGCGAGTTGTTGACCTTGCCGGTGGTTGTCGCCGCCAAGCGCTCTCCGCCCAGGGATGGGTGCTCCGCGAGGTCCAATGGGATCCCATCCTGCAGCACGCCTGGGAGGTCTTCGCCGACCCCGTGCACTCCGAGAGGCCCACCGTAAAACGGCGCCATCGGCGACCACATCCGGCTCAGCATCCCCGGCACCGCCTGGGACAACGGCCCGGGCAGCCAACAGACGGTGCGCGGTGTCGTCCGCGGCGCCGCCGACGTCGAGATGGAGCCATGAGCGGCATCGCAGGTCGGGCCGCGACATGGACAGACGCTCGTCGCGTGATGGTCGACAACCCGTCGCTGGTTCTGGCTTGGTTGGGCCTGCTTGCTGGTCTGTTCCCTACTCCCTGTTCCCTGCCCTTAGACCTTGGGCAGCTCTTCGGTGGCTACCTGTCGAAGGCGGTGTTGAAGACGGTAAGGGCCTTTTGCATCATCTCGGTCTGGCGCTGGACCAGGACCAGCTGCATGGTTCCCTGGATGGCGTCCTCGTTCGAACCCTCGAACCGAGCCCTGACGGATGGTGGCGGTGCCGGCAACCGGCTTCGCCGAGTCCGGGGCCGAGAGCCGGTTGGTGCCGTCGGCGGTCAGCACGCGCTTGTCGGGGAAGGTGAAGTCATCGGGTGCTGCTGCGTGTCGAGGACGGGGTGGTCTTCGGAGTCCTCGAGGACGCCGGTCGAGGAGCGCGAGAAGTTTCCCTGGCGGGTGTATTTCAGGATCGGCACGGTCTGGTCGGATTGGCCATTGATGCCTGCCTGCACCGTCAGCCCGGTCTGGACGGCGAAGAAGCCGTCGCCCTCGAGGGCGAGATCGAGCGGATTGCCGGTGGTGGCGATCCGGCAACGCCATCACCGACAACCCCCGGCGGCAACACCGGCATGGGAACCCTGGCATCGGTCGGAGTGGCCGCGTTGCTCGTTTGGGCGGTGGTCTGGCTGCTGGTCTGGGCCTTCCCCTACTGCGCAGCCGAGCAGCAACAACAGGATCAGTACCGAGGGCAGGAGCAGCGTCTGGGTCGCGACTCCCGCCGGTAGCACGGTCGTCGGCTAGGTCGGCGTGTTGGCGAGGTTGTTCGCCGCCGTGTCGAGCGCCTGTGTGCGAGCCAGAAGGCCCGTGTAGGCTGCATAGAGTCCACTATCCATGCCTTACAGAGAGGCACTCGGGGGGCCGAAGCGAACGGGCAGCGCGTGAGACAAATCTCACGGTTGGTGGTGGGGGAGGGTCTGTGGAAAGGGGGCAAACCGCGGCGGCCCCGCCCGAGCGGAACGATTGGTTCCAAGGGGAAGAGCCGCTGCGAGAGTTGAAGTAACGGTTTAAGTTAGCTGGGCAACACGCGGAGATCGCCGCCGGTCATGTCGGTGGGCTGCTCGATATTAAGCAACGACAGGATCGTCGGCGAAATGTCGCGGAGGCTGCCGCCGTCGCGGACACCGATCTTCCTGCCCTGGTCGGTGACCAGCAGGAACGGCACCGGGTTGGTGGTGTGCGCGGTGTGCGGGCCGCCGCTGACGGGGTCGACGAGCATCTCGGCGTTGCCATGGTCGGCGGTGACCAGAAGGCTGCCGCCGTACTGCTTAACTGCCTGGTAGATGCGGCCGAGATGAAGGTCTACCGCCTCGACGGCTTTGACGGTGGGCTCCATCTTGCCCGAGTGGCCGACCATGTCGGCGTTGGCGAAGTTGACGATGATGACGTTGAAGGCGGTGTCGTTGACGGCTTTGACGACGGCGTCGGCGATGCCGGCGGCTGACATCTCGGGCGCGAGATCATAGGTGGCGACCTTCTGCGATGGGACCAGCTCGCGGTCCTCGCCGCCGAACGGCTTCTCGATGCCGCCGTTGAAGAAGTAGGTGACGTGGGCGTACTTCTCGGTCTCGGCGACACGGAGGTTACGCAGGTTAGCCTGGGCCATCAGGTTCGCGAGCAGGTTGTCCATCGACTCGGCGGGGATAACGATGGGGAGTTTGAAGTTCTTGTCGTACTGGGTCATGCAGACGTAGTGCAGATCAGCGGGAACCTGGTTGCGCGGGATCTCTGCGTCAAGCTCGATGGCCTTGGGCAGGGCGAGGCCGCCGTCGGCGGTGAGGCCGGAGTTGCGCGTGAGCACGCGGGTCACCTGGCGGACGCGATCGGCGCGGTAGTTGAAGCAGATGCAGACATCGTGGTCGCGGATGAGGCCGACGGGCTTGTTCGCGGCGTCGACACAGGTGAAGGGCGGGATGAACTCGTCGGTGATGCCGTTCGAGTAGCACTCGCGGACGCGAGCAATGGCGTCGTGGTAGGTGCCGCCCTCGGGGGTTCCGGTGACCATGGCGTCGAAGGCCTGGCGCTCCTTCTCCCAGCGCAGGTCACGGTCCATGGCGAAGTAGCGTCCGCTGACACTGGCGAGACGGCCGACGCCATACTCCTGGAAGCTCTGGGTGAGCTCTTCAAGGTAGCCGACGCCGCCGGTGGGCAGGGTGTCGCGGCCGTCCATGAAGGCGTGGACGAAGACGCGGGTGAGCTTGTGCTGGGTCGCCATGCGGAGCAACGCGTTGAGGTGGCGCTGGTGCGAGTGCACGCCGCCGTCCGAGAGCAGGCCGAGGAGATGCAGGGCCCTTCCCTTTTGACCGGCGAGTTCGAAGGCGCGGACCAATGTGGGATCGGTGAAGAAGCTGCCGTCCATGATGGCGGTGTCGATGCGGGTCATGTCCATGCGGACGATGCGGCCGGCACCGAGGTTGAGGTGACCGACCTCGGAGTTGCCCATCTGCCCACCTGGGAGGCCGACGAACTGCTCGCTGGCGCGCAGCAGAGTGTTGGGAAATTCTGCTAATAGCTTGTCGTAGTTCGGTTTACGAGCCGCGGCAATCGCGTTGGCGTTCGTTTCGGCTCGATAGCCCCACCCATCCAGAATCGTCAGAACAATCGGTCTTGGCATGCTGATTCAGAATAGCAAGAGGACAGGATCAGGGTGTAGGGATCAGGGCTCAGAAAGCCGCAGTGGGAAAGATGCTGCTAAAGGCGAGGGTGTAGAGGCGAACGCGGAGTTTGGGTGGAAGGGTGCCGGCGGCATCGGCGCGCGCAACTGTACCGGGCTCCTTCGCTTCGCTCGGCCGACAACCGCAACGGCAACGACGGGAAAGCGGAGGCCGCTGTAAGCAGCGCTTCGCTTAGACGTGGATGGCGTTGGCGGAGGGCTTGGCGGGAGCTGGGGCTGGCGCGAGTGCTTCGTCGATGTAGTCGACCAGGGGGTAGCCGGCGATCTTCCAGCCGTCAAAGCCTCCGCGCAGAGGGCGGACGCGGGTGACGCCCATCTTGTGGAGCTGGAGCGCGACCTTGGCGCTGCTCTCCTCGTTGGGGCAGGTGCAGTAGAGGATGATGTCGCGGTCGCGCGGAATGCGCTCGCTGTGGAGGGCGAGTTCGGTCGGGCCGACGCGGACGGCGCCGGGCAGAACGCGCGGGTCAGGCAGGTAGTCGAGGGGGTGGCGAAGGTCTACGATGAAGGGCGCGGCGCAGCCGTTCTGCTCGGCCTCGTCGAGCATCGCCTTCAACTCCTCCGGCTCGAGACGCATCCGGTGCAGCTGCGCGAGGAAGCGACGCTGCTTGATGATGCGATGGGCGAGTAGCCCCAGGACCATCAGGAGGACAAGGGCACCGGCGAAGTGGCCGAGGAGATGGAAAAAGACTGCGCTCTTTTTGGCGATATCGCCGAAGAAGCGGCCGGCCATCAGGTAGGCCTCGGCCCAGAGGACGGAGCCGGCGAGGTCCCAGGCGAGGAAGCGCCCGAAGGGCATGCCGGTTTGACCAGCGATGGGCGCGGCGACGGTGGAGAGCCCGGGTACGAACTTGGCGAAGAGCAGTGTGACCGGGCCGCGACGGGTGAAGTAACCCTCGGTCTTGGTGACGCAGGTGGTGGCTTCGAGTGAGAAGCGGCAGAGGAGCTTCAGAACGCGGTTGCCGAAGTGGTGGCCGAGCAGGTACCAAAGGCTATCGGAGAGCAGACAGGCGGTCAGCACGACCAGCAGCGATGGCATGGCGCCGACCTTATGGGCAGCCGAGAGCGTTCCCGCCGTCAGCAACAGCGGGATGCTCGGGATAGGCACACCGAGCTGCTCGATCAGAACCCAAACGAACAGGATCAGATAGGCGTACTTGACGAAGAGTGCGAGCGCGAAGGGCATAATCGGGGGCGACAACTCTATAGATGTTTCACTGTACCCCTTCGATGCGAAGGTTGCGAAGTGCCTTTGTGCGATGCAGCCTGGGGAAGGTGTTTTCTCTCTGGAAAATCACGGATTAAGCCGGTTCAACAAAGAACGGGCCGGAATGCTCCGGCCCGTCTCGCTGAGTGCTCAATCGCCAGATCGCTTACTTAGCGAGAATAAAAGGCATGTCCACAAGGTGCTGACCGATGAACCACGACTGGAGTTCATTGGCGCGGAGGATGTCGCTGACGACCATGTCGTTGGTACCGTCGTCGCCGGCCTTATCGGCAGCCTCGGCGATGTCGTGGCAGGACTGCATGATGTGCTTGTGGGCCTCGAGCAGACGGGAGATCTGAACAGGAACCTCTTCGCGGCCGCGCGGCGGCGGCTGGATCTTGGTAAGCTGGGCGACGTCGCCGCCCATGGCGATGCTGACGCCGCCGAGGATCTGGATGCGCTCGGCAATGGTGTCGACCATCTCGACCTGCTCGTCGAAGTGCTTATCGAAGAGGAGATGAAGCTGGTAGAACGTAGGTCCGGAGACCTGCCAGTGGTGCTTTTTGTACATGTCGCGGAGGGTGATCGAATCGGCCAGGAGCTGGTTCAGCTTGTTGACCATCTGCTGACGGACCTCAGCGTCGAGCCGGTGCGGCATGTCCAGCACCACCTGCCCGAACTTCTGAACTTCCTTGGCCTGTGCGTGCCAACGCGGGGTATCCACGTCGGGCGCGGCATCGACCTTCTTTGCTGCAGTTGCCATCTCTCACCTCTTTGTATTGATTAATGCGTACAGGGCGTGAGATGCGAAACGGGACGAACGCGGTTTCCCGCTGTCCGTCCCGTTTCATCAACCGTTGATGCGTGATGGAAATCTCGTTGACGAGCTCCCTACTGCTTGACCTGGACCGTCGGCGTGACCGAGAAGCCGGGCCGCAACACGTAGTCGGCGTCGTCGTCCTTGAGGTCGGTGAAGTCGATGCGAACCGGGATGCGCTGCACCACCTTCACGTAGTTGCCGGTGGCGTTCTCCGGCGGGAAGAGGCTGAGGCGGGATCCGGTGGCGCCGCCGATCTGGGTGACCTTGCCGTTGAACTTGCGGCCGCCCAGGGCGTCCACGGTGATCTTCACTGGCTGGCCGGGCCGCATGCGGTCCAGCTGCGTCTCCTTGAAGTTGGCCGTAACCCAGAGGTTGGTCAGCGGGATAACGGTGAGGACATCCTGACCGATGCTGAGGTTAACGCCGACATCGACGTTCTTCTTGTTGATGATGCCGGCGATGGGGGCGGTGATGTGGCAGTAGCCGAGGTTCAGGCGGGCCTGCTCAACCTTGGCCTGCGCCTGCTTGACCGCCGCCAGCATGGAGTTGGCGCGGGCCTCCTGCACGCGCACCTGCTTGGGACCGTTCTTCACCGACTGCTGCGCCTGGAAGCGGGCCTGTGCGAGACGCTGCTGCGACTGGCGAACCGCCTCCTGGCCGCCAATTACGTCAGCCTGGGCCTCGAGCACCGCAGCGGTGGTGCCGCTGGCGGCGGCGACCGCAGCGTCATACTGCTGCTTCGAGATCACGTCCTTCTGTACCAGCGGGGTGTAACGGTCGACGTCGAGCTGCGCCTTGAGCGCGTTGGCCTGCGCCTGGGCGACGCGCGCCTGGGCGGCCTTGAGCTGCTGCTGTGCCTGAGAGACGGCAGCCTGGCTGCCGGTCACGTCCGAACCCGAGGTGCTGATGCTGGTCAAGCTGGTGACGCTGGTGATGGGCACGGCGACGTTGGCCTGGATGTACTCGGCCTGGGCGCTGGCCAGGTTGGCCTCGGCCTGATCGAGCGCGACCTGATAATCCCGGGGGTCGATCTCGGCGATCAACTGCCCCTGCTGGACCTTCTGGTTGTCCTCGACATAGACCTTGATGACCTGGCCGACGACGCGGGAGCTGACCTGATAGAGGTCGCCATCGACCTGGGCGTCGTCGGTGTCCTCGACGAAGGTGGAGTGCCAGTAGAAGAGGCCGGCGCTGACCACCAGCAGAATGACGACGGCGATGATGATGAACTTGCGCCGCGACTTCTTCGCCGGGGGCTCCGCGTCATGCGAGCCTGTGTCCTGCGATCCATTCTTCTGCGCGTTGCGATCTTGAATCTCTTGGTCTGCCAAGGTTACTTCCCTCCGAGATAATCCTTGTAACGTGTCTGCGCAACACCCAGCGCACGGGCCAAGGATAGCTTGGCGACGTTATGCTGGTAGAGCGCACTGATGTATTGATCGTTGGCCTGCTCGGTCTGCGTCTGGGCCTGCGAGACGGGCAGGTTATCCGACACCCCGGCGTGGAAGCGCTGCTGTGCTTCGCTGAGCGCCTCGGTCGCGAGTTCGACGTTCGACTTGGTCGCCTCGACCAGCTTGGCCGCAGCCTGGATATCGAGGATGCTGTCCTGGATATCGGCATTGACCTGCTGGATCTGATCCTGGTAGCGGGCATTGGCCTGGGCGAACTGCGCTCCGGCTACCTGCTCGTCCCCATGGGTCTTGGCGATCTGAAGAATAGGTGCGGTGATCTCGCCGTTGACGGTGTAGGTTCCGTGCGAGTGGCCGGCGGTCTGGCCCTGGTCGCCAAAGTTGCCGCTGACGTCGGCCTGGGGAAGCTGCTGCTCCCACGCGGCCTTTTTCTGGGCTTCGCTGGCCTTCACCGACTCGTTGAGCGCCTGCAGATCCTTGCGGTTCTTCAGTGCGTCAGCGAAGGCGGTCCTGGGATCGATGCCGTCGAGCGCCGCGTAGGGCACGTCGTCGCTCAGGCGGAACTTTTGCTCGAGCGGCAGGCCGATGGTGCGGGCCAGCGCCAGCTTGTCCTTCTCGAGACTGTTGGTGGTCGAGATCAGGTTCTGCTGCTCGTTCTGGTAGTCCACCTGCGCGCGCAACACGTCGATGCGCGGGCTGGTGCCAGCGTCGTGTGCGGAGACCGCCTGATCGAGCGAAAGCTTCGAGGTGGCCAGCTCGGACTTAACCGCCGCGATGCGGGCCTCGTCCGCCACGCAGAGCAGGTAGGCATTGCCGACGGTGAGGACGACCATGTCGCGGGCGTCCTGCGCAGAGAACTTAGCGCTCGCGAAGTTGTGCTTCGCCGCCAGATAGTTCTGCAGCGAGGTGAGGTTGAATAGCGTCTGGCTGAGGTAGGCGCGGAAGTCGGTGACCTGAAACGGTCCGATAATCGGATTCAGGCCGGGAAACTTCAGGCCATACGCGGCCAGGTTAAGCTGCTGGACGCTGATGGCAGCGCCGCCGGAGACGGTTGGCAGAAGCGACTGTAGCTGCTCGAGCCGCTGGCCATTCGCGTTCTGCTCCGAGGAGGACTCCAGAATGATGCCGAGGTTGGTCTGGAGCCCGCGCTGAATGGCGTCCTCAAGCGAGAGGTCGATGACCCCGTTGGTCGCCGTCCCGGTGACGACGCTGCCGCGGAAGGAATCCTGTGCCACGCCCGACCCGGACGGTGTGCCCGACGCGCCCGAGAGCTCCTGCTGCGCCTGGCTGACCGCGCCCGTGCTCAAGCCCTGGTTGGCGTTGGATGCGTTCGGGCCCGCGGGCCCTGTACTGCTGCCCGGAGCCTGGGCAAATGCCGGTGCGGCCAACATTCCGAGCAGACAACCGCCGACGACCGCGAGCGATGCCCGGGTCTTTACTGTTTCTCTTCGCCCCATGTTTTGTATGTTACCTGTATTCCAAAAGTCGTCCGATCCAGCAAGAAACGTGTCGTACCAAACTACAACGTTGCGAAACAATTAAAGATCCGGAATTTCATTCTTGGTTTCGATGCGTGGACCGGCTCCGAATGTTCAAAAAAAAGAGGTTCATTGCCGTCCGAGGAACCCGCGACCGATAACCGGCCGCGTTGTCGTCTCCTCCTGTCCGGTCGGCGAGCGGGAATGCCACACCTGCAAGTCTCGCGATAGACTCATCTGCAACTTTCTAGGAGGGCTTTTAATGTTTCTCGGCATCGATGTCGGTACCGGCGGCACGCGCGCGGTCTTGATCGACCGCAACGGCGCGGTGGTCGCCTCACAGAGTGCGGAGCACGTGGCGATCCACTCCGAACAGGTCGGCTGGGCCGAACAGGATCCGGAGGACTGGTACCGCGCAGCCACCGAGGCGATCACCGCCGTCATCGCGGCGGGGGGCGTCGCCGGCGCGTTCCTTTCCGGGGACGAGATCGAGGCCGTCGGGCTGACCGGCCAGATGCACGGCTGCGTGATGCTCGACGCCTACGGCCAGGTGTTGCGCCCGGCGCTGATCTGGTGCGATCAGCGGACCCAGCCGCAGTGCGACTGGCTCACCGAGAAGATCGGTTTCGAGCGGCTGATCGAGCTGACCTGCAACCCGGCACTGCCGAACTTTACCCTGACCAAGCTGCTGTGGGTGCGCGATCACCAGCCAGAGATCTTTGCGAAGATCGCCCACGTGCTCTGCCCCAAGGACTACGTCCGCTACCGGCTGACGGGCGAGTTCGCGATGGACATGCAGGAGGCCTCGGGGACGCTGCTGCTCGACGTCACGAACCGGCGCTGGTCGGAGGAGGTCGCGGCGGCGGCGGGCATCCCAATGGCGTGGCTGCCCCGCTTGTTTGAAGGCCCGGAGATCTGCGCGCGCATCTCGGAGGAGGGCGCGGCCGCAACCGGACTCGGCGTCGGCACGCCGGTCGCGGCTGGAGCCGGCGATCAGGGCGCGGGCGCGGTGGGGATGGGCATCCTCGATCCCGGATCGGTCTCGGCGACGATTGGGACCTCGGGCGTGGTCTTTGCCTCGACCGCAGCCCCGACCAAGGACCGGCTGGGCCGCCTACACACTTTCTGCCACGCCGCTCCCGGACTGTGGCACGTGATGGGTGTGACCAACGGCGCCGGGCTGAGCCTGCGCTACTTCCGCGATACCTTCGCGCCCACCACCAGCTACGACGAGTTGAGCGAGCTTGCGGCCAGGGTTCCAGCAGCCAGCGACGGCCTGCTGTGGGCGCCGTATCTCTTTGGGGAGAGGACCCCGCACCTCGATCCCGAGGCGCGCGCCGCCTTTGTCGGCATCACTGCGTCTACCACGCGCGGCCACTTCGTCCGCGCGATCCTCGAGGGCGTGGCCTTCAGTTTGAAGGACACTTTCACCTTATTTAGCGAGCTGGGGATTCCGGTGAGTAGCATCCGCCTCGGCGGCGGAGGCGCGCGTGGGCCGCTGTGGCGTCAGATTCAGGCCGACGTCTACGGCCAGCCGGTGCAACTGCTCGAGGCCGAGGAGGGCGGAGCGTTTGGCGCCGCGCTGCTCGCCGGAACCGGCATCGGGGCGTGGCCAACGGTGGCGGCGGCGTGCGCGGCGACGATTCGGGTCGCCGACACCATCGTGCCGCGTTCGGCACCGGAGATGCAGGCGGCGTACGCCTTCTACCGGAGGATCTACCCCGCGCTAAAGCAGATCAGCGAGGCATAAGTGCACCCGTCCCGGCATGCTCACTCGCACCATGCCGGGACGGGTGCACGCGAAACTCCCAACCGAATTTGCGCGTCCAACCCCCACATGCGAACCATCACCCTCGAAGAGCACTTCGTCACTCCCAGCTTCCTCCACGCCACCGGGGCCTACGGCAACGGCGCGCCTGCGCTTCAGGCGATTCAGCAGAAGCTGCTGGACCTGGGCGACGGCCGCATCGTCGACATGGATGAGGCCGGGGTCGATCTCCAGGTGCTCTCACTCGCCGCGATCGGCTTGGACGAGCTGGCTGCCGCGACCGCCGCGCCGCTGCTCTGCGACGTCAACGACGAGCTGGCCGCCGCCATCCAGGCGCACCCAAAGCGCTTCGCCGGGCTCGCGACGCTGGCGATGAATGACGCTGCCTCAGCCGCGAAGGAGCTGGAGCGCTGCATCGATACCCTCGGCTTCAAGGGCCTGATCCTCGACGGCACCGTAGGTGGCGAGTTCATGGATCAGGCGAAGTTTCTGCCTGTCTTCGAGGCCGCGAATGCATTGAAGGTTCCCATCTACCTGCACCCCGCGCCGGCGCCGAAGGCGGTGAAGGATGTCTACTTCAGCGGCCTGCCCGCAGAGGCGGCGCATCTGCTCTCGATCGCTGGCTGGGGCTGGCATGCAGAGAACGGCCTGCACACGCTGCGGTTGATCGTCTCCGGGCTCTTCGATCGCTTCCCGGACCTGCAGATCGTCATCGGCCACATGGGCGAGGGCGTGCCGTATGCGCTGGCGCGGTCGAGCAATGTCCTCGGCGGCGCGATCAAGCACCTCCAGCGCAGTGTGGACGAGTACTTCCGGCATAACTTCCACGTGACCACAAGCGGCTACTTCACGCTGCCACCGTTTCAATGCGCGCTGGAGGTGGTCGGCATCGACCGCCTGATGTACTCGGTTGATTACCCCTTCAGCCCCAATACCCGTGGACGCGACTTCCTCAACGCGCTTAACTTAGCCGATACCGACTATGCCAAGCTGACGCACGGCAACGCCGAGGCGCTCTTCAAGCTATAAGTATTGGCATTAGGATTTCAGGAGATACAGATGTCGAACGGGCAGAGCAATGGAGTTGCCGAGATCAAGGTCGCAGTGATCGGGTTCGGACTTGCTGGGCGGGTTTTCCACGCGCCCTTTGTCAGCGCGGTGCCGGGGTTGAAGCTGACGTCGATCGTTCAGCGCAAGGGGGATGAGGCCGCGAAGGCGTATCCGCAGGTTAACATTCTGCGCAGCTTCGAGGAGGCGCTCAATTCCGAGGCGGAGCTGATCGTCGTCGGCACGCCCAACGAGACGCACTACACGCTGGCGAAGCAGGCTCTCGAGGCCGGCAAGCATGTCGTCGTGGACAAGCCCTTCGCCGCCACCAGCGAGGAGGCGCGCACGCTGGTCGAGCTGGCTGCCGAGAAGAAGCGAGTCCTTGCGCCCTTCCAGAATCGCCGCTGGGACGGCGATTTTCTCACCGTATGCGACGTGCTCGAGCACAACGACCTGGGCCGGCTGGTCACCTTCGAGTCGCACTTCGACCGCTTTCGCCCGCTGCCCCGGCCGAACACCTGGAAGGAGTCCGGCAACGCCAGCAATGGGCTGCTGTTCGACCTGGCGCCGCACCTGCTTGATCAGGTGCTCGCGCTCTTCGGCGTTCCGGAGGCGATCACCGCCAGCGTGCGGAAGGACCGCGACAACTCCGACATCGAGGACGCCTTCGACATCGTACTGCACTACCCCGGTCTGCTCGCCATCAGCCGCTCCAGCATGCTGGCCTGCGACGCCTCGCCGCGCTTCCTGCTGCACGGCACCAAGGGCAGCTTCAAGAAGTACGGCCTCGATCCGCAGGAGCCTGCGCTGGTCGCTGGCGGCCAGGTACCCCGGCTGTCGGAGGCGCCGAATGCCAAGCCGGACCAGTGGCTAACTGAGAAGGAGTTGCACTGGGGGCTGCTGACGGTCGCGCCCGATCCCCACGAGCCGAGCATCGTCGTGACACGCAAGATCGAGACCCGCCCGGGCGACTATCGCAGGTTCTACGCCAACGTCCGCGATGCCATTCGCGGCGTCGCGCCCTTGGCGGTCACGCCCGAGGACGGTTATCGCACGATTAAATTGCTGGAGCTTGCGCGCGAGAGCTGCGCCAGCCGCCGCACGCTTCCCGTGGAGTTTTGAGCCGGAAGCATGCGTGGTTGACGGTGTAGAGTCGCCCCATATCCACACCGGTTTCCCTTGGTAGAGTGGAAGAGGATGAATATCGTGATGAGTGAATCTTCTACAGCGCTTCCGCTCGGCTTCGAGTGGGGCGCGGTCAAGGCCGGAATCAAGCCCAGCGGCAAATTGGACTTGGCAGTCGCAGTCGCTCCCAACGGAGCCAACGCCGCCGCGCTGTTCACCACCAACCAGCTCGTGGCCGCTCCCGTCACGGTCGGGCGCAGACATTTGACAGCTACCGGTGGGCGCGTCTCGACGGTGCTGGTCAACGCCGGCAACGCCAACTGCGCCACCGGTGCCGCGGGCATCGACGCCTGCATGGCGACCTGCGTCGCTGCGGCCGAGAGCTTTCACTGCATCTTTGACGAGGTCTTTCCCTCCTCGACCGGCATCATCGGGGTTCCCTTTCCGTCGGAAAAAGTGGTCGCAGCGTTGCCCGCGGTGAAGGCGTCGATGGGCAGTACGTCGGAGCACGCCGAGCTGTTCGCCCGCGCGATCATGACCACCGACACCAGGATGAAGATCAGCAGCGCGATCATCGACGTGGACGGCGCGGGTCGTGAGGTCCGCATCTTCGGCGCGGCCAAGGGCGCCGGCATGATCCATCCCCAGCTCGGCGTGGCACCCGGACCGCCGCACGCGACCATGCTGGTCTATCTCTTCACGGACGTGGTGGCCGATTCGGCCGACCTCTCCAACCTGCTCCACCCGGCGGTCGAGCGCAGCTTCAACAGCATCTCCATCGACGGCGACACCTCGACCAACGACACCGTCCTGCTGATCGCGAGCGGCGCCAGCGGCGTCAAGTTGGACGACGGCGTCCGCGCGGCGTTTGCCAATGCGCTCACGCTGGTCTGCGAATCGCTGGCGTTCAAGATCGTCGATGACGGCGAGGGCGTCGGTCACGTGGTCACCTTGCACGTCACCGGCGCGCGCGACGCGGCCGAGGCCAAGAAGGTGGCCAAGTCCATCGCCCACTCGCCTCTGTGCAAAACGGCATGGTCGAGCGGCGACCCGAACTGGGGCCGGCTGATGGCCGCCACCGGCTACTCGGGCGTGACCTTCGATCCGGAAAAGGTGAAGATCGCGATCGGGCCGCACCTGGTTTTCGCTGAGGGGCTGCGCGTGCCGTCCTTCGACAAGGCCGCGACCCACGAGACCATGCTGCAACGCGAGTACACCATTGCCATCGACCTCGGCCAGGGCGAGGGCGAGTGCCGCTTCCTGACCTGCGACCTGACTGCCGAGTACGTCGCCATCAACGCCGACTACTCCAGCTAGCCGATTATCGAATATCGGAGCCCCATGCCCTGCACGCGCGGCATGGGGCTTCTTCGTGCTGGCTGGTGCCTACATTGCCTCAGAGTCCAGAATGCCGCCGCCGCGAGATGACGTTTCCGCTCAACCCTATTATCTTTATGCATAGTGCTATTAGAGAGAAACAGGAACCCTATGACGACCAAGCTTGAGACGGCTGCGCAGATCGACTACACCGCCGAGGTAGCCGAGTGGATTGAGGCATTCGATGAGGTCGTTGCTTCCGACTGGCAGCAGAGCGCCGATCTGCTTGGCGCGCTCCGCCAGCGCGCCCGCGAGGCCGGTGTGCCGACGCCCGGCGAGCTGACCACGCCGTACCGCAACACCATCCCCAGGCACGACGAGGTTCCCTATCCCGGCGACCGCACGCTCGAGCACCGCGTCGAAAGTCTGATCCGCTGGAACGCCATGGCGATGGTGCATAGCCAGAACAAGAAGGACCCCGGCATCGGTGGACACATCTCCACCTACTCGTCGCTGGCGACGCTGCTCGAGGTGGGCTTCAACCACTTCTTCCACGCCAAGTACGGCGAGCTGCCAGGCGACTTCATCTACTTCCAGGGCCACGCCTCGCCCGGCGTCTACGCCCGCGCCTACCTCGAAGGTCGCTTCGACGATGCGCGCCTGAAGAACTTCCGCCACGAGCTGCGCGACACCCCCGGCCTCTCGTCCTATCCGCACCCCTGGCTGATGTCCGACTTCTGGAACTTCCCCACCGTCTCGATGGGTATCGGACCGCTGAACGCCATCTATCAGGCGCGCTTCATGAAGTATCTGGAAAATCGCGGCCTTATTCCCGCGTCTCCGCGCAAGGTCTGGGCCTTCGTCGGCGACGGCGAGACGGACGAGGTCGACACCCTCGGCGCCATCTCGCTCGGCGCGCGCGAGAAGCTCGACAACCTGATCTTCGTGGTCAACTGCAACCTGCAGCGGCTGGACGGCCCGGTGCGCGGCAACAAGCGCATCATCGACGAGCTCGAAGGTGTCTTCACCGGCGCAGGCTGGAATGTCATCAAGGTCATCTGGGGAGCGGATTGGGATGCTCTCTTCGAGCGCGACCACACCGGCCTTCTCCTGCGCCGTATGGAAGAGTGCGTCGATGGCGATTTCCAGACCTTCAAGGCCAAGGACGGCGCCTACCTGCGCCAGCACTTCTTCGGCAAGTATCCGGAGCTGCTCGAACTTGTCAAGGACATGAGCGACGACCAGCTCGCCAACCTGCATCGCGGCGGCCACGATCCGGCCAAGATCTACAACGCCTATAAGCGCGCTACCGAGCACAAAGGCACGCCAACGGTCATTCTCGCGAAGACAGTCAAGGGCTACGGTCTCGGGTCGGCACAGGCGCGCAACGCCACGCACTCCGAGAAAAAGCTGGCCGACGACGCGCTCGCGCAGTTCGTCAAGCGCTTCGACATTCCCGTGCCGGAGGAGGCCGCGAAGAACGGCGCCTTCTATCGCCCCGCGCAGGACACGCCCGAGATCTCCTACCTACAGCAGCGGCGCAAGGAGCTGGGCGGCTACATCCCCACGCGCAACCCGCCCAAGCTCGACTTCAAGGCGCCCACGCTTGATACCTTCAACGAGTGGCTGAGTGGATCGAAGGGCCGCGCCGTCTCGACGACAATGGTCTTCATCAACATCCTCAAGCATCTCTTGAAGGATCCCGCGATCGGCAAGATGATCGTGCCCATCGTCCCCGATGAAGGCCGTACCTTCGGCCTCGAGTCGGTGATTCGTCAGGTCGGCATCTACGCGCCCGAGGGCCAGAAGTACACCCCGCACGACGCTGACATGCTGCTCTACTACCGCGAGGCGCAGGACGGCCAGATCCTCGAGGAGGGGATCACCGAGGCGGGCTCGATGGCATCGTTCACCGCCGCCGGCACCGCCTACTCCAACTATGGCGTGCCCGCGATTCCCTTCTACATGTACTACTCGATGTTCGGCTTTCAGCGCATCGGGGACATGGTGTGGGCCTTCGCGGACTCGCGCGGCAAGGGCTTCCTGATGGGTGGCACGGCAGGCCGCACGACGATGCTCGGCGAGGGGCTGCAGCATCAGGACGGCCACTCGCTCGTGCTCTCGAGCACTGTGCCCACCTGCGTCACGTACGACCCCGCCTACGCTTTCGAGCTGGCCGTCGTGCTGCAGGACGGCATCCGCCGCATGTACCAGCAGAACGAGGACGTGTTCTACTACGTCACCATGTACAACGAGGACTATGCCATGCCCGCGATGCCGGAAGGCTGCGCGGAGGGCATTCTCAAGGGCCTGTACAAGTTCCGCGCGGCAGCAAACGGCCCGGCGGTAGCGCAACTCTTCGGCAGCGGTCCCATCCTGAACGAGGTGCTGCGCGCGCAGGAGATTCTCGCGGACAGGTACAGCATCGCCACCGATGTGTGGAGCGTGCCGAGCTATACCGAGGTCCGTCGCGACGCGCTAGCCGCCGAGCGCTGGAACCGCCTGCACCCAGCCCAGCCCGAGCGCAAGTCGTATCTCGAGACCGTGCTCGAAGGCGCGGCCGGTCCGATCATCGCGGCCAGCGACTACATGAAGTCGATGCCCGATGCGCTTGCGCCCTGGCTCAATGCGAACGGCTCGCGGCTGGTCTCGCTCGGCACCGATGGCTTCGGCCGTTCGGATAACCGCGAGCACCTGCGTCGTCACTTCGAGGTCAGCGCTGAGGCCATCGCCGGAGCCACGCTCTCGAAGCTCGCGCGTGAGGGCAAGGTTATCAAGCCCAAGAAAGCGCAGCAGGCGCTGGTAGAATTGGGCCTCGATGTTGAGGCAAACGATCCCGCGCGGCTCTAATCGGTCTCATCCACGGGCAGGTCCTTCCGCTCTCGGCGGGGGGACCTGCTTTTTGCCTTCCATCCGGAAGCAAGTCAATAAAGCTAATAAGAAGGAGCGGTGCATGACGACTGCAACCAGTAAGAAATCGCGCGCCAAGGCCAAGCCGGCGGCGAAGTGGGAAAACCCACTGATCCCCAATAAGAAGCTGCGCTCGCTCTACACTGCGATGATCGAACTGCGGCTGTTGGAGGAGTTCGTAGCCGGCCTGCAGAAGACCAAAAAAACCAAGCCCGCTGCGCGCTTGCACACCGCTCCGAGCGAGGAGGGCTGCTTCGTCAGCACGCTGATCGATCTCGAGCCCGGCGACCTTACGAGCGACGCGCATCGTGGTATCGCCACCGAGTTTCTGCGCGGGGCCAAGCTACCGCTGCTGGTGCGGCACATCACGGCGCTGATCACCAACCCGGCCAAAGGCAGCGAGGCGGCGTCTCCGTTGCACAAAAGAGAAGAGAGGAACGACCTGCATCTTCCCTTCCTCGAAGGCGGTCTCCAGCGGCTCAATCTAGCTGCGGGCGCGGCCCTCGCGCTGAAGGCAGCGAACGCCGGCAGGCTCGTCGTCGCTTATGCGCGGCCCAACGATCTCGACATGAAGGAATGGCAGCAGGTGCTGCAGTTTGCGGGCGCGCAGTCGCTGCCGCTGATCCTCGTCACGCTTCCCGAGGTGGGTGGAGCCACGGCTGCGATCGGCCGTCTCAGCCGGCTCGCGACCGACAACGGCGTGCCCGGCATCCTCGTTGATGCGGCGGATCCGGTCGCGCTTTACCGCGTAGCGCAAGAGTCCGCGCAGCGCGCTCGCGCCAATGGCGGTGCGGTGTTGATGGAGTGTATTCCGTTCCCGCTCGCGGAGAAGCTGAAGCAGCCGACGGATCCGATCGAGACCATGCGGCGCTTCCTGCTCAGCCGTCAGGTCGTCACCGAATCCTGGATGAACCAGGTGAGTTACAAATTCCGCCACCGGCTGGAGAACGCCTCGCGATAGGCACTGCGCTATCGCGAGGCACTCCGGCGTTCCCTATTTTGCTGCGACAGCCGCCGCGTTCTTTTCCTTCTCAATACAGCTTTGGAAGAAGCTGAGCGACCGCTCCAGCCCCTCGCGCAGAGCAATCTTCGGCTCCCATCCCAACAGCGTCGTTGCTTTGGTGATGTCCGGGCGGCGCCGGGTCGGATCGTCCTGCGGCAGCTCCTTGAAGCGGATCTCGCTGGTCGCGCCGGTCACGGCGAGGACCTCGCGCGCACACTCGAGAATCGTCCACTCGACGGGGTTTCCGATGTTCACAGGCAACGGTTCGTTCGAGCGCGACAGTCGCACGATGCCCTCGATCAGATCCGACACGAAGCAGAAGCTGCGCGTCTGCGAACCGTCGCCATAGATGGTCAACGGCTCGCCGCGCAGCGCCTGCATCATCAGGTTCGAGATCACGCGGCCATCGTTCGCCTGCAGGCGCGGACCATAGGTGTTGAAGATGCGCACCAGGTGCGTGTTCACGCGGTGGTAGCGGTGATACGCCATTACGGAGGCCTCGGAGAAGCGCTTCGCCTCGTCGTACACCGAGCGCGGCCCGATGGGATTCACATTGCCCCAATAGGTCTCCACCTGAGGATGAACCTCGGGATCGCCGTAGCACTCCGACGTCGATGCATGCAGATATCCGGCCTTGTGCTTGCGCGCGATCTCGAGTGTATTCATCGTGCCGACGGAACCGACCTGCAGCGTCTCGACGCCGAGACGCGCGTAGTCGATGGGGCTGGCCGGCGAGGCGAAGTTGAAGACATAGTCCACCGCTCCTACATCGAAGGGCTGGCAGATATCCTGCTCGACAAAGCGGAAGCGCGGCTCGTTGCGCAGATGCGCCAGGTTCGCCGGATCGCCGGTGCAGAAGTTATCAACCCCGATGACCGACGCGCCCTCGGCCAGCAGCGCATCGCAGAGATGCGATCCAAGAAAACCCGCGGCTCCGGTAACTAAAATCGTTTGTGACATCTTTTCCTTTCGAAAACGATTCGATCTTGAATCAGACGCACATGCGGGCGCCGTGGCTGCCCGCGTTCCCCTTCGCATGCGCGTTTTGCGTGCGCAACTAGGTCGTGACGAGGCTCTGTTCGCGCACTGGATTCGCGGCCGGACGACCGATGCTGAGATAGGTGAAGCCGCGCTCCGCCATCACCGCGGGCTCGAAAAGGTTGCGTCCGTCGATGACGATCGGGTAACGCATCGTAGCCTTCAATTGGTCCAGATCGAGCGCCGCAAACTCCGCCCAATCGGTAAGTATCAGCAGCGCATCGGCATCCTGCGCCGCGGCGTATGCATCCTCCGCGTAGGCGATCTGGGGCCCTGCCGCCAGTACCTCCTGCGCGCGTTCCATCGCCGCCGGATCGTAGGCCACGACCGAGCAGCCCGACGCCACCAGCATCTGGATCATCTCGATCGCCGGCGACTCGCGAATGTCATCCGTCTCGCCCTTGAAGGCGAGCCCCAGCACTGCCAGCCGCTTGGCGCGCAGCGTCCACAGCGCCGAACGCACCTTGCGCAGAAAGCGCTTGCGCTGTTCGACGTTGATCTTCTCCACCTCGGTCAGCAGGCTGAAGTCCACGCCCATCTGCTCCGCAACGGAGCGAAACGCGGCGACGTCCTTGGGAAAACACGATCCACCATAGCCAATGCCGGGTCGCAGAAACTTCGGCCCGATGCGGCTATCGAGACCCATGCCATGTGCGACCTGCTCGACGTTCGCGCCGGTCGCCTCGCACAGATTTGAGACCGCATTGATGAACGAGATCTTCATCGCCAGAAACGCATTCGAGGCATGCTTGATGATCTCCGCGCTCTTGGTCGAGGTCAGCAGCAGTGGCGGCGGCGCGCTCACGCCGCACGCTCCATCGATTGCATCTGGTCGCTCGTAGTAGCTCCCATCAGTCAGCGGCGCATAGATCGCAGTCAGCACCGCCGCGGAGCGCTCGCTATCGGAGCCGACGACGATGCGGTCGGGATGCAGGAAATCGGCGACCGCTGTCCCCTCGCGCAGGAACTCCGGGTTCGAGACCACGTCGAACCACTCCCTCGGCGCGCCATTGCGCTCCATGGCCTGACGAATCCACTCGTTCGTGTAGACCGGCACCGTACTCTTTTCGACGATGACCGTGTACTTGGTCAGCGACCGCGCAATCTCGCAGGCAACCGCTTCCACGTACGAAAGGTCGGCGTCGCCGGTCTCGCTCTGCGGCGTGCCCACGGCGATGAAGACCGCCTCCGACTCACGCGTCGCTTCGCCGAGATCGGTCGTGAACCGAATCTCCCGGTTGCGATAACGCCCCAGCAGCTCCGGCAAATGCTGCTCATGGATCAGCGTGGCGCCTGCGCGCAGCGCCTCCACCTTGCGGTCATCATTGTCGACGCAAAGGACGTGATGTCCCATCTCCGCAAAGCAGACCGCGGCCACTAGACCCACGTACCCGGAACCGACCACCGCAATCTGGATGGGTTTGGACATCGTTTTCGCCTCTCCTATGCTTGAAACTGTAGTCATTCTAAATGGATTTCGCAGCGCCCATAGAACCCCGCCCCCCGCAGTTATATCCGCCCCGCCTGGATTATTGGGACTACAATTTCTCCATGATCCCGTGCCCCCGGCCGCTCCCACCCTGCAGTCCAAGAGCATTACCGTTTTAACCATGCTGTTCATCGGCAGCCTGATTGGAATCATCATCGCGTTCCTGCTCGAGAGCCTCGACACCAGGCTGCGGAGCATCGCGGAGATCGAGGCCATCACACAGCTTCCATCGCTCGCCATCGTCCCACGTACCGAGCGCAGTAGCGCGGAGCAGAACGAGCGCCACACCACGGCGCAGCGCAACATCGCCGTCCTCACCTCGCCCAAGTCGCAGTTTGCGGAGTCGCTGCGTTCGCTCCGCACCTCGCTTCTGCTATCGACCACCGGCAAGCCGCCTAAGTACATCCTATTCACCAGCTCCAAGGCGTCGGAGGGCAAGACCACCATCGCCAGCAACATGGCCTGTGTGCTGTCTCAGGGAGACACCCGCGTGCTGCTAATCGACGGCGACCTGCGCCGCCCCAACGTGCATCCGCGCTTCGGCCTCAACGGCCGCATCGGCCTCAGCACCGTGCTCACCGGGGGCGCCGCCTTCGAGCAGAGCCTGCAGCATACCCCCGAGGCGCCCAACCTCGACATCCTCGCCAGCGGTCCGGTACCTCCCTTCCCCGCCGAGCTGCTCAGCTCCGAGGCGATGCGACGCCTGCTGCTGCAGGCCGGCGAGCGCTACGACTACGTCGTCCTCGACTCGCCGCCCATCCTCTCCGTCACCGATGGCGTCATCCTCGCGCGCAGCGTCGATGCCGTCGCGCTGGTCGTGCGCCACGGCAAATCGAGCAAGCACGTCCGCCGCGCCCGCGATCTGCTCATCCGCGCCGGCGCCCCCATTACCGGCATCGTGCTCAACGCCGTCGAGGTCAACTCATCCGAATATCAGGGCTACTACGGTCGGGCCTGATACCACTACGCTGGCACCGACTCCGACATCTGGGAGCCGCAAACGAAAAGGGGCCACCGTCCGTCGAACCACGAAGCCTAAGGGATGTCCCAAACAGTAACTTCGAGGAAAGGGCTCCCAGCCATAGGGGGGGCCATCAGGCCATCTTCCGAGGGTCGGAAGGAAGGAATCCGGTCGGAATGGTCACGACCGGGGCAACACGTATTGTCTCCGAGCTTCTCTGCTCAGACGTGCGCGGCTCGCGGAAAGAATTAGCTGCGCAGCTTGGCCAACAGGTCGGTCGGGTGCACGGGCTTGGCGAGGATCTCAAACTCGTGGCCCTCGGCCCGCGCCTTTTCTAGCAGGTCTGCGGTCGCGGCCTGTCCGGAGAACAACAGGATCTTGCAATTCGGCATTTTCTGCCGGGTGGCGATCGCGGCCTCGATGCCGGTCATGCCGGTCATGATCACGTCGCTGATCAACATGTCTGGCTTGAAGCTATCGAGCGATTCGATCGCCTTTTCGCCGCTATACACTGCCTTCGCCTCGAATCCTGCCTGGTTGAGGATAATGGCAAGCGTGTTCGCGATCACTTGCTCGTCGTCGGCAACGAGGACTCGGGATTTAGGCAAAGAAGTGGCTACTGATTCTGGCATGCTAAGTTTCCCCAAAGGCTGTTTGGCTGGTGCGTGACTGGTCAATGAAGTCCGTAGAGGCAACATCAAGCCAATGATCGAACGATTGGCCATCTCGCTCTTCCATAATGATACGCTGAGCGAAGTGTACCAAGTCACGCTCCATTCATTTTTTTGACCTTGCTGCCCAATTCAGAGATAAACAAATAATGCTACCCGCCATCATAAGCGCAGAACGCGTCGAGAAATATTACGCGCAACCGAGCGAGAACCGCATCCAGGTCATCTCGCCCACCGACCTGTCGATCACGGCAGGCGAGATCGTTGCGCTCCTCGGCCCTTCCGGCTCGGGCAAATCCACGCTGCTGCGCATGCTGACCGGACTCTCCGCGCCCTCGGGGGGCGAGGTCTACTGGCACGGCAAGCCTATCGCGACCGCCGATGTGAACGTTTCGATCGTCTTCCAGAGCTT
>FSYS01002784.1_pt1 | contig 24979 bp, 20 predicted proteins | sample 1638491 | NCBI WGS metagenome assembly FSYS01 (sample SAMEA3914788, study PRJEB12502) | metagenome | biome: forest; material: soil | place: Canada | collected 2011-07-03 | depth 0.1 m | reverse complement strand
GGCCTTCGCAGTGCACAGAATAACTGGGACTTCTGGACGCTACTCCCAGAGGCACTCCACCAGGTCACCGTGGTTATGTCCGATCGTGGAATTCCGAAGTCGTTTCGGAATATGCATCTCTTCGGAAGTCACACCTTCTCGATGATCGATGCCGCGAACAAGCGTACCTGGGTAAAGTTCCACTTCCGTACACAGCAAGGTATTGAAAATCTTACAGACGAAGCAGCTGCTGCGGTTGTGGCCAACGATCGGGAGAGCAATGGCAGAGATCTCTTAGAGGCAATCGAGCGCAAAGATTTTCCGCGCTGGACGCTCTTCATCCAGGTAATGACCGAGGAACAAGCAAAGACACACAAACACAATCCTTTTGATCTGACGAAAGTCTGGCCGAAGGCGGACTATCCGCTGATCGAGGTGGGTATCATGGAGCTCAATCGCTATCCCGAAAACTTCTTCGCCGAGGTGGAACAAGCTGCCTTCTCTCCGGCGAATGTGGTTCCGGGAATCAGCTTCTCTCCGGATAAGATGCTGCAGGGCCGGCTGTTCTCCTATGGAGATACGCAGCGCTACCGGCTCGGGATTAACTTCAATCACATACCGGTAAATGCGCCGCAGTGCCCGTTCCACTCCTATCACCGCGATGGCAAAATGCGTACCGACGGAAATCTTGGAGCGACGACGACGTATAACCCGAATAGCCAGGGATTGTGGGACAACCAGCCGGAATATGCCGATCCGCCGCTCGCGCTCGAAGGCGACGCCGATCATTATGACCACCGCTTAGAGGATGATCATTGGGAGCAACCGGGCAACTTGTTTCGGAAGATGAGCTCCGAACAAAAGCAATTGCTCTTCGACAATACGGCTCGCGCGATCAATGGCGCAGCACAGGAGGTCCTGGAGCGGCATGTTGCGAACTGCAGGAGAGCCGATCCTGCCTATGGAGATGGTGTGGCACGAGCATTGAAGCTAAAGGTTTAGAGGTCGGCTGGGCATCGTCGATGACGATGTCTATGCGCCAAATAGGCGCACAGTCTCAACCAGGCTGTGCGCATAACTCTTATTTGATAAGGAGTTGCAAGCACGCGTCGCTGCCGTTCTCTTATTAAGATTCGTACAAGCACGGAATCGGTTCGGACTCGGTTAGCATCAAGGCACGTCGGAAATCAGATTGGTATCACGTACATTTCCACTTCACGTGATGTTCCTGTTATGTGCCCGACGCCGAAGACGTACGGAACGTCTCCTTCGAGGGAGCGCGCGCATCCTTATCGCAGGCCTGAGAGGAACTGTATCAGAGAGTACGTTTGAATAGCGGTGTGGCGAGGAGCAGCGTTACGATACCGAAGGTGAACAGGAAGAGCAGATCGTATTGGATCGCTACGAAGCCGCCGTCTTTCAGAAGAATTGCCTGGAAGCCATGGACGCAGTAGGTGAAGGGGTCGACGATGGCGATGGCCTGCAGCCATTTGGGGAAGGCAATGATGGGAAACACCGCGCCGGAGGGAAAAAACAACAGAGTGTTCAGGACACCGAACATGGCGCGGGGGACAAGCGGATCGTCCACGCGGACCATCATGAGGAACATCATGCCATTGAAGGCCAGTGAGGTCGCGACGATCATGGCGAGCAATTCCAGATCAGCGATGGGGTTGAAGATTGCGCCCAGACCGGCGATCAGAGACCCGATAATGGTGAGGCTGATTCCGGCGAGCACGGCCTTGGCTGCACCTGCGAGGTTGAGTCCCATGACTAACTCAAGCTTCGTAATGGGAGTTACCAGGTAACCCTCATGGACGCCGCGAGCCTTATCGTCGATGTATAACATGCCGCCGCCGATCATGACTGAGATATACATGGACAGAGAGATGGTGCCGGCGAGCAGGAACTTCATGTACGAGATATAGGGGTAGAGCTCGACGAATTGTACGGCGATGTTCTTGACAAGGCGCGGCTGAATGACCGGAGCATTGAGGGCATCGACCATCGATTGCAGTTCAGACTCGATGCTGGAGCTGGTGAACTGGTCAGAGTTGTCAACGACGAGCCCGAGGCGCGGCGCGTCCTGCGCATAGACACGGCGCGAATACTGAGCTGGAATGATGATTGCAGCGTCGATTTTTCCGGTGCGCACATCTTCCCGCGCCTGGACTTCGTTGCTGTAGTTGACCGTGGTAAAGGTTGCGATGTTGACCGCGATGGCCGCGCAGGCCTCGCGAATTTTGACGGCCTGAGGGCCGTGGTCGTAGTCGACGATGGCTACGCGGGCGTTGCGGATCTTGCCGCCGTAGGCGTTGCCCAGGATCACCAACTGGACGATGGGCAACATCATGGACATGATCATGAGGACGGGCGAGCGGAAGAACTTGCGCATCTCGCGCTCGAAGATGGCGAGCATTCTGTTCATGGCTGCGCTCCCGGTCTGGGCGGCATGGTGAAGATGGCCTTGACCTGCTCATCGCGGAGCTGGCGGCCGGTGTAGTGAACGAACACATCGTCGAGGGAAGTATTCTGAACGCTCAGAGAGGTTATGTTTTCGCCCAGGGAAGCGGCCAACTCGACCAACTGCATGGTGGTTTTGGAACCGGACGATGTGAGGACGCGATAGAAACCTGCGCTCTCTGCCTGCACGCTGGTAACTCCATCCATACTTTCAAGGCGTGACTTCCACTGGTCGGTCTCGCGATCGAAGTGGACCTCAACCACATTCGCTCCAGGAACATTCTGCTTCAGCTCTATGGGCGTGCCGAGCGCCACAAGGTTGCCGTGATCGACGATGGCGATGCGATCGCAGAGCTTGTCGGCCTCCTCCATGTAATGAGTTGTCAGAAGCATGGTGAGATTGCGGGTTTTGCGGAGGTTGTCGAGCATCTCCCAGACGGCGATGCGCGAGACGGGATCCAGGCCGGTCGTGGGCTCATCCAGAAAAAAGATATGCGGGTTATGCACCAGGCCTCGAGCGATTTCGAGGCGCCGTCGCATACCACCGGAGAGTGTCTTGGTTTGCGCGTAGCGCCACTTCACCAGGTCTACGGCCTCCAGCACCTCCTGGATGTTCTTGGCACGCTGGGCCCGCGGAACGCCGTAGAGCTTTGCATAGATGCTGAGGTTTTCCTCGAGCGTGAGGTCTGGATCACTGGTGAGAGCCTGGGGAATGACGCCGATGGCGCGGCGAACGGAATCGGATTCCTTCGCGACATCGAAGCCGGCTACCATCGCTCTGCCACTGGTAATGGGAACGAGGGTTGTCATCATGCGAATGAGTGTGCTCTTGCCGGCGCCGTTGGGTCCGAGCAGACCGAAGATTTCTCCGTCGTTGACGGAAAAGCTGACCCCTTTGACAGCCTCGAACGTGCCATAGCTCTTGACGATATTTTCAACAGCAATCGCTACGATCCCGGCCGGCTTAGGATTCTGGTCCAGCGTCGCGGTCTGGGGGTTCATGGTTTCACCAACTTGCTCTTGGGGATGTAGACATCGGCGGTCATGCCGGGGACGAAACGTTCACCGGAGTTGTCGATGATCAGCTTGATCTGCACGGTCTCGATATCGCGCTTGGGGCCGCCGTTGATGTCGCGTTGGGTTGCGAAATCAGCCTCGGAAGCCTTGGAGATGACCTTTCCCCAGACGGTCGCGCCGGAGGGCATGACGACGCGGAGGGAATCACCGAGCTTGACGGAGTCCGCCTGAGTTTCCGGCATCGGTGCGTACACCCAGGTTTGAGAAAGGTCCATGATGGTGACGATGGGGGCGCCGGCGGCGACAACTTCTCCCTGGCGAGCAGCACGCACGTTCACTTTGCCATCAACAGGTGCGACGACCTTGGAGTAACCGAGCTCGACTTCCGCCTCCTGAGCAAGAGCGCGGGCGTTGGCAGCCGCATTGCGGGTTTCATCCACCGTGCGTGCAGCGACGTTGGTGAGCAGTTCGTGGGAGCGAGCCTGGCGGAGCGAAGCTTCGTCTGCGGCCACGGTGTCGCGTGCGGCGTCGACGGCAGCCTTGTCGGCTTGCAGGCTGGTGATGGCGTCGTCCTTCGCCTGCTCGCTCATGATTTCCTGCTGAGCCAGCGCCACGGTGCGGCTGGTATCAGCCTTCTGGTGGTCGTAGTTGGCTTGGGCTTGCGCCAGCGAAGCCTTGGCAGCGCTGAGCTGGGCCTCCGCGTTGAGGGTTGCGCTACCGGTTTCGCCGCGGGTCTGGTGCTCGGTTTCTACCGTTTCGCCGACCTTGAATTGCTGGCTCTTGGCGGTGGCGGCGGCGGCCTGCTGCGCGGCCTGAAGGTCTTCACTCTCGATTACCGCAATCAGTTGCCCGGCCTTTACCGTGTCGCCTTCATCCACAGTGAGGGTCTGGATGCGGCCGGGAATTTTGGAGCTGACCAGGACCTCATTGGCGTCGACCGTGCCAATCAGCTCCAGATTGCTGGAGCGATGAGTGGTGAAGAGATACCAGACGAGGGAACCCGCGGTCAAAATGCCCAGGATGAGAAAGACTCGATTACGTGCGTTCACTTGTACCTCGCTTAAACGTCTTGTTCACGACTATGGGGGCCCGTGAGCTTCCAATCCCCGCGAGGTAAGGCGTATCGGGCTCGGGCATTGGAACCGCGGCAAGCACGCGGGCGGCTACCTCGGCCCCGTGTTCCCGATCGACAAAGATGGTCTGGCCGAGATATTCGACTGCGGCCTTGCGGCGAAACTCCAGCGCACCGGGTTCAAAGGGGTCGAACTCCATCAACAGTCCCATCACCGGTCCGGAGAGAAAGTAAAAAACATTTGCTCCGAACGCAGCGTAGATCATCTGCAGGTCGTCGACACGAATCAGCTCTCCGCTGCCCTGTCCCTCGGCGAGGGCCTCGCGGAAGCGCAGCATCATGGGCTTGAAGACCTTCTCCACCAGCGGCGCAACTGCATTCTCCTCGCCGCGGTGCAAGCGGATCATCTCCTGCTGCATGAGCGATTGAAACGTCCGTCGCGTATGAATGCGGTCAAAGTGGTTCAACGCAAAATGCACCAGCCGTTCGCCCGCGGAGCATTCCAGGCTCATGACAGAAAGGCTGCTCAAGACAACCTTCTCCGCAAGCTCTTCCAGAGCCGCGTGGTAAAGCTCCTGCTTGCTGCGGAAGTAATAATAAAGAAGGGCTTTGTTCACTCCGGCGGCTTCGGCGATGCGCTCCGTGCGGGCTCCGGCAAGCCCGTTGGCGCTGAACTCGTTGGTGGCAGCCTCCAAGATGCGGGCGCGTGTTTGGTCGGCGCGATCGGGATTGGAGCGGGTTAGAATTGGGGTAGCCATTTATTAACTAACTAGTTAGTTAATTACTCGAGAGCTCGATGGATTGCAAGTGGAGCGAGATTGAATCGCCAAATTCTTAAACAATGGGGAGTTGAGAATCAGCGGTCTCTTCGCCGAAAGAACGACCGTCGCCTCCACGCAAGAGGCTAGTCAGGCAGAGGACTGAAAGGAGCCCGTCCATGAGGATTGGCCGCAATTACTGAGTCAGTGCAGCGTTAGGTTGCCGGCATCCACCTGCGCGCTTCCTGCACCTCTCCGCGAGCGCCAATACAGTTGGAGGCCCGCACTCAACGTTCGGCTGTGACCAACCACTTTCTCCTAAAATTCCACCTTTGTTCTGAATCCGAAGACAACTGCACGTCGTGTCCCGTCGCCTACGTCCGCGTAGTACTGGACCACGGGCTGGAGAAGGAGCATCGGCAAAACGTCAAGCAGAGTGTTGAACTCGACCCTATTCTCGGCCTTAAACACAGGCATGCCCGGTTGAAGATACTCTGAGCTCAGATTATTTCTCACATAGCCAAGCGACATGGTGTTGTGAAAGTTCAGTGACAACGGCTCATTGAAGCGCAGCCCCGCTGTGAGCATGGTGTTGTTGCGGTTGATATTCGGCGGGCTCCAGTCGTAGCCAAACGTAGCGTCCAGGCCCTTTTCTTCTTTCGGATCAACTCGCCAAAGGGCTTGGCTCGCCATCCAGTACAAGAGGTAGTTTCCCCGCTGGAACTCCGCACTCACGGGCGACGTGAACTTTCCGGGGTTATACGAGGCGCCAAATTGATAGAGGCCGGAGTATCCCTTACGGCCTTCGACGTTGTCAAAGGCCCGGACGGAGGACGCCCCTTTGCCTGGAGTAAATCCGATCTCATACGTACTCACTGGAGTTCCGTTGAACTGTAGAACCAGGCCGGTTGGGTTCTGTGAAAACGGTGAGCGGACTGCGGCCATCACCATTGATTTCACATAAAGATTATGGAGCGGTACGACTCTGAGTTCCATTGCGGGCGTCGAGGGTGGATCGAACGACTCGAGAGTCGTAAATGCATTGCCCAGCGCATAGCCCATTGGTTCGAAGAGGAAGGACGCTGCGAAGTACTGCGCTCCATAGAAATCTCGACCTGCAAATTGACCCACACGCGCAATGATTCGTTCATCCCGCCATCGCTTTTCGATCCACCAGGAATCGAGGCGGCATGTATTCACGCTGGACATCCCACTTGGACTGGTGAGCAAACCCAGATAGGTCCCGAGATTGCCGCCGCCCTGCCAAAGCGCTGTTGCGTGAAAATACAACCCCTGCTGACCGATCAGCGTGCCAAGATCGATGTCGACCGTTCCGCGAAATCTGTTCCAAACGGCCAATCGCTCTTTCTGTTCGCTTTTGATATTCCAGAGGGAATCGCTGACGTACTGAAAATCGAAGCTCACTCCATGCTTTTGAAGGCGTGTTCGCTCACCGTCCCACTCCCCGAAGACGTGACCATGGGGGCCCTGACCGGTTTCGTGGCTGTCCGGACCAGGAAGCGCCTCTTGTTGCCCGGCTTATTCCATTTCCTACTACGCTGAAGGATGTCGAACGATCTGCAATTCTCCGTGCACTTGAAGATCGAGATTGGGTAGTCGGCGGCTTGGAAAGTGCAGCCGCAAAACTCGGCGTGAAACGCACGACACTGATCAGCAAGATGAAGCTGTTCGGGATCTGCCGTCCTGTCACGAGCGATGTCGCATTGTGATCGATGGCCGCGGGTTGGAGGTCGTCCATTCTTTGGCTACTCGGGGTTTATAGCGTCCTGTCGGCGATCGCAATAGACCGCGTGGTCTTACGGCACCCTCTCGGAATCGCCCCGCCACCGGGCGCGGTGCTGGTCATTATGGTGCCGGCGATCCTCATGATCGGGCGGCTTTCAGGATATAGGCCACCTACTCTGCCGAATATCTCTATTCTCTTCGTTGGCCTGATTGTGTTCTTTGCTACGTTTGACCGAGTGCTTCATACGGAATTGAAGAATCGGCACACGGGGATTGCACCCTACGGCGCGGCCAACAGACTTTGGAGCGGCTCGATGGATCGGGACTTCTTCTTGGCGTACGAGGGGGACGAGAGCTATGAGGCGCGCCAACTCTCCTTCGAGGTTGGGAACGGCTTCTGCTCTACTCAGATGGCCTCGTGGAAGCGGAAAATGCCGATGGAGAATCGTTTGGAGACGCAGCTCTTCCCGCATTCATCCAGGCGAAGCAGAAGTTGGGAGCCGAGGAGTCTGTCGCTCAGTTATTAAAACCGTCCTCGCCTGGTCGCAGAGTGGCGCCCCGAAAGGTCAGGAGGACGATATAACAATCGTCGTGACATGCAAGGCGGTGCAAAGTCGCACTGATCAAGGTATCGGATACCGATTTCGCGGCGAATCAACACTCCCCTGCTCTGCTTTGAGTGAAATTCCCTTTTGCTCGAGGGTTAGGCCCAATACCTTGTCTAATTGGGTTGCCGCCTTCAACCATGCCGCCTTGGCGATCACTTCGGTAGTCTGCGCCTGGGCGAGATAACTCTGCTGCTCGATGACGGCGAGGTTGGTCGTATACCCTGCGCGAAAGCTTTCCTGAGCCGCGTCCAGCAGCTTCGCCTGCAACTCCCGCGCGTTGGTCGCGGCAACGGCAGCGCTCTTCGCGGCGTGGAGAGCCGTCATCGCGTTCTGCACCTCAGCCGCTACTTGCGACTCCAGCTTCGTCACTCCCAACTGCTGCTGCCGCAGCAGAGCCTTGTCAGCTCCAAGATTCGCCTGAGCGACGCGGTTTTGTATGGGCAGGTAAAACTGCACCCCGGCCTCATAGACGGTCGAGGATCGGTTGCCTCCAGTCGGAATTGGATCGATAGTGGCGTTGCCTGTCAGCGGGTCCCCGCCGATCGCGGTCAGACCGGGGATCACGACGCCTCGGCTCTCATAGCTTCCGTAGAGATCGAGTTCGGGCTTGGCGGCGTTGGCGGAACTCGCAACCTGCCGCTCACCGTTGGTCATTTGCAACCGCGCCTGTTGCAGGTCCGGGCGCCTCTCCCAAGCGCCTTTGATCAGCGCAGGCAGCGGGTCGGGTGGGTCGGACGCCGGCGGCGAGAGCGGGTCGGTCGCCACAATCTCACGCGTTGCACCCGGTGTGCGGGTAAGCGATTGGGGATCTAGCAGCGTTCGCAGAACGACCTCCTGTTGGTCCCGTAGCGACGTTGCCTGGGTAAGCATCAGTTGGGTGCTGGTCACGAGCGCCTGAGCACGCGCTATCTCGATGGGGGGCATGCGTCCAACTTTCAACTGCTCCTGATCATTGTGTAAAAGCACTTCGGCAGCGTTCAAGGCCTGCTGCTGAACTTTGACCGAATCCTGCAGGCTGACCAGGTCGATGTACAGGTTCTCCACTCCAGAGATGGTGCCGATCATCTGCTGCTCTAAGACTGCCGCAGATATCTTTCTGTTGGTCTTCGCGATGGCGATATAGCGCGTGTTATTTGCGTTTCCGGCACCGCGCAGAAGCGGTTGCACGATGAGAGCGTAGGCATTGGGGTGGGAGAATGGAACCGCGCTGGAGCGGCCGGAGTAGAAGCTCTGCACAAAATCATTCACCCCCAATTGGATCGTGGTTCCCGGGCCGAAGCCCTTGGTCAACACCGTGTCCCCGAGGGTATTGTCAGTGGTGAGCGTGTTTGCCGGGGTCGGCGCAGCCGAAGTGGGTGAGGTGAATGAAACTGCCGGATCGCGTCTCAACCAGCCATATCGGCCGATCAACTGTGCATCGAAGCCCGGCACCGGTGATCCAGCGGAGTAGGGCGTGGACATCAGGGCCAGGGAGTGTGATCCCTCCAGCACCCGGCTGGTGTTGTAGGACGAAGACACGGTGGAAGGAATCGGATCCACGCTCGATGGCGAGAGGCCGGGAGAGGAGAAGCTGAGCAGGGGCACGGCCACAGGTCCTTCGCCGGCCGGCGTGTCCGCGACGGTGTAGTTGATCGCCCGCGGCAGACCGCCGCCTTTTGCCAGTGACACGCTTGTGTCCGCGACGGTCTGATCGATCTGCTCGAATTCAATGTCGAGGTTGTTTTTCAGTGCCATCTGAATCGCTTCCTGCAGACTGAGGGAGAGCGGCCCATCCTGAGAGCTCGCAGCAGCGGGGGTGGGCTCCGCCTGAGGGAGCGCCAGCGAAGGCTGAGGGGCGTCAGGAATTCCTGCGGTATTATGCGATGGTCCCGCAGGCTGCTGAGCTCCCGCCACGCATAAAGCTGCGCAGCACATCCCGAACGCTGCGCATTGGAAGGTCTGGCCGCGGCGAGAGTGCACGCCATCGTATCGAAAGAAATACTTCATCCGGAGTGACCCTTTCCGGGCGGAACGTAGCCCTATTTCTGTTTCCCATCCTGTTTGCTGTCCTCGCCGCCCACAGTGGAACTTTCATCGACGCCTTGCTGTCCGGCGGAGGCGGGTCGCGGATTGACCCGCAGACCTTGCTGAACCGCATCATTGGGGTTGACCACGATGAGGTCACCGTCGTGCAACCCGGCGGTGACGTAGACTTGCGTCCCCAGGTCACGCCCTACGCGCACCGGTCGCATCTGGATAACGTTGTTCTGGACCACGGCCACAAACTGACCGCGGGCCAAGGTCAGCAGGCTGTCGCCGGAGATGAGGATGCCGGGATTCGGCGCCACGTAATGCATCTGCACGGAAGCGAACATGCCGGGTCGCAACCGATGTTGTGCATCATCGATTTTTATCTCGGCGAGCAGCGTACGCGTCTGTTGACTCAGCGAGTCGCTGCTCCGCACCACCTTGCCGGAAAACGTCTGCCCCGGCATCTCCGAAACCGTGAGGTTCACAGGCTGGCCGGTCTGTACAAAGGGCGCTTCTTGCTCGGGAACGGACACGAAGACTTCCAGGCTGCGGAGGTCCACGACATCGAAGAGCTCGCCGCCCTGAGCGCCGCCTGTAAGCGGACCGCCGGTGTTGGCTTCGGCCGTAACTGATAGCCCCTGCGCAGCTCCCAAGGCCGACACCAGGTTGCCGACCTCAACGTTTCGAGCCGTGATGGTGCCGTCGATGGGCGAGCGAATCTGCTCGAAGTCGGCGAGGGTTTGTTCATGCGCCAGTGCACCCTGGGAAGACTTCACCGCATTCTGCATGGCGTGCAGATTGGATTGCGCGGTCTCGACGGCTGCTCTGGCCGTATCGTCTTCCTGCTGCGACAGAATGCCGTGAAGCACCAGCGTATGCACGCGGGAATATGTTGCTTGCTGTAACTGCAGGTTGGATTGCGCGGTTTGCACATTGTCCCTGCTCTGCTGCAGTGTTCCCGTTTGCTGTACGACGGTGGCATCTAGGTCCGGTGCGGAGATGACCCCCAGCAACTGTCCCTTGTGGACGGTGTCGCCGAGATCCACGTAGCGGGCCTTCAGGTAGCCTGAGGCTCGCGCATAGATGTGCGCGATGCGGAGCGCGGTCACGGTGCCTGGCAACGTTAAGTCCTGCGTGGAACTTGCACTGTGCACGGTCTGCACCTCCACGACCGGCAGACTGTGCTGTTGAACCTCGGCACGGGCGTTCACTTCTTTGTCGCGCTGGTGGCGGGGAAGCCAGCCCACGAGCAGAGCCAGACCGAGTACCGCGATCGCGATCACGATCCATAGCAGCGTTCGCCGCGGTTGTGCTTCCTGCCGCTGGCCGCCGTCAGCTGGCGAGGATGTGGTGATATCTGCGCTCATTCGAATGCTCCTTGCGTCTCGTTCTCTAGCCGCTTCTCCCAGTTCACCAGAGGTTTCTTGCTCATCAGTGAATACATCACGGGCACGATCAATAGCGTTCCAACCGTTGCGAACAAGAGGCCACCGATCACCGCACGCCCAATAGGCGCGTTCTGCTCCCCGCCCTCACCCAGCGACAGTGCCATGGGGAGCATACCGATGATCATGGCCAGTGCCGTCATGCAGACTGGTCGCAGCCTGGTGGTGCCTGCGATCAGCGCCGCCTCGGTGGAGTCAGTGCCTTCGTTGCTGCCTTCGCGCGATTCGTTCGCGAAGCTGACCACCAGGATGCTGTTGGCGGTGGCGACGCCGATGGTCATCAGCGCGCCCATGAGCGAGGGCACGTTGAGCGTGGTCTGGGTGAGGTACAGCATCCAAAGAATGCCCGCGAAGGCTCCGGGCAAGGCCATGAGGATGATGAAGGGGATGGACCAGGACTGAAAGTTCATGGCCATCAGCAGGTATACGAAGACCACCGCTGCAGCGATGCCGATCTCGAGATTCGTGAAGGAGGTGTTCATGGTGAGCACCTGACCGCTAAGAACGATCTCGACACCCGGAGGCAGATGCTGGGAGTTCTGCTTGATGATCTTTTGCACATCGCTGGCCACGCCGCCGAGGTCACGCTGCTCGACGTTCGCAAAGACGTCCATCTCGGGTAGGGCGTTGTAGTGCGAGACGGTCTGCGGCGAAACCTGCCGCTCGGTCTCGGAGACATTGCTCAAGAGCTGATCGCTTGCTCCGGAGATGGAAGATGTTACGGCGGTGCGCTCCAGCGTATCGAGGTTGCGCAGGCGCCACTGCGGCACCTGCACGATCACCGGATATTCGACACCGGTGGTCGGATCGAGCCAGAAATTTGGCGCAACCTGTCCACTGCCGGAGAGGGATAAGAGCACGTTATCGGAGACGTCCTTTGCTGTGAGCGCAAGTTCCTGCGCTTTAAGCCGGTCTACATTGATGTTCAGTTTGGGAGCATTCACGTCCTGCTGGATAAAGACGTCGACGGCACCGGGAACATTCTTGATCTGTTCCTGCAACCTTTGCGCAATCTCTGCCGTGGCGGCGGCATTTTTCCCTCGTACCTGCACATCAATGGGTGCGGGCAACCCGAAGTTCAGGGTTTGATTGGTAATGTCGGCCGGCTCGAAGAATACCGTCTCCTGGGGAAACTTCTGTGCGAAATCCTGGCGCAGAATCTGCATCCACTCCTGGGTGGGACGGTGCTTGGCGGAGAGCAGCACCAGCACATCGCCATCGCCATTACTGGTCGTATCGCTCGCGGAGTAAGCCAGGTTTACGCCACCCGGCGGAAGTCCGATGTTGTTCACCACCAGCTGTAATTGATCGGCGGGGATCACGCGACGAATCTCGTTGTTCACCCGCTTGAACACCTGGATCGCTGTTTCAATGCGGGTCCCAACCGGTGGACGTACATGGAATTCCATCTGCCCGGAATCCACATACGGGAAGAAGTCTCGTCCCAAGGACGGAATCAAGGCCAACGAACCTAGGGATACCATGGCGAATAAAACCAGAGTGACCATACGGTGTGCGAGTACCCACTCCAGGGCGCCTTTGTACTCCTCCGCAAACTTGTCGAAGCCGTGTTCGAACTTCTGGTGAAACCGCCAGATGAAGCTTCGGCTAAGTGGCGATTCCTTTTCCTGCCCCTGGTAGAGTGGGACCTCCTTGGGCAGGAGGAAATGCATCATCGTCGGGACCAGTGTGCGCGACAGACCATAGGAAGCCACCAGCGCGAGAACCACGCTCAATGCGAGGGGGGTGAAGATGAACTTCGCCGAGCCCGAAAGCAGGGTGACCGGCACGAAGACGATGCAGATCGAGAGCGTCGAGATGAGCGCCGGCATCGCTACCTGTTCTGCACTGTCCAGGATCGCGGTGGCCAACGGCTTTTTCCCGCCCACGCCAAGATTGCGGTGCGTATTCTCGATCTCTACCGTCGCATCGTCGACCAACATACCCACGGCCAGCGCTAATCCTCCCAGCGACATGATGTTGATGGTCTCGCCCAGAGCCGAAGACACAGCGATCGCGAACAGCACCGCCAGCGGGATGGACGCACTCACAATCAGCGTGCTTCGCCAGCTGCCTAAAAACACCAGCACCATCATGGCGGTAAGACACGCAGCTGTCACCGCCTCCTGTACCACGTCCTGGATCGAAGCTCGCACCAACACCGATTGGTCGAAGAGCGGAGTCAGCGTCAGGGCGCTCGGCAGTCCAGCCTTAATTTTGGGAATGGCGGCCCTCACCTGGCCGACGATCGCCAACGTGGAGGAGGCCCCATTCTTAATCACGGTCAGCAGCGCTGATGCCTGGCCGTTCTCGCTCACATAGCTGGTCTGTGGCTGATATCCGTTGTGAATCCATGCCACATCCTTCATCTGCAGGATCGCCCCATTGGACGCCCGGATCGGCAGCGCATTCAGCGCGTCAATCGTGCTTGGGCTGCTGTTGGTGCCCACCAGGTACTCGCGGTCGCCCATCTTCTCCGTTCCCGACGGAGTGACGAGGTTTTGGTTGCTCAGCGCAAGAGAAAGATCGGAGGCACTGAGATGATTGGCAACCAGTTGTATCGGATCCACGTCCACCATGATGGATCGCTGCTCGCCGCCATAAGGCAACGGCACCGCTGCTCCCTTGATAGTCGCCAGTTGCCCGCGAATAAAATTCTGCCCGAGATCATAGAGCTCGGTTTGCGACAACCCCTTTCCTCCCAGGCTCACCTGCACGATGGGAACGCTGGAGGCGTCGTACTTGAGGACATACGGCGGCAGAATCCCCGGTGGCATCAGACGCAAGAGCGACTGTGCCAGCGCCGTGACCTGCGCAATCGCGAGGTCGATCTGTACGTCGGGTTGAAAGTGGACCTTGATCACACCGACGCCATCGTAGGACTGCGACTCGGTGTACTGGATGTTGTTGACGGTGGTCGGCAGAGCCCGCTCGCACACTCCGACAATGCGCTTCGACATGTCATCAGAGTCCATCCCGCTGTAAGTCCAGATCACACTCACGATCGGGATGTTGATCTCCGGCAGAATGTCAGTTGGCGTCGTCGCGATCGCTGCGGAGCCGAAGATCCCAATCAGCACCGCGACAATGACAAATGTGTACGGCCTCTGCAGCGCAAAGCGGACAATCCACATAAGCGCTCTCCTGGTTTGCCATCGCGAAGCAGGCGAGATTTACCCGCCTGCTCCAGAAGCACGAATCTGCCCTTGTCGCCCCACATCTCCCGGTGAAACATGCACTGGTGCGACGAGGCTTGCTCCACTGGATGTTGATGGCTGTTAGATGACTTCGAGCTTTTCCGCCGGGATCTTCATCGCAGTGGCTTTGTCGATGTTCAGGTGTGCCTTCAGCATTTCGCTGGGTACGCGCCTGAGCCACTGGTTTAAGGATACGTCCATGAACTCGTCTGTGGCAAAGGTTTCGAGGAACACCAAATCAGTATCTCCCGTGTTTTCGACATAGTGTGGTGCGTTCGACGGAACATACCCTACATCGTTGGCATTAAAGTCCATGGTGCGTGCGTTGTCGACTGGGAAAAATACGGTCATGCGGCCTTTGCCAGCGATCCAGAACTGCCATTCCGACGCATTGGGGTGCCAGTGAAGTTCACGTAGCCCGCCAGGCTTGACAGTCACAAGAACCGCCGCGATGTGCTTCGAGGCAGGAAAGTTTCGCGAGTCCACAATGCGAACCGATCCGCCCTTGGTCTCACGTGTTGGCGCCATCGACTTCATATGGAAGGTGTACTGGTGCTTCGACGCAACCTTTTCCCCGCCGATCTCAGCCTTATCCCGCTCCAGAGAACCGGGTACCGTGCCAGGGAAGATATAGAGAGGTGCGCCGGGCGTGTTTTCGAAGGCGCTGGCGTCGAGGCCGGTGTTCTTTACCAGCACTTCGATCGGGGTGTGCGCAACCCACTCGGAGACAAGCATCGTGCCGTCTTCCGAGAAGGCCCCTTGATTGAAGACCAGGAGAAACTCTGTACCATCCGGGCCGAGACCCTGAATCGAATGCGGGAAACCGGCGGGGAAGATCCACAGATCTCCTTCGCTCACGTCCCCGATAAACATCGTGCCATCCGGATTCATTACTGTGACGCGCGCATTGCCATAGAGCACATACGCCCATTCGTCAGCAGTATGCCAGTGCATCTCACGGTAGCTTCCCGCAGTCAGACGCATATTGACGCCCGCGATGTCCCGTGAAGAAGGGAGGACGCGCTCCGTCACCTCGTGGGTCCATCCGCCTTCTTCGACCCGTTTCTTTACCAGATCGAAGGAGTACCAGAGAGGTACAACGTCGCCATGGTCAGTCGGCGGAGGAGTGTTCGAGTCTGGATTCAGAGCGAGAAGGCCACGGTTCTCCTGCCCTGGATCGCTCGACGAACGATCATGTTCTGCCTTCTGTGTGCTGGCTTTATTTTGGCCATTCGCAGTCAATCCAACGAATGCTGCAGCGGCGATTGCGGCAGAGCCAACTCCGAGAAAGCTCCGTCGCGAAGGACCGTCGGGAAGGACAACCTTCTTTTCTTGATCACTCATCCTGTTCTCTCCTTGTTTTCTCAATTCATCAACCCTGGCAAATGTGCCATATCCCTCTCTTAAAGCAATCCGAATTCCATCTCGCTCGGGCTAAGCGCATCTTATGACTGCTACAACCCACCTTATTGATTCACGGACATTTGAGAGCCAGAATCTACCATCGGGGCACCTCTCACTCGCGCAGTCTTACAACGTCTTCCACCGTGGTAACTGTCGACGTGCCGACTTCCTTGAGTCATGAAAGCATTCGCATGTCTTACCCGTGACAGTGGAGGCCATCGCGACGGCCATAAAGATGGGAGATTAGGTAGACCGTGGACACCAAGGATCGTCGGACATGGCACTACTCAGTTCTGGCCCGTCGGCAACATAGCGCGTGTTGCATCATCAACGTTGAACTGGACGCAATTGTTGACTTCAACCGGATCTAGTCGGTTTCAAAAAAAGCACCCTTGGGCATGGCGATTGCTGCACAAGGTTGGACTACGACGTCCGCTTCACTTTACAAAACTGCACTCCCACGACGGCTTCGGACTCCTTGCGATCCTCTCGAAACTTTGGCACTTCGCTTGCTTAATGTCGTCCCGGGTCCGTCCAGCCGCCTCGGTACTTCGGTGAAGTTCATCGGCTCGGGTGTACGGTTGAAACTTACCTTCCGCGACGACCGGTATTGAACTTCGGCCCGTTGCGAATGATGGACGGACCCCACATTGGATCCCCGTGTCAGGAGATATAGGATGACAAATTTGATTGATCATTTGAAGGCTGAGTTCTCGGGCAACCGGTGCAAGCATCCGGTTTGCTCTTGTAGAGTCGCGGAAGGTGAAAGCTACTGTAGTGCGGAATGCGAGGGTATGAGCAAAACTCCAGATATAAATTGCCTGTGCGGTCACCCGGAATGCAAGGGCCAGATCGAGTAAGCGGCTTGCACCATCCGTTATAACGCGTTTGGTTTTCTATGCATCCCTTGATGCAGGTCTTTCTAGGTCAGACGTGACCTTTTCCTTGTTGATAACGCCTTATGGCGGCGCGAGCATGATGACGATTTGTTCATGCGGCACGATGTGCGGCGACTATGCATGCGCTCAACGTGGACGATGGCTTACCATTCGTTCATGCAGCTGCTGTTGGTCGAAGATGAACTCGAAATTCAGGGCTTTCTGAAGACGTCGCTTGCCGATGCAGGCTACGACGTGGATGTCGCGGGAGACGGAGGGACAGCGGAAAAGTTTGCGTCGACCAAAGTCTACGATGCTCTGATTCTAGACCTTGGATTGCCAGATCAGGACGGCATCGATTTGATTCTGCGCCTGAGGCGGCAAGGGGTGAGCAGCCCGGTGATGATCCTGTCCGCGCGGCGATCGGTGGATGATCGCGTGGCAGGGTTGGAACAAGGCGGCGATGATTACCTAACCAAGCCGTTTGCCTTGGCAGAGCTGCTCGCACGGCTGCGCAATCTGCTGAAGAGAAAAGCGGCGGCGAGTTCGAGCCCGACGGTACTGCAGGTGGTAGACCTGGAGCTGGACCTGCTCCGGCGCAGAGCTTCGCGAGGCGGGCAGGTGCTGAACCTAAGCCCGCAGGAGTTTGTGCTGTTGGAGTATCTGTGCCGGCATGCTGGGCGCGTGGTGACACGATCAATGCTGCTAGCAGAGGTATGGGGCATGCGGATTCAGCCGGACACAAACGTAGTGGACGTGCATATCTACCGGCTTCGCGGTAAGGTCGATGTTGAGGGGCGGGAGCCGCTCATCAAGACGCTGCGAGGTGTCGGATATGTCCTCAAAGATCGATAACAAACGGCTCCATAGCGCAGCCTGGCGGATCTCGCTATGGGCGACACTGGCATTTGCGCTTGGGACCTTGCTGGTGTTCGCGGGATTGCATCGTTTTGTCGCGAATGATATTCAGCGGCGCAGCGATGCGTGGTTGTCCGGCGAGGTGGGAACGCTGAGTGATGTGGCTGAACGTACGCCGAATGACCGTTTGTACCATCGCGTCGTTGGCGAGGTGGCGGAACTGGCGAGTCGAGAGGTTCCGAATCGATCGCGGAATAAAGGCAAGGAAAATGACTCGGTATTTTTTCTGCAGGCCGGCCCGACTGGGCCAGCAAGATTATGGGTAGGTGCGGGTGACGGCCAAGCGAACCTGGCAGCCATTCGCGCTCAGAAGGTGGTAGCTGGTGTTCCCTTCCATCTAAATGTGAAGGGACTTCCGATACCGTTTCGGGTGGTCGCCTCGCCGATCAACGATGGAAGTTACATCTACCTGGGCCTATCGGAACGCGACGAGTTGCGCGTGCTGCGTAGGCTTAGAGCGCGTTTCCTGTCGCTCGGCCTCTTGATCGTTCTATTTGGATTCGGGATCGTGTTCTACACAACACGACGCATGTTGGGTCACATTCGCGAGATTACTCAGGCAGCATCCAGGATCGGCGAGTCGGACTTGAGCCGGCGCGTTCCTACTACCGGGCAAAACGACGAGATTGGGCAATTGTCGCGAACGCTGAATCGCATGCTGGACCGGATCGAAAGCTCGGTCCATCAGCTGCACACGATTACGGATTCGTTGGCGCATGATCTGCGAAGTCCGTTGACGGCTATACGCGGAAAGCTAGAGATGTCGCTTTCCGAGGCCGGCGCAAGCGCCCAGGGGGAGCCGATGATCGAGTCGGCCATTGAAGAACTAGATCGGCTGTCTGAGTTTCTCAACACGTCGTTGGACGTGGCCGAGGCCAGGGCGGACGCTTTGCGGTTAACGCGTTCCGAGATAGATCTGGATGAGATGATGCGCGTGATGATGGACCTGTACGAACCCTGCATGACTGAGCGTGGACTGCGGATGCAGCTGCGCAGTGGTGGTGCAGTGAAGGTATTTGCGGACGCAGCGTTGGTGCATCGCGCGGTGGCCAACCTGTTCGACAACGAGCTAAAACATCTGCCGGCCTCCTGCACGGTGACAATCGATCTGCGGAAGGAGAACGACGCAGCGGCGATTATTGTGGAGGACGATGGGCCAGGCTTTGCTGCTGAGGTGCAGAACTCCATGTTTCAGCACCGCGTGAAGGGGCGAGACTCAAGCGGACACGGGCTTGGCCTGGCGTTTGTGGAAGCCGTGTCGCGAGCCCATGGAGGCACAGTCATAGCTTCGAACCGGGATGAAGGCGGCGCGCGGCTGGTGATGACCCTGCCGTGTATGCCGGATTTGCGGGAGCAGCCGAAACAGGCTCCCGCGGTGGCAGCGGGCTGATTCGGCGCGTGAACGCGGACGAAGATGAGCAGACGTGGATCATCGGTAAATTGCAAAGGTGGGGCTTACGCTGCTGTGCGGGATCAAAGCGCCGGGAGGTATCCATGAACGAATCGTCATTCTACCTATGGTCCGGGAGTGCTATCTATCGAATAGATATCTCGTCTTAAAGGAGTAAGTGCTGTGTCGAAAATACTGAGCCTGTATCCTCAATTGGCCCACTATCGCTCGATCGGGTGGCGTCTTGCTCGAGCTCCCCGGATACACAAACGCAACATTCAATCCGATAAGTCCGAACTGAAGGCCCATTTCGCTTGACTACGTCTTACCTGAACCGCATCGTGACTGCCTCCGCGCGAATTGCCGGAGCTGATGGATAGTGACTATAGCTAAGAAGACTTCCATGACTGCCTACGCAGCCTGGAAAAAGTCAATCGCTGGCTGCAGGGCTATCGGCCAACGCTAGCGTGGCTGGAGAAGTTACCGTGCCTGGCAAGTGGGCCGCTGCACATCGTCGACGTAGGCTGCGGCGGTGGCGATCTTTTGCGTCAGATCACGGTCTGGGCGCGTAGACGGGAAACTGCTGTGCGGCTAACAGGGATCGACCTGAATCCTTATGCGGCCCGCGCGGCCGCGGAGTCCACGCAGCAGGAGCTTGGAATCATTTGGGTAACTGAGAATGCGATGTCGTATCGCCCGGAGAAGCCAATCGATGTCGTCGTTAGTTCGCTGATGGCACATCATCTCGAGGATGAAGAGATCGTCACGCCGCTACGGTGGTTAGAAGCTACTGGGCGGGTAGGCTGGTTTATCGATGATCTAGAGCAGTCGGAATGGAATTACCGGATGTTTGGTTGGGTGCGCTTGTTGACTGCTGCTGAGATACCGCTAGAGGCAGTGCCTCTGGAACATTGGTGGCCCGGGCGGTTGTGCGTGGGGAGGTTGAAGTGAGATCGGTAATTGTGAAGCGTCTCGATAGACTAAGAGAGATGAAGCCTGCCGCGCCGATCGCCCTCATGGCTTACCGCACCACGTCTAACCGTCTGAGAGGAGAATGATGTCGACCTCCACTTTGCCCGCGCCTAGTTCCGCCGGTTCGAGATTCAAGATGATTCTATGGGTCTCGCTTGGTCTCACGACACTCTTTGTTTTCATCACGTCAGAGGTTCTTCTTGTCACCGATTACCCCATGTATCACGCCTATCGCCTGCAGGTTATAGCGGACCGCGGACTGCTCATCCCGCATACGCTGTGCGGCACCTTTGCTCTACTGGCCGGCCCTCTGCAGTTCTCGTCGCGTTTTCGGCGGCGCCACCTGAAGCTCCATCGCGTCCTGGGCCGAATGTACTTCCTCTCAGTCATTGTTGGCGCCTTTTCCGGGATCGCCCTTGCCGCTGGGCGCCCCGGCCTTCCAGGAACCTCGATGCAGGCCGCCGCTTGGATCGTTTGCACAACCGCAGCCGTGATCGCCGCGCGCAACCGCCAGATCGCCGTACACCGCCAATGGATGGCCCGTTCCTATGCGGTTACATTTACCTTCGTATCCAGCCGCGTGCTGAATCTCGTGCCAGCCTACTGGAGCCATCTTGGCGACGTACTGTCAGCCGTTGGCGTCATTGCCTTCACCTTGGCTTCCATTCTTCTCGTCGACCTCGGTCTGAACTGGCACGAGCTCACGACGCGCCGGACCTGATAGTTGCAGACTGCTCTACTTCCCGAAGCTGGTCCCCTCCAACTCTGAATTGACTAAGGGCCCGTATCCACCCAGCTGTCCAACGATTCTCACCACAGCGGGATCGTCACCCTCCGATACCCAGACCATCACGTCTTTAGGCTGAAGGCCGATCACCCGCGCGATCAGGCCTACGATCCCGCCCAATTCAGGATGGATGCGAAACACCGTCGCGTTGAGAGTATGTCCTGTTGCGTGAAACGGCTGCTCGCCATCGCGCGAGATCAGCAGCCGAATCAATCGGCCGCCGCCGACTGGCACCCCCATCCCAACCCGAAACGGCGTTGTATTTTGCGGCACATTTAGCAGCAAGGTTCCGACGAACCCATTCGCAAGGTCATCCGGCAGGTCGATATGCTCGCTCACGACCTGTACCTTGCCATTACTGTCCGTTGTGCGGGTGGTCGCCGTACCGGTGGCGGCTTCCAAAGCAAAGTCGGTTGGTTTCGCAAAAAACGGCCCTTTCTGAACGTGATGATTGCGTACTAGCCGGAATGTACCTTGCTGCCGGTAGGTCGTCGTCTCATCATCAATCGATCCATCAACGAAGTGATAGGTCAGGCGCATGGTCACTTCATCGCCTTGCACAACCTGTGAAAACTCACCACGGGCAATGATTATCCCAGCCTGTGAGCGCGCTACCATGAACCGGTGCATCGGGCGTTGGATATGTCTCACTGAAATCGGTTCCGCCAGTGCCTTGCCCAAAGTCATTAGAACAAAAGCGACCACAAAGAAACTGCGTCGTTCCATCAAATACCTCGTTCTCACGCTCAGCTTTATGAGACGTAATACGTCCCCAAAAGAACAGACTCCGCACCAGCCTCAAGATGACGTTTCGTACAGAATGACCTTTCAAACTGTTTTCCTGAACGTCTATCAGGTTAGATAGAACGAGATCGTCTCGCTGAGGATGGATCGAACATCAAGAAAAACAGGAGTAACGCTTTGCAAGACGAAGCTCTCATCCTAGGTGGTGGAGTAGCAGGTTGCGCCGCTTCGATCGCGCTCGCCCGCAACGGACGAAGTGTAACGTTGATAGAACGCGAGCCTACACCGCGTCATAAGGTTTGCGGAGAGTTTCTTAGTGGTGAAGCACTTGAGGACCTGCACGCGCTGGGCATCGATGTGGCATCGCTTGGGGCCGTGCCCATAAACTACGTTCGACTGGCGGCCTCGAGACGCGCCGCAGAGGCTCCGCTACCTTTTCCCGCGGCGTCGCTCACACGCAAGGCGCTCGATACAGCGCTCATAGCGGCTGCCATCGCCGCGGGAGTCCGCGTGGAGCGTGGTCGCAGCGTTCAGTCGCTCAACCGCGCGACCGGTAACGTTTGGCGGGCTACGCTCGACGACGGCACCATCTATGAAGCTCCGACCGCCTTCCTCGCCACGGGCAAGCACGATCTGCGCGGCCACGGTCGCCCGAAGGACCCGAATCAGTGGGTCGGATTCAAGATGTATTACCGTCTGTCTGTAGCCCAGATGACTGACTTGGCGGACGCCTCTGAGTTGACGCTCTATTCCGGAGGCTACGGTGGTATCCAACCGGTGGAAGACGGCATTACGAATTTCTGCTGTGTGGTGAAACGGCGTTACTTTGTACGTGCTGGTCTTCGCTGGGAGAGTCTCCTTGCGAAGATGCAGCAGGACTGTCCCCACCTCGCGATGCGGCTGGACGGTGCGGAACCGCTGCTCGAAAAGCCGATCACCATCACTCATATCCCGTACGGTTACGTTCGCCGCGCAACCGAGGATGGCCTTTACTGCATCGGCGATCAGGCGGCGGTAATTCCTTCGTTCACTGGCGACGGAATATCCATCGCCCTGCATACTGGCCGTCGCGCTGCAACTGCCTATCTTGCCTCAGAGGCGGCGCCAGTATTCCAGCCAAAGCTGCGCTCCGCAATGCTACTCCAGATGCATCTCGCCGAGGCCGCGGCCAATGGATTGAACAACGCGGTCGCTCGCGCTGTACTGCCGTTCTGCCTTGGTGTCTGGCCCGGCGCGATGCGCGTGACGGCCAGGCTGACACGCGTTACCCAACCAGCCGTTGCCGCTCCACAGGCGTTCGCAAACTGAATTGAGCCGCGCTAAGAGCGACGCTTCCAGTCAAAGCCCTCAAGGGGAAATGCAATGAAATCCTTCGTACTCTTGGCAATCTCTGTCGCCCTCGCTCCAGCTGTATCCGCTCAGCATCAGACCTTTACCATCAATGCCGATGAGAGCGAGATCAAGATGAAGCTCAAGACGACCCGCGAGGTCGTCAACGGCGTCTTCCACGTACAATCCGGATCAATCGATTTCGACCGAACCGCCCCCCGCATCTCAGGGCTGATCGTCGTCGTAGCCGGCAGCGGCAGGACGGGAAACGATAGCCGCGACAAGAAGATGAACAAAGACATTCTCAAGGCGGACCAGTTCGACACTGTCTCTTTCGTACCTAAAACGTACACCGGAACGATTCCTGCTTCAGGTGATTCGACCATTCAGGTCAGTGGAGTGTTCACTTTGCTTGGAACGCCCCATGACTTGACGATTCCGATACAAATTCATATAGAAGGATTGAGAGCAACGGCGAAGTCGCATTTCGTCGTTCCATATGTGCAATGGGGTCTCAAGAACCCGAGCTTCCTGATCTGGAAAGCCGAGAATGATGTGGCGATTGATCTCAGCCTCGTCGGCCAGGTTGCTGCCGATGTTGACGGGGCGGTCAGGTAGGCAGCGGCTGGCCTGAAGGTCGAGTTGGTCGTCTGTCTTGATCGGAACAAACCGCATGTACCACCGATCGACCGATTCGGCGATGGCCTCTGCATCCAGGGAGTCGTTCTTGCTGGACTTCACAAACGGCTTCACGAACTGTCGCTGGAATCAGCTTCACGTTGTGGCCTTGTGCTCGCAGAACCCGGCCAAGAAAGTGGGCTCCCGAACAAGCTTCCATCCCGACTAGGGAAGTCTGGATGTTCGCGGAAAAGGTGACCAGCTGCTTCTGCGTGAACTTCATTCGCAACAGCAGCTTGCCGGCTGCGCTCAGGGCGACCGGGTGAACGTCGTCTTGCCATGATCGATACCTACCGAATGAATCTGCATGTCGATGATCTTCCTTGAACTTGCCTCCAAGATCACCCACCTTACGGTAGAGATCAAGCGGCGGACCATACGTGCGACAAGACCGGATAGTTGGGACTTCTCTGTCTCATGTCGGTTGGTGGCAAATCCGTCGTGCGCTCATTCATGTCGGATCAATATCGCACGCCCGCTCCCGAGAACTGATTCCGTAGTTGTGAAAAATGAGGGTTTCAGCATCCTCCCTTTTTGCGCTGCTTTACGGTTCATGAGGAGAAGAGATCGCCGCATCTCCATTGATGACATTCCCCGGATATTTGGAAATATGAGCCGAGGCATAAAGGCCGGAGTCAAGGCTCGATGACCGCGCAGCGGCGCGCATGCGCGGCTTTGACGCCGGACCGTCCTCGGCTACGCTCGGCAATCTGGGAAATGTCATTGGTCGACCGCTCTAGTGTCCAGGCTGAGATTTTTAGAGAATGCTTTGGGCTGCGGGGAGCGCCGTCTGTATCACTCGATTGGTACCGCACAGCGCGGCAAAAGTGCCACCAAAGTGCCACCAGAACGAAAATGGTAAACGAGTGGCTTGTTTGGCTTGCCGTCAACCTATTGATTTTATTGGGGATTTTGGTAGCGTTACCGGGGCTCGAACCCGGACTCTTCGCCTTGAGAGGGCGACGTGTTAACCAGTTACACCATAACGCCATGAACGGATTGGGAATCCGTTGCGACCTATTGAGTATAGCAAAGTTCGGGGCTGCAAAGAAGCAGATTCCGTCCCTTCACTACACCCTCAGAACGCGGATGACGGCCAAGAGCGGCTGATCTAGAGACCGAGTTTCTTGACTTCGGTTTACAGACCGAGTTTCTTGACTTCGTCGTTGTAATACTTGCGGTAGAGGATGTCCCACTCCTGAGAGCCTTCGGGGATGATGCGGCGCTGGGAGGCGATCTTCTGGCGGGCAGCGGCGTCGATCTTGACCTCTTCGAGGAGGAGCTTGGTGAGAGCCTTGCGAGCCTCCTGGCGGATGGTGTTGCGGTCTTCGAGGAAGTCTACTTCGTTGATCTCGGCGAGGGTGTCGGCGACGGTGTGGGCAAGCTTGTTGAGCTTGTCGTCAGAGATGCGGGTGGTGTTCGAGGACTTGATGTCAGGTGCTCCGCGCATGGCACTCATAGGACCGCCTTGTATTTGCGAGCGAGCTCCTGCTTCACCTTCTTGAACATCTCGGGATAGCTGGCTCCGGTTTTGAGCATGTCGTCCTGGAAGGCTTCGAGGATGACGCGGACTTCGTCGTTGAT
>FSYS01000967.1_pt1 | contig 25144 bp, 14 predicted proteins | sample 1638491 | NCBI WGS metagenome assembly FSYS01 (sample SAMEA3914788, study PRJEB12502) | metagenome | biome: forest; material: soil | place: Canada | collected 2011-07-03 | depth 0.1 m | reverse complement strand
TAATCACGCCATCGCCTATGTGCCGAAGGATGCCACCGATGGCCAAGTTGGCGACCTGTGGTTGGACACGACGGACTCCACCGCGCCATTCCCCTCGCTCGCGCCTGGTGACATCGGGCGGAAGGCGCTCGTGTTCTCCGGCGACTCCGCGGATTTCAAGACGGTTACCGCGCCGGGTGAATCGGGAGCGGAATACGCGGAGCAGTGGCAACTACGCGAGAACGGGGACAATTCGTGGAGCGGGACGCTGGCGACGCAGTGGGGTGGCCTCGCGGAATATTCCGTGCGCAGCGCAATGCGCGGCTTGAGTCCCCAGCAGCGCGATTTTGCGCTGCAGTCCCTGCTCGCGCGGCAGTTCCCCAGCGCCGATTTCCACCAGTTGAACTTGTCGCCCACCGATGATCTCACTATTCCGCTCAAGCTGACCGGTGCGGTGCATTTGGGCGGGCAGGCCTATCCCCTTTCCGCCTTCAACTCCGCGCAATATTTCGTCGCGTCAGATCGCAATCGGCCGCTGCTGATGAATGATGGGCAGGCGTTGCATCTTACACAAACGGTTGACGTGGTCTACCAGCAGCACGCGCCTGATCCTGCGCCGGCCTTCACGGCGCAGGCCGGTGGTATCCAGGCGACGGCGAAGTGGCAGCGGGTTGATGACCACACGTTGCGCCGCTCGGCGGAGATCACCGTTACCAAACCGCTGGTCGCGACTGCCGATTATTCCGCGGTGCGTGATTTGCTCCGTCGATGGGACCTTTATCTAGCTCACTAGCCTCGTCTTTCTATTATGAGTACCAACCCCGATCTCACCCAGGAACAGGTTCAGCTTCTCGCGCAGGTAAGCGGCACCTATCAAAACGTCGCGCAGGAAATCAAAGGCCGCATCATCGGGCAGGACGAGGTCATCCGCGACCTCTTCGTCGCGTTGATGGTGCAGGGTCACGTGCTCATGATTGGCGTGCCCGGCCTGGCCAAGACGCTCATCGTGCGCAGTCTGGCGGAAATTCTGGATCTCTCGTTCCAACGCATCCAGTTCACGCCTGACCTTATGCCGAGCGACATCACCGGCACGGAAATCCTGGAGGAAGCGGGTGGCGGCAAGCGCGAGTTTCGCTTCGTGCCGGGACCGATCTTCGCGAACCTGCTCCTGGCCGACGAAATCAACCGCACGCCGCCGAAGACGCAGGCCGCACTGCTCGAGGCGATGCAGGAACGGCGCGTCACCGTCGCCGGGTCGACCTACGTGCTCCCCTCGCCGTTCTTCGTGCTGGCGACGCAGAACCCGATTGAGCAGGAGGGCACCTACCCGCTGCCCGAGGCCCAGATGGACCGCTTCATGTTCAACCTGCGCGTGGACTATCCGAGCCGCGCGGACGAAATCCAGATACTGCAGGAGACGACCCGCGACGGCGCGCCCGATTTGAAAAAAGTCCTCGCCGGGCAGGACCTGCTCGCGCTGCAGACTTGCGTGCGACAGATTCCGGTGCCTCCATCCGTGGCAGAGTACGCCGTCGATCTCGTGCAATCGACGCGGCCGAAGAGCCCGACGAGTCCCGACTACATTAAGCGTTATGTCCAATGGGGCGCGGGCCCGCGCGCATCGCAATACCTCGCCCTGGCAGGCAAGGCGCTGGCGGTGATGGACGGCCGGTTCAACGTGGCGCGGGAGGATATCGCGGCGAGCGCGAAGCTGGTGTTGCGGCATCGCATCATTTCCAACTACCGCGCGGAAGCCGACGGCGTCACGGTCGACGACATGATCGACCGCCTGCTCGCGCAGCAGAAATGAGCCATGGCTTCCATTGCGCCCCCTCGCCGCACGCCGGACGTGAACCTGCCGCCGATTCCGGCGCCGTCGGTGCCGCGCAACTCGCGTGGGATACCGCTTCCTCCGGTGTCGCTCGAGCCGGTAACACCGCTCGATCTCGCGTTGCTGCACGACCTGCCCAGCCTTGAGCTGCGCGCGCGGTTCGTGATGGACGGCTTCCTCGCCGGGCTTCACCGCAGTCCGCGCAAGGGCTCCAGCGTGGAGTTCGCCGAGTACCGCGATTATCAGTTCGGCGACGACCTGCGCCGGATCGACTGGCGCCTCTATGGCCGCACCGACCGTCTGCACATCAAACAGACCGAGCACGAGACGCAACTGCGCGTCTTTCTGGTTTTCGACACGAGCGGCTCAATGAAGTTTTCTTCTCGGCCCGGCGAACGCCTCGACAAGATTGACTACGCACGCACTGTTCTTGCCGCGCTAGGGTTGCTCGCGCTGCGGCAAGGAGACGCGTTTGGGCTGGCGACCGTCGGCACCGGACTGGACGACTTTTTGCGCCCCAAGGCTTCGCCCGCGCACTGGCGCACGCTGCTCGGCAAGCTGGATGCGCTGAAGATCGGCGGCGTGACCGGCCTGAGCCACGGGCTCGAGCAGCTCGCGGACGTCCTGCCGTCGCGCTCCCTGGTCATCATCGCCAGCGATTTTTACAGCGCCGCGGAGAACTTCGGCCCGACCCTGCAGCGCCTGCGCTACGACCGTCACGAGGTGATGCTGGTGCAGGTGCTCGACCCCGTCGAAATCGACTTCAGCGAGGAATGGAGCGGCACTTTCATCGACGCCGAGAACGGCTCGCGGCTTGTCCTCGACTCCGCCGCAGTCCGCGACGGCTATCTGAAACGCATGAGCGCTTTTCTCACGCAACTCGCCGACTCGGCACGGGCCGAGGGCGCTGACCACGTGCTGTTGCGCACGGACTCCAGCCCGTGCGACGCGCTCGGGCTCTATCTCGCCGAACGCGACCGCCTGATTTGAACGCGCCGCCGTGAACCTGCTCCTGCCCATCTTCCTCGGCGCGGCGACTCTCATCGGTCTGCCCATCCTGCTGCATCTTTTGCGGCGCAAGCCAACCGTGCAGGTCATCTTCCCGACGCTGCAATTTCTCGGGCCGGCCGCGGTGCGCGAGACGCGCCGCCATCGCCTGCGCCGCTGGCTGACGCTCCTGCTCCGCTGCCTGATCGTGCTACTCATTTGCCTCGCCTTCTCGCGGCCCTATTGGACTACGGACGATTCCGGCAGTGGCCGTGCCGTGGTTGTCGCCGTCGACAACTCGTACAGCATGCAGACCAAGGGCCGCTGGGAGAAACTGCGCGGCTGGGCGTCGGCGCAGCTCGCCTCGCTCGGCTCCGGTGATCGCGCCGGCCTGCTGCTGATGAATCCCACACCGCGCTGGCTTGTCCCGATGACGGACAAGCTCGATGCCGTTCGCTCCACTCTCGCCTCCCTGCCGCCCGGCTACGAGACGACCCGCTACGAGCCCGTGCTGCGCCTGGTCGGCGATACGCTGGCGCAAACGAGTGCCTCCAAGCGGTCGCTGGTCTGGATGGCCGACGAACAGCAACTCGGCTGGCAATCGGTCAACTTTGGTACACCGCTCCCCGCGAACGTCGACCTGGTCATGCCGCCAGTCGTCGACCCGCCCGCACGGCAGGCAAGCATCGCCAAGGTCTCGTGGACTACCGCCGACCAAAACCCTGCCCTGCACGTTGAGGTTCGCCAGTACACGCCGGCGCAGGACACGCGTCAACTTACGGTCAGCGCCGGCGGCCATGTTCTCGCGCGCCAGACGATCTCATTTAGCGTGGAGCAGTCCACCGGCGTGGATGTTCCGCTGAGCGGGCTTGATCCCGCGAAGGCGCAGGGCATCACCGTCGCGCTCGATTCGGACGATCTTCCCACCGACGACACGTTCTACACCGTGCACGATCCCGGCGACGCGACGAAGGTTTACCTCACCGCCTTGCCCGGCGACGAGGATTTCGATTTCCTACGCCACGCCATCGACGCGACGAAGCAGATCACCGCTGCGCCGCTGCAGGCGAGCGACCTACCCGATGCTGACTGGCCGCTTAATGGTGTCGTGCTCGTGCGCGGAGATGCTCCCTTTCAGGCGCCGCTGGTCGCGCGCCTCAATGCGTTTCTGCAAGCCGGCGGCACGGCGTGGTTTTTTCTCGATGGCAGTTCCGCGCAAATCGATTGGATGAAGACGCACCACGTCGATCTCCGGCAAATCGAGCCTAGCAGCAATAACCCACTGCACCTGTCCAACTGGGACACCACGCATCCGTCGCTCGCGCCGCTAGCCCAAGGCAGCTTGATTGGCCTGCTCGACGTCGAGTTTTACCACGGCGTCGCGCTCGACGGCCTCAGCGCCACGCCGCTGGCGACGTGGGATGATGGCTCGCCCGCGCTTGCGGAGGTGAACGCCGACGGCATGCGCTTCCTCGCCTGCGGTTTTGGCCTTGGGCGTAATTTCACCGACTGGTCCGCGCAGGGATCGTTCGTGCCGTTCGTTCACGCCTCGCTCGTCTGGCTGATGCGCCAGCAGCACAACGCCGATGACCGGCGCGTGGGCGACGCGGTCATCCTGCCCGGCGACGGCACCTGGCAATGTGTGGAGGGTCCGGGCGCGACCGACATGAGCACGGTGTCCGGCTCGGTACGGCCGCAGACGCCCGGCTTGTATCAATTCACTAGCAACGGACAGAGCCATCTCTACGCCGTCAACGTGAAGAGCGATGAGTCCGATCCGGCGCCGTGGCCGACACCGGCTGACTTCGCGCAGCTCACGCATCCCGGCGACCATCCTATCGCGGTTGCGTCCGTCGCAGCCCCACTGCTCACGGGTGAAGACGCAGAAAATCATCAGCGCGTCTGGTGGTGGCTGCTGGTGCTGGCCTTGATTCTTATTCTTGCCGAACTTCGTCTTTCCAACCGCACTTCCTTGTAGCCAAACCTAACTCAGGACGCCTTATGCCTACGCTACTCGAAAAACGTGCTGCGTTTCCCGCGCCGCCGCCACCCGCGCTTTTGCGCTCCAATCACCGCTGGCTGCATTGGCGCGGCGCGCTGCTCGCGGCCAATATTGGCGCTGTTCTCACGCTGATCCTTGTGGTGGTGCTCGGGACGCATTGGCTGGCGGCGCGTCCGTTGCTGCTCGGCGAAATCTGGAGCGGCGGCGTTGCCCTGACCGTGTTGGCCTCGCTGATTGCATTGCGTTTCGCGCCGGCGACTTTGGTCGAGACGGCGCGCAAGCTCGACGAGCGCTATGCGGCCAAGAACCGCCTCGAGGCGGTGGCCTTGCTCGAGGGCTCGGAATCACCTCTAGCATTGGCGCAGCGGGAGGAAACGGCGCTCCATCTCAAGCGCGAGCCGCACGCGCGGCCCGAGGCGGTTTTCCCATGGCTAATCGGTTTGTTGATCGCGTTGTTGGTGGCAAATCTCATCACCGGCATCGCGTGGTATATGCCTCTGCTGCATCACACGCCAAATGCGTCGGCTGTACCGCCGCCCGCGAAGCAAGTTCCCAAGGCCTCCATCCGATGGGTCTCGCCCGAGGCTGAGACGAAGGCGAATCCGGTGGAAGAAGTGCCGACCGTCGCGGTTGCGGATTCCACCAGCGGCCTGCAAAAGCTGACACTGGAAGTCAGCCTCAATGGCGAGCCGAAGAAATCGACGCCGATTCCGGCCGAGCCCTACAACAAGTCCGGTAGCCACAAGATCAAGGTTTCGATTTATCTGGATGAGATCGACGCGCAGCCGTTTGACGTGGTGAGCTACTACCTGCGCGGCCAGCGCATCTCCGACGAGAAGCTACCAGATGTGGCGTCGGCGATTCAGTTCATCCAAGTGCGGCCTTTCCGCGACGACATCCTCCAGGCGCCGGGCCATGAAGACAAAGGTTACGCCCTGCTCGTGCGCTTGAAGCTCGCGCAGCTCCGCGCGATCAAGGAGAACTTCATCCTCGCGCACACTGATCTGCCGCCAGACAATCCGGTGCGCGTGGCCGAGAACACCCGCGTTGGCAATGACCAGACCGAGCTGGCCAAGAAGACGGACGAAGTTGTCCAGGCGTTCATCGACGAAGGAATCTCGCCGAAAATCATTGATCTTCTCAAGCAGGCCGAACCGTACATGAGTGACGCCGGGAAGAAAATTCTCGCCACGCAAAATGCCGCGGCGCTGCCACCGCAGGAGAAAGCGCTCGATTACATCATCCAGGTGGAAAAGTATGTGATCAAGGCGATCGGTCCCGTGTCGCCCGGACCGACGAGTTCGAACCCGGAAGACCCGTTCAAGGAAAAGCAAAAGCATGAGTTGACCAAACGGCTCACCGCGCCCGCCGGCCAGATGGAAGCACTGGCGTCCATGCAGGCACACCTCTCGCAGGACCTCAACAACCCCAGCCCGGCTAGTGGATCGACCGGGCAACCGACACCCTCGGGCTCGCCGGCGCAGCCATCGTCTTCGAATCCGGCACCGGGCCAGACTAATCCGTCGCAAGCCGATAGCGGTGCGCCCCAAGCGCCCTCCACACAGGCGGTTGATCCGTTCGGCCCCAACGCCGAGAAGGGGTCGTTCTCCGAGCGGCAGACACGCATTTCGCAGGGGGTTTCGGTTCTGCTCAACGGCAACGTTGTTTTCCCCAAGGCAGTCAGTGACGCACTCAAGGCCGCGCAGCAAGAGGCCGGAAATTCCCTGCGCCAGCTCAGCGCGGGTGATAACGAGGCCGCACGCGAACCTGCTGCCGCCGCGGCCCGCGACCTGCAAAGCGCCGTCACCGCCATGAGCCAGAATGGCGATCAGGAGACCAAGCAGGCAATGAGTGATGCCCAGCAAAAGCTCAACGATCTTGCAAAGCAACTGCGTGACCTTGCTGGCCAAAATTCGCCCGATGCGAAGAAGCAAATAGGAGCGCTCGCCGACCAGATGGCGAAGGTTGAGCAGGACCTCAACGTCGCCGCCGATCACCAGCAGCAAGAGGGCTCGGCGAAGGGCGCGCAGCAACTGGCGCAGCTCGCGGAAAAGCTCCGGCAGCAGCAATTCGCCTCAAAGCTCGCACAGATGGGGAAAGATGGCATCGATTCCGGTCGCGCCACCGCGCTGGCGAACCAGATTGAAGACGCCGCCGGTCTCGCCGCTCACGGCACCGGGCCGGACCAACCTTCCAGCCAGGATTATGTAGCGCTCGCCAATGCGCTGGAGCGCACGAAGGCAAATCTGGAGCGCTTGGCCGAAAAGGCCGGTGGCCACGACTCGGGCCCCGGGCAGACTTCTCAGCAAGCGGCTAATCAAGGCCAGGGCCAAAATCCCTCACAAGCTGCCGGTCAGCATCCGGGACAAGGACAACAACAGACTCAAACGCAAGGTCAGGGCCAAAGCCCTTCTCAAACTCCCAGTCAAGGTCAACAGCAGGCACAGACTCAGGGTCAGGGACAGAGTCCTTCGCAAGCACCCGGTCAAGGACAAGGACAGGGCCAAGGGCAGCACCAGGCGCAAACGCAAGGTCAAGGTCAAAGCCCTTCGCAAACTCCTGGGCATGGTCAGGGACAAGACCAAGGGCAGAGCCCGTCGCAAACTTCTGGTCAGGGCCAAGGACAAGGCCAGGGTCAACAGCAAGCGCAAGCGCAGGGTCAGGGGCAAGGCGACGGAGGGCAGCAGCCGGGCGGAAACGGTTCCGGCGATACTGAACAGGCCAACAAGGATCAACATGGCGGTGGGTCGGGCGACAATCCGGGCGGAAGTGGCGTCGGATCAGGAAATCCGGAGCAGGCCACTTCGTCCCAGGTTTCCGCGGGCGAGCTGCGCGCGTACCGCGAGGCGCTTCAGGACCTACAAAACCAGACGCAGCAGAGCCAGCAGCTTTTGCGAGTCTACGAGGACGGCGGCATCGGAAAGCTCATCCAGCGATTCAACACGGACAGCCGGTACCGTCCCATTACCGACACGGACGTTGTGCACTTTTACACAGACCTGCAGAAGCCGCTCGATGCCTTGATTGCACAGCTTGAGGCGCAGGCCGAACATGCGCAACGCACGGAGACGGTCAAGGCACCCAACCTCGACGACACGCCGGTGGCGTATCGTTCCGCCGTCTCCGATTACTTCGAGGCGATGTCGCGCGACTATCATCCCCCGCCCGCAACTCCTCCCACACCGGAACCGGCACCAGCGTCCCCTGCGGACAACGCCAAACCATGAATTCGCAGCAATCATTCGAGTGGCAATTCGGCGGCTGGAGCGAGTTTCCGCCGTGGCTCGGCTGGACCGTGATCCTTGTCATCGCCATCGCGGGGACCGCTTTGGCGGTGTGGCTTTATCGCGATACACTCCAAGTGCTCAAACCCAGCCAGCGCGTGGTTTTCGTGCTGTTACGCTGTGGTTTCTTTTTTGCGCTGCTGGCCTGCCTTGCCGGACCATCTCAAATCGTTCGCACGTACGATTCCGGCCAGGAAACCCGGCCCCTCGCCGTGGTCGTCGATCATTCCGCCAGCATGACGACGCCGGACAGCACCGGTCTTACGCGTCTTGCCGCTGCGGTGCGCGCCTGGAAGGAATCGGAGTCCGCAGCAATCCGGTCTTTTCCCAGCCTCCGCTACTTCGGCTTCGCTGGCCAGCTCACGCCCGCGAAGGACCTGGAGCAAGCCACGCAGCCGCCAGATTCCGGCATGTCCACGGCGCTCTTTAGCTCGCTCGACCAGGTTCTCCAGGCCGCGCCGCCCGGCGGCTATGGGGGCATCGTCTGCCTGACCGACGGCCTCGACACCACGCAGGCGACCAGCGATCAGCTTGTCACACATTGCGCCCAGACGCGCACGCCTCTGTTCTTCGTGTCCGGGCAGAATCACCAGGCGGCGCAGGAAAGCCTCATCGTCCGCGAAACCGCCGTCCCAGAAAAAGTCCTGCGCAAAACGCAATTCGACGCGACCGCGCTCATCGAGGCGTACAGCATTCGCGCACGGGATGTTCCACTTACGTTGTTGGAGGAAGGCAAGCCGCTTGCCCAGACCACGCTTCACTTGCGCGCGGGCCAGAACCTCATGCCGTGGAGCGTCCCCGTTACCACCGGCGAGCCGGGACTGGTGCATCTCACCTGGCAACTCGGCGACGGGGCGGAGCAGGAGACTGTGTCCGACACCGTGCCGGTCTTGGCGCGCAACAATGTCAACGTCCTGTTCTATCAAGGCACGCTCGACTGGGGTTTTCGCTTTATCAATACCGCATTGCAACGCGACGCCAGCTTTGCCGTCACCGGCCTCTTCAATCCTGACCTCGATCTCGATGCCTCGGCCCAACCGGGCGGCGCGCCGGGCACTCCCGCGCCCACGGCCCTGCCGGACAATCTCGCCGCGTATCAACGTTATCCGATCGTCGTCCTCGCCAATGCCTACGCCGATCAGCTCAGTGACGCGCAGCAAAAGGCCCTCACGGATTACGTCCGCCAAGGTGGCACCCTGCTCTTTCTCGTTTCCGATGCGAAAATGGCGCAAACGTTTTCCGGCACCGCGCTTGAGGCGATGCTCCCAGTTGTGTTCGATCCGCCGCCGACAGGCGAAGCAGCCGACGATTCGCTCTCGGATTTCCAGAGCGCCATGCACGCTGTCGGCGGGGCCAACCCGGGCAGCGAGACTGACTTCGCCGCCGACGCGCAGACCCAGCCGCCGCCGCCCGGGCTCACGGCATTCGCGCTTCCCAGCCAGACCACGCGCAAGGCCATCGCGCAGCTCTTCGGCGCCGCGCCCGGTGACAACGTGGGCGAAATCCCCAAGTTCGCCAGCTACGTGCATGTTGCATCGCTGAAGGCCGGGGCAGAGGCACTGGCCGTCCATCCTAGTGACAAGACGCCTGACAACCAGCCGCGCGCGCTCCTCGTTACGCAGAAGTACGGACAGGGCCAGGTCACGACCCTGCTCACCGACGCTCTGTGGCGCTGGAAGCTCTCCCTACCGAGCACGTCGCACGCACCGGAGATCTTCTGGCAGCAGCTCTTCCTCGCTTTGGCTGGCCCCGGCGGAAACATGCACTTCAGCCGCCAGAATTACTATGCGTCGGTGGGTGAGGCATCACCCTTTGCGATCGATGGCGCACCCGGGCTAAACGGTCCTGCCGTCCAGGCCATCCCACCGACTTCCGCGACACCGAAAACGCTGCCGCCGCAAGTCGGCGCACAATCCGGCGAATGGGCGTTTCAATTTACCCCGGACCAACCCGGCACATGGCACATCCGGGCGAGCGATGGCGCCGGCGCGCAGATTGAGACGCTCCTGCGCGTTGGAAGTATCTCGCGCTCCGCGGAGCTTTCCGGTCTCCCGCCGGATGTCGACGGCCTGCGGAAGCTCGCCGGGCTCACCGGCGGCGCCATGCTCAACGACGGCACACCCGATGACTGGACGTCCCGCACCAGCGCAACAGACCTGACCATGATCAGCGAGCACGTCCGCCCACTCTGGAACACATGGGCGATGCTGCTGCTTGCCCTCGCCTTCTACGCTGTCGAACTTATCAGCCGCCGACAGGCAAAACTTCTATGATTCTGCACTAGCGCCAGTCATCCCATAGGAGTAAAATACGCCCATGAGCGAGATCAGCCGCGAGCAATTCCTCAAGCTGCTGGCCGCGGGGGGAGCTTGCTTCCTCGGCATGAACTCGATCGCGGCCGCGGCCGAACTTTTGCAGGGACCAGTTGTTCCCTGGGGGCGCCTCCGCTACACGGGCGAGTTCGGCGACCAGGACGACTGGCACGTTCATCCCCAAGGCGATCTCAACCTCATTGATTCCATTCGCGGACAAACTTCCGTGAACCTTGAAAAAAAATGGAATGTCGCGGACGTTGCAAACCTCGAGTCAATGACGCCGTTCCCGTTCCTCTTCATGCACGGCGAAGTGGCGCCCATCCTCGACGACACCGCGCGGAATAACCTCCGCGAATATTTCCTGCGCGGCGGTTTCCTCTTCGCGGAGGATTGTGTCAACGGTTACGGGCATCACGGGAGCAATGGGGTGAACGACTACTTTTTCCGCGCCGCGGTGGACGTACTGCCCTCCGTGCTGCCGGGATCGAAGGTGGAATTGTTGCCGAACGATCACCCGGTCTTCCATTGTTTCCATCATTTCGACGACGGGATCCCGCACATGCAGGGCACGCCGCACGGACTGCACGGCCTGATTTACGACGGTCGCGTTGTTGGGCTGATCAGCCCCTCCGATCTGCATTGCGGCTGGGTCAACGGCGATCGCTGGTTTGGTGCCGGCAAGTCGCGCCTTGCCTGCCAGATGGGTACCAACATCTACCTCTACGCCATGACGCAGAGCACGATGGGGACGACTTAAGCTCGCTGTCCTGCTCTCCACAAAAAACAATTCGTGCGCCTGATCAGAAGCCTCGAGTTTGCTCAGCGTACACGATAGCAAGAAGAAGGATGGCCGCTTGATTTCTTGTTGAGCAATTCAAAGCTTCTTTGGAATGAGTGTCCCTGACGTTTCTATTATTCCGCAACCGGTAAAGTTGAAGAGCGGTGAGGGTCAGTTCCTCATCACGGGCACGACTTCTCTTCTGTTTCCGCCGGACTTGGCCACTGAGGCAGACTATCTCTCCTCGTTTTTGCGCCGGGCCACTCGTTTTCCGTTTGAAGCGATTTCCTCGGCCGGCACGCCACGGCTGTCGGGACAAGTTCGGCTTACGCTGGATCCTCAGCTTTCGCATCTGCACCGCGAAGGCTATCGGCTGGCAGTTACCGAGGACGGCGTCGACATTACCGCTCCCGCCAAGGCAGGCGTCTTTTACGGCATCCAAACTCTTTTGCAATTGCTCCCTCCGGCCATCTATGGCCAAGGTCCCCGGGTCGAAATCACGTGGGTATTGCCGTTGGTGGAAATCGAGGACCATCCGCGCTTTTCATGGCGAGGCGCGATGCTCGATTCCTGCCGTCATTTTCAGCCGGTCGAATTCATTCGCAAATTCATCGATCTTCTCGCGCTGCACAAACTAAACACGTTCCACTGGCATTTGACCGAGGACCAGGGCTGGCGCGTGGAAATCAAAAAATATCCGCGTCTCACCGAGATCGGCGCGTGGCGTGGAGGAACGTGGCTTGGCCATGATAACACCGATTCGCACGACGATGGCGTGCGCTACGGCGGCTTCTATACCCAGGAGCAACTGCACAGCATTGTTCAATACGCCGCAGAGAGGCACATCACGATCGTCCCGGAGATAGAAATGCCGGGACACGCGCAGGCCGTGATTGCGGCCTATCCCGAACTCGGTTGCACGGGGCGGCCGGTCGAAGTGCGCCGCCGTTGGGGCATTAGTGAAGATATCTATAACCCAAAGGAAGAGACGTTCTGTTTTCTTCAGGATGTCCTTCTAGAGATCATGGATATTTTCCCCAGCAGGTTCATTCACGTCGGCGGCGATGAGGCCCTGAAACCTCAGTGGGAAAAAAGCGAAGCCATCCGCGTGCAGATGGTCGCCGTCGGAGCCAAGGATGCGCATGAAATGCAGAGCTATTTTATCCGACGCATGGGGCGTTTTCTCTCCGAGCACGGGCGTCGCCTCATTGGCTGGGACGAAATTCTCGAAGGCGGCCTCGCGGAGGGCGCCACCGTGATGTCGTGGCGCGGTATCAGCGGGGGCGTCACCGCCGCCAATGCCGGGCATGATGTCGTCATGGCACCCTCCACTCACACGTACCTCGATCACTACCAAACGGAGTCCATCGCCACGGAACCGCTGGCCATCGGGGGGTTCACGTCGCTCGAGAAAACGTACAGCTACGAACCCGTGGCCGATAAGATTCCTTGCGACAAGGCCCATCATGTCCTGGGGGCACAGGCACAACTTTGGACCGAGTACATGCCCACCACGACCTACGTGGAGTACATGGCTTTTCCCCGGCTATCGGCCCTTGCTGAAGTCGCGTGGACACCGGCAGATCAGCGCGACTTCGCGGATTTTCAAAAACGCCTCGCCTCCCACCTCAAGCGCCTCGACGTCCTGGACGTCCGATATCGCCCCATCGTTTAGCGCGGGAGTTTGAGCAGTTCCTTGATTTCCGGCAGGGCGGCCTCAGCGGCTTGCTCGCCACGGCGGATGTAGCGCTCGGGGCTGTAGAAGTCATACCAGAAACCCTCGGGCACAGTGGGCGTAACGATTACGTCAGCCTTGGCGCAGGCTTCGTGCGCGGAGCGCGACTGCACAGCGTTGAGAAAGCGCATGTAGAGCTTGATGATGCTCGTGGGCGTGTCGAAGAGCGCGCCGGTCTCGTGCATCGGCTGGTTCCTTTCGACGGCCTTGATCATCCCTTTGATGAGCGTTTGCCGGTACTGTCGCATCATTTCCTCATTCGGGAACGTGTTCACGGCAATGATCCGCGAGATGCCGGTGCGCGCGAGCACGTCGACCGGCACAGGATTGGCCAGGCCGCCGTCGATGAGCGTGCGGCCGCAATCGGAGACGGGGCGGAAGATGCCGGGGATCGAGATGCTGGCACGGATCGCATCCGCCAGTTTGCCGCGCTCGTAGACGACCTCCTCAATGGTATTGAGATCGGTGGCGATGATCTTCACCGGAATAACCGTATCGTCGAAGGTGAGATCGTCGACGATGGTGCGTAGGAATTTCGAGACGCCCATGCCGCGCACGACACCTGCCCCGGGGAAGACGGGGCTGAGCAGCTTGAGGAACGCACGCCTGCCCTTGACCTGCATGGCGAGGGCCTCGAGTTCGTCAGCGGTCCGGCCGGTCGCCCACGCGCCGGCGATCAACGCACCCATGGAGCTGCCCGCGACGACGTCGACCGAGATACCCTCGCGCTCGAGCACGCGAATGACGCCGATGTGCGCCAGCCCCCTCGCGCCGCCCGCGCTGAAGACGAGGCCGACCTGCACGTTTCCCATCTCGCGTGCGATGCGCCGCACCGCACGGCTGTAGGGTTCCATCGGCCGGCGCAGCACGTAGGGCGCGCCGTCGACGGATTCGATGATTTCGGAGCTCGGAATCCAGCGCAGGAGATAGCTGACGCCCTGGCCGACGCGATGTTGCGCGTGCTCCACGTAGGGCACGCCGGTTGCGCCGACCGCCGTGAGAATGACTCGTGCCTTGGCGGAAACGAGTTGCTCGTGGTTGCGCAGGTCCTCGAGTAGAAGTCGCGTTCTCGAGAGGTGTTCGTCCTCATTCTTCGCGACCACATAAATCTGGTCGGACTGGATCATGCATTCGAACACGGACGCTCCGGTCTGGTTCGGGAGATCGACGAGCACGAATTTGTACCGCTTGATCAGCGCGCTGAAAAGGGGCGCGATTAGGTGGGCTTCCTTTTCACCTCCGGTCAACTTGAGACTGAGCTGATCGTAGCCGCGCGCCTGCCGGACAATCACGCGATCCAGCTCGAGTCGACTTGAGATTTCAACCGGGCAGCATTGCGCCAGCGGCTTGCCACCAAGACGGCCGCTGAAATCGACCAGCAGCACCGGCTCGCCGGTTTCGCGCGCGAGACTGGCCACGAGATTGAGCGAGAGCAGCGTTTTGCCCGCGCCGGGCACCGCGCTGAAGAGCGAGATGATCGTGCTCACGTTTGCGCGGCTCTTTTCTTCTAGCACCTGCTTGATGCGTTCGCCCATGCGACGCGTGAAGGCCGTCGCCAATTGTGGGCTGTGCGCCAGCATCGCCTCGAAGGCCCCGCGCGGAATTTTCAGCAGTACGGAATCGTTGAGCGTCCGCACGCTGGCCCAGTTCGTCTCTCCGCTCAGCAGCGGCATTTCGCCGAACCAATCGCCCCCACAGTAGCGCGCGAAAACGCGTTCGCCGTGGCCTTTCATCGAATAAGCCTGCAGTCGCCCAGAGACGACAACATAAAGGCCATCGCCTTCTTCGCCCTCGCGTAAGACAATTTCGTTTTTTTTGTGAGTGGCGAACTCCGCGGCATTCGCGAGGTCGCGCAAGGTCTCCTCGCCGAGCGTGGCGAGGAGCGGAACACCCTCCAGAATCTGAGCCTTGCCTTCCATAGCAGTACCTTCCACTGCTTAATTTGCTAATAATGTAGCGCGAATAATGAGCAAAGCAACCTGAGTACTTTTTTACTCTGTATCATTTGCTTTCTTTATGAAGTGATGCATAGATTACCATTGTAGTGAATGCGGTGCTCTATGAAAGAGTGTCCTAAACATCTCGGGTTCAAGCCACGCCACGAGATTTTGCATCTGCAAAGCCTCCTCTTGCGCCGCTACCTCGAGAAGACGGTTATTCCCTTCTCTAAACACTACGGAAAGTTCGCCCGCGACCTGCATCGCATCCGGCACGTGGAAGACCTGCACCACATCCCCTTCACGACCAAGCGGGACCTGCAGGAGCACCCGCTCGATTTCGTCATTGTCCCCGAGAAGAAGATCCTGGCCCGGCGTCCCTCCACAATCGTTCGCGCGATGTGCCGCGGTCGCCGGGTTGTCGAGGAGTCGTTCGAGCGTGAGTTTCGGCCCGTTTTCATGACATTTACCTCGGGCCGCTCCAACGAGCCGATGCCGGTCGTCTATTCCAACCATGACCTCGATCACCTGAAGACCGCCGGCCTTCAAATCATGCGCATCTGCGGGGCGAAACGGGAGATGCGGATGGTCAACATGTTCCCCTACGCGCCGCACCTCGCCTTTTGGCAGAGCCACTACGCCGGGACGGAATTCGGCGTGTTCATGGTCAGCAGTGGCGGCGGAAAGGTCGTCGGCACCGAGGGCAATCTGCGGTTGATTCAGAGGATCAGTCCCGAGGCGTTGATCGGCATGCCAACCTTCATTTATCACGTTCTCCAGGAGGCCGTGAGCCGCGGCATTCAGTGCCCCAAGCTCGTGCGCATCATCCTCGGCGGTGAAAAAGCTCCTTCCGGCATGTGCCGCAAATTGAAGGCCCTCGCCGCGCAGATGGGAGCAAGCAATGTCGACGTGCTCATGACTTACGGCTTCACGGAAGCGAAGATGGCGTGGCCCGAGTGCCCCTACCCCGAGGGCACAGAGTCAGGCGGATTCCATCTTTATCCCGAGCTGAACTTCATCGAGATTGTCGATCCCAAGACGGGCGAGCCTGTGGGTGAAGGCCAGCCCGGCGAGATCGTCTACACACCGCTCGATTCACGCGGCACCGTCGTCCTGCGCTACCGCACGGGCGACTTGATCGACGGCGGTCTCGTGCATGAGCCATGTCCGCACTGCGGGCGCTGCGTGCCGAGACTGGTTGGACGCATCTCGCGCACGGCCGAAGTCAAAGAGATGCAGCTCGACAAGCTGAAGGGCACGCTCGTCGATTTCAACCAACTCGAGCACGTCCTAGATGGCGTTGATTCCATCGGCACGTGGCAGCTCGAGCTGCGCAAGGCGCATGATGATCCGCTCGATCTCGACGAGTTGGTGCTCCACGTCGAGAAACTCAACGGTGCCGACGATAATCGTCTGCGCGCAGAGCTCGACAGCAAGGTCGCCACCGCGGTGGAGGTACATCCGAACAAGATCATCTTCGAGTCGTCCGAAGACATGCGGCGCCTGCAGGGGGTAAACCAGCAGATCAAGGAGCAACGCATCGTCGATCATCGGCCCAAGCCGCAAAACGGAAACGGCGCCACGGCCCATCGCAATGGAGGCCCGCATTGAACTCATCACTCGTCATCGTGGACGGTGTCCGAACGCCGTTCTGCAAGTGGAACACTTCGCTCGCCTCACTGGGCGCGGATGAGCTGGGGCGGATCGCCGTCAGCGCGCTGCTCACGCGCACCGGGCTCGATCCGAAACTGGTTGATGAGGTTATTTTTGGCTGTGTCTGCCAGCCCGCCGAGGCCGCCAATGTCGCCCGGGTCATCGCCCTGCGCGCGGGCATTCCGGAATCAGCGCCGGCCAGCACGGTGCATCGCAATTGCGCCTCAGGGCTCGAGGCGATCACCACCGCGGCCGAACGCGCGGCCGCTGGCCATGGCTCCATTTTCATCGTCGGCGGAGCGGAAAGCATGTCGCAGGTGCCGTTACTCGTGAGTCAGCAAACCGCGAAAAAACTGGGGACACTTGCCTCCGCGAAAACGGTGATGAAGAAGCTGGCCGCGCTCGCGTCATTCCGCGTTTCCGACCTCAAGCCCCGCATCGCCATGAAGCTGGGCCTGACCGATCCGGTCAGCGGTCTGAACATGGGCGAGACGGCGGAGCTTCTCGCCCGCGAAAACAATATCAGCCGCGAAGAGCAGGACCTCTTCGCTGTCGAATCGCACCAACATACACTGGCTGCGCGCGAAAAGCAGGCGTCGCAAATCTGTCCGGTCTATCTCAACGGCCAAGCCATAACCGAGGACAACGGGCCGCGCGCCGACTCCTCGCCGGCCGCGCTGAAAAAACTCAAGCCCGTGTTCGACCGCAAATACGGCACGGTCACCGCAGCAAATTCCTCGCAGATCACTGATGGCGCCGTCGCATTGCTGGTAATGACGGAGTCGAAGGCACGCGAGCTCGGCTACGAGCCGCTCGCGAAGCTCTCAACCTATGCCTATACGGGCTGTGATCCGGCGCGTATGGGACTCGGTCCCGTCTCGGCAATCCGCAAGATGGGTCGATCGGCCGAAACAGCGGACATCATCGAAATCAACGAGGCATTTGCCGCGCAAGTTCTGTCCGTGCTGAAGCAGCTAGGTAATGTGCCCCGTGAGAAACTCAACGTCAACGGTGGAGCAATTGCGCTAGGCCATCCCGTGGGTGCGACTGGCGCGCGTCTAATCCTGAGCGCCGCGAAGGAATTGCAACGCCGAAACGGCCACCGGGCGCTCGTGGCACTGTGCGTCGGAGGAGGCCAGGGCGGGGCGGCATGGCTGGAGCGAAATTGATATGAACGATATTCATCGCGACATCACGTTCGATAACTTCTGCGTCCTGCGGTTCGATCAGGCCGGCGCATCGGCGAACCTGTTCAGCCCTGAGACTCTCGCGGAGCTCAACGCCCACCTCGATGACATCGTGGCGAATCCCTCACTGCGCGGGGTCGCTTTCATAAGCGACAAGGAACGCGTCTTCCACGCCGGTGCTGACCTGCGCGGCCTGGAAAAAATGGATGCCGAGGGTCTGCGCCATTTTCTTGAACAAGGGCAGAGCGTTTTCAATCGCATCGCGCACCTCAAAATCCCCACCGTCGCCGCCATTCACGGCGTATGCCTGGGAGGTGGCTGCGAGCTCTCCCTCGCCTGCACCTATCGCATCGCCACGCCTGACCACGTGACAAAGATTGGCTTGCCCGAGACCCACCTTGGCATCCTGCCCGCTTGGGGTGGCTCGACGCGCCTGCCGCGATTGATCGGCGCGACGCGTGCCTTGAAGATTATCCTCGCCGGACAGACGCCCTCGGCGAAACAAGCCCTCCGCTATGGAATGATCGACGCCATCGCGCCGCGCGAACTGTTACTTTCGGCGGCCCTGCGCATGCTCACACAGGGTCGCCCACGTCGTAAGGACTGGAAACTCTATCCGCTCGTGAATCGCATCACGGCGCGTCTTATTGCACCTACCGTTCGCGCCAAGGTGAGGAAGCAAACACGCGGACACTATCCAGCGAATACGAAAGCGGCTGAAGTTATACTTGCCTCGGCACGGTCCTCCGAGACGGAATCACTCGCCCGCGAGCGCAAAGCTCTTCTTGAGCTCGCCGCGGGCGACGTGTGTAAGAACCTGATCCGACTGTTTTTCATGAGTGAACGCGCCCGCAAGCCCGAGGGTCCCAAGGCACTACCCATCGAGCGGGCACTGGTGATCGGCGCGGGCGTGATGGGTTCCGGCATCGCGGAGTGGCTGGCCGCGCGCGGCGTACGTGTGATCTTGCGCGACATCGATCCCAAGTTCATAGCCAGGGGCCTCGACCGCATCCGCAAGCTTTTCGCCGACAGGCGCGTGTTCACGGAGAAAGAGGCGCGTGACGCCATGGATCGCATCTCGCCGGCGGTCGGCGAGGTGCCGATGAACCAAGTGGAGCTCGTTATCGAGGCTGCCGTGGAAACCATCGACGCCAAAAAGCAGATTTTCGCTGCACTCGATCAGCAGGCGCGGCGTGAGGACACCATCCTGGCCACGAACACGTCTGCACTGTCGCTGGATGAAATTGCCGGCGCGACAAAGAACCCAGCCCGCGTCGTTGGCATTCACTTTTTCAATCCGGTCCACAAGATGCAGTTGGTCGAGGTCGTTGCCGGCGCGCGGACCGCACCTGATGTCGTCCGACGCGCCGTCCATTTCGTGCAGCAGGTAGGCAAGCTTCCGGTTGTGGTGAAGGATAGTCCCGGCTTCCTCGTCAATCGCGTGCTCACGCCTTACTTGCTCGAGGCAGGCCTGCTCTTCGAAAAGGGCGCCCGCGCGGAGGACATCGATGAAGCGATGCTCGACTTCGGCATGCCGATGGGGCCGCTGCGGCTCATCGATGAGGTGGGAGTCGACATCGCCCTCCACGTTTCGAACACGCTGGCCTCCAAATTTGGCGATCGGCTGCACGTGCCCTCGTGCCTCGGCGAAATGGTGAGAGCCGGCTGGCTGGGGAAGAAGAGCGGCCGTGGCTTCTACGTTTACGACAGCAAAAAGGCCACGGTTCATGCCGCGATGGACTCGCTGCGACGCGGCAACTCGGCCGCCGGATTGCCACGTTCTGACTTGCAACTCCGCCTCGCCCTGTTGTTGGCCAATGAATCCGCGCGGTGTTTCGAAGAGCAAGTGGTCGCCGACGCGACGACCGTCGATTTCGCCATCGTCATGGGGACCGGTTTCGCTCCATTCCGCGGAGGTCCGCTGCGTTTCGCCGATGCGTTCGGCTTGAGCAAGGCCGTCACGGAACTCGAACGGTTGACGCGGGAATCCGGGCCTCATTTCACGCCAAGTCCCCTGCTGAAGAAACTCGCTTCTGAAGGAAAGCGTTTCCATGAAAACTGAAGAACGCGCCGTCATTGATACGTCAAAAATGTCGCCAGACCAGCGCGCGGCGCTGGAACTCACCGAGGCGGCGCGAGAAGCACCGGAAGCGAAGCGCAGTTTCTGCAGCGATCTATTCCTCGGACGCTTGAACCTCAAGGCGCTACACCCCTACCCGCAGCAGAACGTGGAAGACCGCGACCAAGGCGATGCTTTTCTGCACCGAATGGAAGATTTGCTGGAGCACCGGGTCGACCCAGACGAAATCGATCAGACCGGCGAAATCCCCGACGCGGTGATCGAAGAGTTGGCTGCCATGGGCGCGTTCGGCATCAAGATCGAGACGAAGTACGGTGGACTGGGTCTCTCTCAGACCAACTACTGCCGCACCGGCATGCTGCTCGGCCGTCACTGCGGCAACCTCGCCGCGCTTATCTCGGCGCACCAATCCATCGGCGTGCCGCAACCACTGATTCTGTTCGGCACCGAGGAGCAGAAGCGCAAATACCTGCCGCGGATCGCCAGGGGCGAAATCTCCGCGTTTGCCCTCACTGAGCCGGGCGTGGGCTCCGATCCAGCGAAAATGGAAACGCATGCCGAGCCGTCGCCCGATGGTGAAGGCTTTATCATCAACGGCACGAAGCTATGGTGCACCAACGGCGTGAAGGCCGGCGTCATCGTCGTGATGGCCCGCACCGCGCCGAAGAATGGCAAGAGCCAGATCACCGCGTTCGTCGTCGAGATGAACAGCCCCGGCGTCGAGGTGGTGCGCCGCTGCCGGTTCATGGGCTTGCGCGCGCTCTACAACGCGGTCATTCGTTTCACCGATGTCTACGTACCGCGCGAAAACATCATCCTCGCCGAGGGCAAAGGCCTGCGCGTGGCGCTCACCACACTCAACACGGGACGCCTGACTCTTCCGGCGGCATGCACCGGCCTAGCCAAGCGCTGCCTGGAGGCGTCGCGCGAATGGGCGAACGAACGCGTGCAGTGGGGCGCGGCGATCGGCAAGCACGGGGCCATCGCAGACAAGATCGTGCGCATGGCTGCGGACATCTTCGCAATGGAGGCGATGACCTTCTACACCGCGAGCCTGGTGGACCGCGACAAGAAGGCTGATATCCGCCTCGAGGCAGCCATGTGCAAGATGTGGGCTTCAGAGCGAACGTGGGAGATCGTCAACGACACGATGCAGATCCGCGGCGGCCGTGGGTACGAGACTGCGGCGTCGCAAGCCGCTCGCGGCGAGAAGCCGGTGGCGGTCGAGCGCTGGCTGCGCGATTGCCGGATCAACACCATCTTCGAGGGCTCAAGCGAAATCATGCGCCTCTTCATCGCTCGCGAAGCGCTCGATCCACACCTGCGCCTGGCTGGCCCGACGTTGAACTCCCATTATTCAACAGCCGAACGCCTCGCCACCGCGATGAAGGCCGGGCTCTACTACGCGGGCTGGTACCCACGTCAATGGTGGCCACTCACTCTGGCTGGCGACGACTTTCCCGCCCCATTGGCCGGGCATCTACGCTTTGCCGCTCGCGCCTCGCGGCGCCTTGCCCGCACGCTTTTCCACGCCATGCTCCAATTCGGCCCCAAGCTGGAAAGGCAGCAACTCCTGCTCGGACGTTTCGTCGACATTGGCACCGAGCTCTTCGCCATGACAGCAAGCTGTGCCCGCGCACAGTCCCTCGGCACGCCGGAAGCACGGGAAATCTCCGATTACTTCTGCCGCACCGCGCGCCTGAAGATTGATGATCTATTCCGCCACGTACGCCGTAACGAGGACCGGCGTGGCTATCATCTTGCCCAGCGCGTGCTGGCGGGCGAGTTGGGCGAGTGAACGCGGACTAACTATAAGTCCCGAGGAGATCGTGGACGCAGGTCACGGCCAAGGCTCCGTCGCCAACGGCAAATGCCACACGTTTTGTTGTCTTCGAGCGGCAGTCTCCTGAGGCGAAAACGCCGGGGCATGAGGTCTCCAGAGGGAGCGGCGCACGGTCCTTCAGCGGCCATTTGCCTGCGGCGTCGATCTCGCGCCCGGTGATGATGAAGCCTTTTTCGTCCTTCAGGATTCCATCGCCGGTAAAATTCGTGCACGGCGTAGCGCCAATGAAAATGAAGGCGGCGCAGCTTTCCTCGTGCGTGTGCACCCCGGTCGCGGTGTCTTCGAGGTGAAGTTTTTGCAGCGACGCCTCGCCCTCGAACCCGCGCAATTCGGTGTTAAGTCGGAGGCGAACGCGAGGATTGGATTCAACGCGCTCGGACAAGTAACTCGACATCGACTTGTGCAGGTTCGCGCCGCGAACAACGAGGTTCACGTGCTTGGTGAACTTGGAGAGATACATGGCCGCCTGACCTGCGGAGTTTCCCGCGCCGATGATGTGCACCGGACGGTTCTCGCAAAGCGTAGCTTCGATTTGGGTCGCCGCATAATAAACGCCGCAGCCGTGGAGCCTGCGAAGCCCCGACACGCCCAGCGTGCGATACGAGACGCCGGTGGAGATCAGCACCGTCTTCGCCTTAAAGACGAGTCCATCGCTGGTGGTGACTTCGTGATTGCCATCATCCAACCGGATGAGGCTGTTTATCGTATGTGGTGCGGAAAACGTCGCGCCGAACTTCAATGCCTGGAGGTAGGTCCGCTGCGCAAGGTCGTGGCCGGATAGGCCGGAGGGGAAGCCGGCGTAATTTTCGATCCGTGCACTCGAACCCGCCTGACCACCTGGCCCGACATTATCCAGCACCAGCGTTCGCAGCCCCTCGGAGGCCGCGTACACCGCCGCGCCCAAGCCACTGGGACCGCTTCCGATGATAATCAAGTCCCACAGCATATCCGGTACCGTGCGCGAAATGCCCGCATACTCCGCCAAGTGGGCGAGCGTCGGCTTCTGATGCAGGATATGTCGCGAACAGACGACGAGCGGATAACTCAATGGCGCCGGCCCCAGGCTTGACGCGGTCTTGCCGATGACCGGGTCGGAAGTATCCAGCCAGCGGTGCACGACGCCGTTCCGGTGAAGAAAATCGCGCAACGCGAGTGTCTCGGGATCCGACCGCTCACCGTAGATGCGCAGGCCCTGCACTTGCAGCCCCTCGAGGATTTCCCGGCGCCGGATCAACGCCGGCAGCCATTTCTCGCCCAAGCTCGAGCATGTGATCATCACGCGCCTCATTTGCTGAGCGTTGAGCCGGACCACCTCGCAAGGAGTCTTAGCCCGGCACGTAACGATCGACGAAAGCCCAGTTAGAACCGGAAGTTCCCCGCTAAAGTGCCCCTCGCCGTACTCGATGATGATCCGCTGCTGGTCCCCACTCGAGTCGATGATTTCCACCGTGCCCGCGACGATGACAAAGCAATCCACCGGGCGGTCGCCGCAACGATAAAGCGAGTCTCCGGCAGCGAAGCTCTCCGCGCGGCCCGCCTGCTTGACCGCTTCGAGCTCGTCCGCAGTAAGCTCGGGGTAAGCGATGGGATCTAGCTTGCTTTCGATCATGTTAGGTAACGAGCCTGCCACAGCTTTACGCCCTTGCAAACTGGTAGAGAATGCCGGGCTCTTTTTTCCAAATCGGCATTATATCCCTACCCTCTGTACTTGTCCTTGAGGCCTTAGCTGTCAGTTCGGTGTATTATCGGTTATTTTCTTAAGCCGCTTAAATCAAAGAAGTTATGGATATTTATTTCCTCGAAACAAAGTTTTTAGATACTTTTTTATTTGACATTACATTTCTATTATCTAACGCTTTTCTAATGATAAACATATTCGTGCCAATCGCACGCCTATCCATACTACCCATGTTAATGTTCGCCGCAAATACAGCTTATGCGGCAACAACTATTGTCTATCCCACCGGCGTTAGCCCAACCGACATCCAGAACGTCCAGACGGCTGTAAGCGCGGGCGGCAACATTCTCCTTAAGGCCACGAATCAGGCCGGCAAGGCGACCTCCTTCAATTTCGGCAATTGGAATGCCAACACCAGCATCCCAGTCGGCGCCGACGTCGTGTTGACCAACAACGCCGCGATCTGCGGTGAAACCGTCGGCGCGAATAAGACGACTATTACCGGTGGCGTCTACCCGTTCTACGAGGACGTCACCTCGGTGAAGACGTCTATCGCTGGCATCAAATTCGTGAATCCCCAGGGAGCGGCGATCGAGCTCTTCCGCAGCAATGGGATCAGCATCACGAATTGTGAAATCGCAGGTGTCCTGCCCTTCCTCAACGACGCCGGCGTTACCGATTCGTCCGGCATCTATGTCATCGGCCTTTCAAATACGACGGTCACCGGCCCGGTCGTGATCTCCGGAAACTACATCCACGGCCTCGACGGCCAGGATGAGTTCGGTATCCAGTTGAACAGCGTCGAGTCTGCCATGACCATTGCGGGGAACACGATCGTCATCGGTGACGCCACGGATGCGGCCGCCAGCCAGGTGAACTCCACGGGTATCGTGGACTATGATTCCACGGGCGCCGCCCTTATTAGCGGAAACTTTGTCTCCGTTGGAAGCGGCGTCTGCTTCAATGCCATCGCCGTTCACGGCCCTGCCACTGGTGTGATCAACATCATCGGAAACGAAGTGACGGTTCCCGAATCCGCCATTTGCTACAACGGCATTGAAATCACGGGCGCAACGGGCGCCGCCATGATCCTCGCGAACTCGATCGTCAGCGACAGCCCCTACACGGCCCCGATCGCCCTTGTGGGTGAAGCCAGCCAGGGCGGCAACGTTTCAAACGTGACGATCTCCCTCAACGCGATCGACGTAGAGAACTCCAACTTCGGCGCCATTACGCTACTCGGGGCCGTCGCCAAGAGCTCGATCTCGCTGAACCTCATCACCGGTGAATCGGCCTACGGAATCAGCGCCGAGACGGATTACACCCCCACAGACCTTATCGCTTCGAATACGTTCCTCAGCAACCTGTTCCTCTCCTACAAGGCGGCGGACGCGACCGTCTTCTTCGACACCACCACGTCGAAGAACATCTTCCTGGGACCGTACACGACCGTGATCAACAAAGGCTCGGGCAACACGATCATCAAGGGCCTGTAAAATTGGACCAATCGCATCAGCGATTCGCAGCACGACTTAAAAGCCGGCCTGGCGCTCTCCGAAAGGAGGATGCCAAGCCGGTTCCGTTTGGTACCTTGGTTCAGGTCTGATTTTTTGTAAAAGGGCCTTCTGGGGACGCTTGAATTTCCTTGAAGCGACGCGCGTGCTCGAATTTGGCCCTCTTGCTGATGATCTTGCTGATTTGATCAACGAATAGCAGACGGAAGGCCACAAGGGCTGAGTGAAGTGATCTGGTACAGGTTGCCCGTTGCCACCGATCTGCGAAATTGGCGCTTCTAGATCGCCCGGTAAACGAACGGCATTATCGCACCCTTTGGCAAACTTCATGCTTGGAAAGC
>FSYS01002037.1_pt1 | contig 25579 bp, 13 predicted proteins | sample 1638491 | NCBI WGS metagenome assembly FSYS01 (sample SAMEA3914788, study PRJEB12502) | metagenome | biome: forest; material: soil | place: Canada | collected 2011-07-03 | depth 0.1 m | reverse complement strand
GCTCGCTGCGCAGCATTACCGCGGAGTTCGTTTAGCGGAGGCGGATTTCTAACCCAAGCGGCGGCGAGTCTCGGATTCGCGCCGCGGTTCGCTGTGGAGGTTCAACCCGCCTATGCCGAAGTTTATAAGGCGAACCCTTCTAGTGAAAAAGAACCCAAATCATGGCCAATTGAGCAATCCCGGCCACCGTGCGGGGACCGAAGCACTCGCGGCGACAGGGCAAGACGCCGGTGCTGCAGGCCGATGAGGCACGAACCCTGATCGACGCGATCGACACCGATTCCCTGCCCGGCCTGCGCGACCGGGCCCTGATCGGGCTGATGGTCAACACCTCTTCTCGCGTGGGAGCCGCGGTTTCCATGAAGGTGGAGGACTATTTTGTGCAGGGGCACCGCGGCTGGGTCCGGCTGCCGAGACCACAGGCGTTCTTTCCGGCGAGCGCACGTACTCGCGGGCTATCTCGTCGATCCAATCTGTGTGGTCCTTGATCTCCAGGACGCGACCTTGGCTGTTGAGATTGCCAATGGCCTCGCGGACCTCGCCACGTGCAAACTGCTCGGGCCGAGTGGAAACTCGTGTGCGCAACCGGCAACTTGCTGAAGCTGTCCGCTTCGCATGGACCCCAAAAACGCCTGAAGAATCCGCCAGGCAACCGCTTCAGCATCCTAGTACCCGCTCAACTGAAAATCCTTGCGGAAACAGAGTCCCCCAAAAAATCCGACGAAGCAGTTCTCTGCGGAACGCAAAACCTCCCGACCGGATCTGCTGTCCCCGACAAACTCCTAGGCCAGCAATTTGGTCTGCTGTCCCTGCCTGGCGATCAGGGAAACGGCCTTTTTGTCGAAGCATACGAAAGTTTCGCCGCCCAGCCAGTGCCCTTCATAGGCGATTAGGCCATCGGCAAAGTTTCCCCCTGCATTGAGAATCGCCATGCCCGCATCTACAGCTGGACGATTGACGGCGACATTGCTGGCATTAAGCAACGCATGGAGCGCGGAGGAAATATCCTGCAGACCGAAGTTATAAACCCGACGCAGAGGCGGGAGGGAGGCAGAAGACTTGCCTCCCTCCTTTTGTTAGAAGGTGAACTTGGCAGCGATCTGACCGATGCGGGGATCGGCTGCCTGCCGAACCTGGCCGAAGGTCGCATCGTCGATATTTCCGTCCACCGATCCGTTCGGATAGAACTGCGCGTGGTTGAAGACGTTGAACATCTCCAACCGAAGCTCAAGCGAGCGCGCCTCCGTGAACTTGGTCACCTTGTGCAAGGCCATATCGTAGTTGTCGATTCCCGGCCCGTAGAACATCCGGCGTCTCGAGTTGCCCTGCGTGCCGAGCGCATTGGGAGTGAAGGCCGCCGTGTTGAAGTAAGGCTTTCCGTTCCGCGGATTGGGGTTAAGCTTGTAGCCGGTGCCATCGTAGTTGGGCATGTCGATGCTGGTGGCGTTGACGCCATTGTTCTGCACCTGCACCAGGTAGTTGTCTCCCGAGCTGGCAAAGGTGACCGGAATGCCCGAGGCAAAACGGGTGATGCCGGAGAGCGCCCATCCCTCTGTGAAGTGGTTGGGATGGAAGAAGTGATCTACCGAAAGATCGTAGTTATAGCTCACGACGAAGTTGTGCTTCATATCGAACGCCAACGGGGAATCGAGCGCGTGGTAGTTGTAGGGATCGACCTGCTCCTGGATGCTCGAGGTCTGACCATAGGCTTTGGAGTAGGTGTAGCTGGCCAGCAGCGTCAACGGTCCGGTTGTGCGCTTGAAGGTCAACTCCAAAGCGTTGTACTCCGAGTTGCCCATGTTCTGGTAGTAGGCGTCGGTGCCGATCTGGTTGGGGAACGGGCTGCGGGTTCCGTTCACCACCGTTCCGTTGGCGCGGGTGAAGACCAGGTTCTCCTCGAAGGGACCGCAGGTCTGCGACCCTGGGGACACGACCTGCGGCTGGCTCAGGCTGAGGCAGAGCGTCGGGTTGCCCGGATTCGCGCTGCGCACCGTCAGCAGGTGGCGTCCCAGCGATCCTATGTAGCCGAGGCTGAACAACGAATTCGCGCCGATCTGACGGTCGATGCTGAGATCGTACTGCATCGAGTAGCTGGTCTTGTTCTTGTAGTACACGCTGCCCGCGCCGCTGATCGGGTAGTAGCGGCTCCAATTGATCGAGTTGTCGGGATTGCTCGGCGAGACATTATAGGGGGGCACATTGACCGGAAACTGCTGCGGGTACTGCGTCCCGGTCAGCGCTCCGACGAAGGGAGTCGCCATCACGGGCGACTCCGGGCTGGTATAGGTCAGGCCATAGGGAGGGTTGCCGGTGGGATACGCAACCGTGAGCCCCTGCGGCGAACTGAAGAAGCGACCGCCGCCCAGACGGATGCTGGTCTTGCCCGGTCCCCCGGTGAGCTTGTCCAGGAAGCCGCCGGACGCCGAGGGCGTGTACGCCAGGCCGAAGCGCGGCGAGAAGTTGTCCTTCGGCGTGGGCGCGATGCCCGCCGGGACGGTGCCACCATCGGGGAGAGGATCGCCGGGGACGACGTAGCCGAGCGGAGCGCCCGGGAAGGTCGCCGACTGCACCCCCGGAATGAGCGTGCTGATCTGGTGATGCTTCTCCGCCCACGGAGTGACGTAGTCCCAGCGCATGCCGTAGTTCAAGGTCAGATTCGGACGCACGCGGAAGCTATCCTCCGCGAAGAGGTCGCCGGCTGCGGCAGACTCATAGAAGGTCGGCGACGACTGCTGCGAGTACAAGTCAGGCAGGCCGAGTAGGAAGTCGGCGTAGTCGTTGCCGGTGGTCTGGCTGCCCGAGGCGAAGAACGAATACGTTCCATTGGCAACCAGGTTGGGCGTCTGCGTTACCTTGAGCCAGATGTGGCGACCGCCCGCCTTGAAGGTGTGATTCCCCACCGTCCGCGAAAGCGAATCGGACAGGTCATAGTTGCGATTGATCTGCAGCAGCGAGAAGGGATTGGTCCCAATCGAGAAGCCATTGAAGAACAGCCCCTCGACTCCGGCCTGCTGTGGAAATCCCTGCACGATGCCTTCGCCACCCGCTTGAATTCCCTGGTCCGCCAGGGTCACGCCGACGCCGCCCTTGGGCTGCCCAACCTCGTTGTTCAGACGGGTGATGCCGAAGCGGGCCTCATTCACGGTATGCGTGCCAAGGGTGCGGATGTTGCTGAGCACCAGCGTCTGATCGACACCGTACGAGAGCGCATCGTAGGCAAAGCCATTGCCCGGTAGTGTGGCGCCGCCAAGGGCACTGGGATACGGATCGTCGAGGTTGTAATGATCGGCGAAGTAGTAGACCGACGACATACCGAGGCGGTTGGAGTTGAAGTCCACTCGCGCTCCCCCCTTATTGTCGTTGATGGTCTCCTTGTAGGCGCCGCTCGAGAACTCAGTGCTGTTCACGTTCGGCATGGGAATGTACTGCAGCATCTTCATGGCCACCGGGCTCCAGGCCTGCTGCGGAATGTTGCCATTGGGAAAGACCTGGGAAAACGGCTCGCCCTGCGTCACCTGATGGCCCAGGCGCTGGGTCAGGACTTGCGCGAGATACGGTCCATTCACAATTCCGGTGAAGGCGGAGGCCGATCCAAACTCGCCTGCCCGGTTGGCCACCGAAGGGACGCCGACATAGCCGGTTTCGAGACCCTGGATGTAGCGCTGGCCCTGGTAGTCGACGAAGAAGAAGATCTTTTCCTTGCGAATCGGCCCGCCCAGCGTCCCGCCATACTGATTCTGATGGAAGGTCGCGCGCTCCAGCGAGAAGTAGTTCCGCGCATCCAGGTTGGTGTTGCGGAAGAACTCGAAGAGGTTGCCGTGGAAGGCATTCGTTCCCGACTTTGTGACAACGTTGATGATGCCACCGGTAAAGCTGCCATACTCCGCATCGACGTTGCTCGACAGGATGCGGAACTCGGCGATCGAATCGAGGTTTGGAATGATGCCAGCCTGCTGGCCGATCGACTCCTCCACGCTGACGCCATTCAGGTTAAACGCGTTGTCGGACTCGCGCTGTCCATGGATCGAGAACTGTCCGGTGTTGGTCTCACCCGCGGCCGGAATGGTGCCGAAGCCGCCGCCGGAGCTGGTATTGCCCGCGGTGCTGGTTGTGACCGGTGAGACCCCAGCCTGCACGGCCAGCAGATCCGTGTAGCTGCGGCCATTCAGCGGAATGTCCGTCACCTGCTTACTCTCGATGGTCTGACCAATCTGCGTGTCGGTGGTGTGGACCTCGGCCGTGTTCTCCGTCACATTGACGCTCTGGCCTGCGTCCGCCACCTGCAGCACAACATCGAACGTCAGCGCGGTATTTACATCAATCTTGAGACCCGTCGTCTGACGGTATTTGTTGAAGCCGTCGGCGGTCACGTCAAGCTCGCACTGGCCGATCGGCACCACCGGGAAGTTGAAGGTCCCATCGCCGCTGCTGGTCGTATTCTGGGTTGCGCCGGTCGCCGTATTCAGCAGGCTGACGCTGCTGCCCGGAATCACAGCGCCCGTTGCATCCTTTACCGATCCGGCGATCCGTCCGCTGCCGGCCTGTGCCAACGCAGAGTGACTCACGAGCAGAATCAGCAGGAAAGGCACTCCAAAGAAGCCACAGAGAATAAGGACGAACTCGCGAAGCGCGCTCTGCTGATCGGGCATGCGCGAACCGTCTTCCGCGCGGAGCTTAATGATGTTGCTGTCTACTGGGCTAAAAGTTTTGCGGTGTTGCATGGTCTTTCTCCAATTGCAGTGTGTCCAGACGTGTAGGGACACACCACGAGTGTTCTGGGCAAACCGGTCGTGCGATCCGCCAGTGGACTCGTGCATTCGCCGTGAGTTGCGAAATGCGATGTTGTTGAGGGAGCTCGGACAGAGAGGAGCTCGCTCGCGGGTTGTTCCCGGGAGCAAGCGAGAAGCCGTGCAAAGAGCCAGCTCCTTACTTACCGGGAATTGCCTCCGGCTAGCGGAGGCTCACTTATCACTGGGTCGTCCATCGTGGCTCCTCTCGCAAACAGGCCGTGCTGAATCGTGTCGCTACCTGCACAGCCCCGTCCCCTTGGTCTCTGCCAAGGGCGCAGCCGATGTGGCTTCTATCCACACGCACTGCAATGGCTTCTTCGTGTCGCCGGTTGGGAACCAAGCACAGCGCATATGCCGGGCAGGACGAACAGCAAACAGATTGTTCTTCATGGAATCCTCCTTTAGATTCAGGCGCAGGACCACCTCCAGCGCGATAAGCGTTGGACACGATAAGGAGCACCGGATCTTGGGTTCGGGAGGAGTGAGTGCAGCGCGTTCGGAGGCCGACATACTCACACGCTCGAATCACAGGTCATACATTGTGATGAGCGGTGGGGAGTCGGCTAAAGCATGGCCACTAAAGGAGCAACGCTAAAAACGGATTCTCGGGTGCTCATCGCAACACAGAAAGGCTCTCGGGCTACTAGGAGGCTCTTGTGCGGAATTCATGCTCATAGGTAGTTCGCTTCTCCTGCGAAGATCAGCATCTTCGCCTCTAGGTTTATAGCATACCCCCCTAGGATATAGTCAAGGAGAGATGTCCCACACTCAGACAGAAAAACTGAAGCTCGTTGCCCGCAGCAAACGTATCCGTGGGCAGGTGGGATCCATCGAACGCTCCCTTACAAGCAGCGATGATTGCGCCGAAGTCCTCATGTTGTTGGTTAATGTGCGTGCCGCATAAACAGCCTGATGACTGAAGTGTTGGCAGCGCCTATCTGAATAGCGACTGGGGCGCAATACAGAAGCTATTTGGGCGCCCCCTGGAAGACCGTCTTTTCCTGCATGATAATGGAGCGCTTACCATGCGTAAGCGCAATTCAAGTATCACAGAATAAACGACTTGAGTGGCAAGGTGCCAGATTGCCACTCAAGGGCAATGTCGTGGGTAAAATCCTGCCGCCCGTTTCGGCATGAATCACCTCCGCGCTACTGGTTATCCCACGGTCGTGCCATCGTGGAGTCCACTCATTTGTGCTCAAATGTACGGGCCACAGTAGGCACGTTTAAGGATTCCGCCAATGACAGATGGGACTGAAGCAGAAGTTGAGCTGCGAGACGCTCTCAACAGCGGTGCAATCGTCCCTTTCTTCCAGCCTCTAGTGCAGGTGCGAAGCGGAGTTCTTTTCGGTTTTGAGATACTGGCGCGGTGGCGGCATCCCGTTCGGGGAATAATGGCACCCGATTACTTTATACCGCTTGCGGAACAGGCGGGTCTTATCGGTTTGCTCACGGAAACAATCCTTCTGCAGGCCTTCGCCGCCGCCGCAGCGCTCCAGGAGAAGATCGAACTCTCAGTCAACATCTCTCCTGTACAACTACGCGACCCCTCACTGCCGGAGTTGATTCGCCGGATGGCGGAGCAGGGCGCCTTTCCACTCAACCAACTGACCGTTGAGGTCACCGAAAGCGCGCTGATCGATAACCTCGCACAAGCACGTTCGATTACAACGGAGCTGAAGCGCCTTGGCGTGAAACTTGCGCTGGACGACTTTGGAACCGGCTACTCAAGCCTGACTTACCTTCAGGCCCTCCCCTTTGATGAGATTAAAGTCGATCACAGCTTCGTCACCTCGATGCTCCGCAAACGTGACAGCCGCAAGATTGTCGCTGCGGTCGTTGGCCTCGGCCAGAGTCTTGGCCTCGTGACAGTCGCCGAAGGCGTCGAGGACAGCGCGGAGGCAGACATCTTGCAGTGGCTCGGCTGCGATCTGGCGCAGGGATGGCTCTATGGGCGTCCTGTTCCCGCTGCGGAGATTCTGAATGTTCTCTCTGCCAGGATGTACATCGCCGGCACAGGGCCAAACGACGCGGAAGTCCCCACGCTCGCATCCTCCATTGAGACGTTGCCTGCTCAGCGTCTGGCACAGTGTCAGGCAATCTACGATGGTGCTCCTGTCGGGCTCTGCTTCCTTGATCGCAACTTGAGGCACATCAGCATCAATCAACATCTGGCGGATATGAACAACGCTCCCGTAAGCGCTCATCTAGGCCGAAGTGTAGCGGAGCTCGCACCGAAGGCATTTCCCAAAATCGAACCGTTTCTCCGGCGCGCTTTGGACGGTGAAGCAATTTCCGGAATAGAGATTACGATGCCCAGAGCCTCGGGTGGCGGTTCCCTGACGCACCTTGTCTCCTATCAACCCGCATCGGACGAGGCGGGCGATGTCGTAGGAGTTTCCGTTGCGGTCGTGGATATTACAGCGCGCAAGCGGGCCGAGGCGGCTTTTCGTGAAGTCGAGGAGCATTACCGGAATACGGTTCAGTTGAATCCCCAGATACTCTGGATTTGCGATCCCCAGGGCATGAACGTCGAGATAGGCTCGCGGTGGGAGCAGATTACCGGAATGAATCCGGAACAGACGCGTGAGAACGGTTGGCTCGCGGCTTTGCCTGCGGAGGATGTGGATCGAATATTGCCCCTGATCCGGCATTGCCTGTTGACGGGCGAACCAATGGATATTGAATACCGCGTCCATGGGAAGGATGGGGGATGGCGGTGGATGCGTTCGCGCGGCAATCCGCAACATGGGGAAAGCGGCGAGATTCTGCGCTGGTATGGGTGCGTTGAGGACATAGACGATTACAAGAATCTGGAGGAAACCTTGCGAGAGTGTGAAGCGAAGCTCCGCGCGCTTGAGGCGAACCTACCTATGCAGCTTCTTGGATAAGAAGAGTGAATTTCAGAATCCCTCTGGGGGCCATCCCAGAATGTTTGCTCGTCGAGAACTTGGCGACAATGGAAATGGCGTCTCCAGGATTGATCGTCGCGTCGCGTCTCACAAATGGTAAGTTTTGAGAATCGATCATGACCTCAAATGCATGGCCTCGAGCGTTGCAAATGTCTGTGGCACGTCCCGGCACCATACGTAGCCCGTCGTGTCCTTTGGCTTATGAACCCAAAGGGCAGTGCTTCCTCACAACATTGCGGGCGATCCGGCACAACGTACAGAAGAATGACTTCGAATCAGTCGAAATCCAATTAGCTTCGCCAATGTTCCGAGCTGCAAGGTGAAACGCATTCGTGGCGTATACTTGGATGCCGGTGGCGATGAGCATCAAAATTAAACAAGCTTTCATGATCACGTTCTTGTTCGCAGCGGCGTTGCAGGCACGGGCCGCATGCACGGCTCCCGCAAATCTCGCCAAAGAGCTTCGCGCCGCGCCGGACGCCGGAACCTACGCCGCTCTCGGCAGTTGGTATGCCGATCATCAACAGTTTGGCTGTGCGATAGGGACCTTCCGCAAAGCCGCCGCGCTCGAACCCAACTCCGCTCGCTATCAGTATCTCCTCGGCCTGAGCCTCTATGCAGACGGGCAGTTCACGAACGCTGTCGGGCCGCTCAGGCGTTCTCTTCAGCTGGATCCCGATTTGACCCAAACGCACCTGCTCCTCGGCACGGCGCTTGACTCGAGCAATGTCCGACCCTCCGCCGAGCTCGAATGGCGGCTCGCCCTTGCCAAAGATCCTAAGTCCACACTCGCGCTCGAAAGCCTGAGCCGCGACCTGCTCGCCGACCACAACTACAGTGGCGTCATTGAACTGCTTGCTCCTGTCCCGCTCAATCCTGTCGAGGCCTCGGGTGCTTTTACTGACATCCTGGCGGTCGATCTGGCCGCAGCGTACAGCAGCTCCGGGCTGCCCGAGGACGCAGCCGCCCTGCTCCAGAAGAGGCTTCGGACCAACCCTGCGTCGCTCCAGCTGGCAGAGGCGCTCTCTGGCGTGCTGATCCTCGAAAGCCGCTTTCAGGACGCCGTCGAGGCGCTGTCAGGAGTCGCCAGCCAGCATCCACAAGACCTGCACGCGCAGATTCTCCTTCTGCAAACCCTTGTGCTTGCGCATGATCCCGGCGCAGAAGCCCTAGGGCAAAAGCTGCTTACATCCGCTCCCAAACAGTGGGAGCTGCTCTACTTCATGGGCATGCTTCATCAGCAGGGAGATGATTACACCGCCGCACGCGACTACTTCGAACGCTCCGTCGCGGCGAAGCCCGGGAACGCAGACGCCCACTACCGGCTGGGCGTGATTCTCAGCTCCTTGAAAGGCGAGGCGAAGGACGAGACTACCGCCAGGCAGGAGCTGGAGAAATCGATCACCCTCGGGTTGGACACTCCGGATGTTCACTTTGCTCTTGCCAGGACTTTGCGGGCGCTAGGCGACACGGGAGGAGCGCAGCAGCAGTTGAGTCTCTATCAGGAGAGGCTCAAAGCACAGGCCGCACGCGCCCAGGCTGCCGACAAGGCGCAGCAGGGCGACCAGGCCGCGGCTGCTGGCAACCCGCAGCAGACTATAGCGGACTACCGCGAGGCGCTGTCCCTTGACCCGCAGGAACCTGTCCTGGCCTACAAGCTGGCCATGGCACTCGACAAGGCGGGCGACAAGGCCGGAGAACGCACCGCTTTGCACCAGGCCGTCGATCTCGACCCCCACATGGCCTTGGCTCAGAACCAGCTCGGCTACCTGGATGCAGGCGATGGAGACGCCGCAGCCGCGGTCCAGCATTTCCAACTCGCCGTCGGGGCTGATCCGGGTTTCAGCAAGGCATGGATGAACCTCGCTGCCTCGCTATGCCTGCAAGCAAAGTGGGCCGAGGCGCGCGAGGCTCTCCACCACGTATTTGCACTCGGAGGGGATGATGCGAGCGCGAAAGCTCTGCTCCAGCAAATCGACACGATGGAGGCACAGGCACAGCCCTGATAGCGCCCGCTCTTTGCAGCCCCTCTCGGCGTAAGCTGAGCATGAATCCGCATAAGCTAGACCTACTCGACGACACCCCTACGCATGAACCTCTTCCCTGCCTCCAAGATGACGAAGATGACGCGGCGCCGCCTCCTCAAAACTGCGCCCGCGCTCTACGGAGCGTCGCTTCTCGCCCACCATGGGTTCGGCCTTCCCGCGAGGCAAAATCTGCCACCCTTCTCTCGTTTCGTCGATGTGGCGCAAGCAGCTGGCCTGACCCAGCCCATCCCCTACGGCGATCCCGGTAAGGCAACCTACATCATCGAGGTGATGGGAGGCGGCTGCGCCTTTTTCGACTATGACAACGACGGCTGGATGGATGTGCTGATCGTTGGCGGCATAGGGGGCGGCCGCCATGAAGCCACCGTCCCGGAAGGAGGCGGTACCCGGCTTTACCACAACAACCGCGACGGTACCTTCAAGGACGTCACGACCCTGGCCGGGCTGACCAGCACGGGATGGGCGACCGGCGTATGCGTGGGCGATTACGACAACGATGGCTTCGAGGATCTCTTCCTGACCGCCTACGGACAGAACCGTCTCCTGCACAACAACCGCAACGGCACCTTCAGCGATGTGACTGCGAAGGCCGGACTGCTGAACGCACAGCCCCGCTTCGGCACCGGCTGTACTTTTCTTGACTACGACCGTGACGGCTGGCTGGACCTGTTTGTCGCGAACTACGCCGACGTCAGCTTTGAAACACTGCCCAGGCCCAACCTTCAGATGACCAACTGCAGCTTTGAGGGCGTACCCGTAAACTGCGGCCCGAGCGGGCTTCCTTTCCCCACCCACTCCTTGTTCCGCAACAATCGGGATGGCACCTTCTCCGACGTGTCGAAGCAATCCGGTATCTCGGCCTTACGCAGCTCGTATGGTCTTACGGCGGTTGCCTTCGATGTCGATGAGGACGGCTGGCCTGATATCTTCGTCGCCTGCGATTCCACCCCCAGCCTGTTGTTGATGAACAACCGCGATGGCACGTTCCGGGAAGAAGGCCTCATCCGTGGAGTCGCCCTCAGCGGTGAGGGGCACGAGATGGCTGGCATGGGCATCGGCGTCGGCGATTACGATCTCGACGGGCACCTCGACCTGGTCAAGACTCACTTCTTCCACCAGGCATCCGGTCTGTATCACAACGTGGGTAAGGGTGAGTTTGAAGATGTCACCGTCGAGGCAGGCCTGGGCGGCGAGCAGCGCTTCATCACCTGGGGCGCCGGCATCGTCGATCTCGACAACGACGGCTACCCTGACATCTTCGAGGTGACCGGCACCGTCTATCCCGAACTCGAGAGCCACTACCCCACCAAATATCCGAGCCGCAGCCCACGGCTGGTCTTTCGCAATCTTGGGAACTCTCGCTTTGTCGAGTTGGGAGACCAGGCTGGTCCCGCTATCTCCACACCCCACCTAAGCCGTGGCTGCGCCTTTGGAGACTTCGACAATGACGGCGACCTCGACATCCTCATTATGAACCAGAACGAGCCGCCTTCCCTGCTGCGCAACGATGCGCCCTCGGCAAACAATTGGCTCAAGGTGCGCCTTGAGGGGACCAAGAGTAACCGCAGTGCCATCGGAGCCCGCGTCCTCGCTCACTATGGAGCCAAGCAGCAGGCGCAGACCGTCCTCAGCCAGGCAAGCTATCTCTCGGCCAATGATCCGCGCCTGCACTTCGGCCTGGGCGCGGAGAAGATCGCTTCGCTCGAGATCCACTGGCCTTCTGGCGCCAGCGAAACGATTGCCCGTGTCGAAGCTAACCACCTCGTGCTCATCCGCGAAGGAGCGGGTGTGGTCAAGACCGAGCACTGGTGATCCATAGCGGGACGATGAAACCCGGCGGGTCGAAAAACATCGCTCCAAACGTGCGTTTTGCTGGGATGAATGTCCGTTGCCACGGCGGACAAAATCCATCCAGCTCCGGCCTAATCTTTTTGGGTGCGGTCCGACTTAAGGCGGATGCGCATCGTTAATTTCCGAGCATAGAGTGTTCCCGGACCTTCAATAAGAATTTATTTGTTCCCACGAAAGGTCTGTTCGACCGTGATCGCAAGCATGAGTGGCGACACGCTCTTTATGGAGGAACGCGACATGTTTCGCATGTTTCGCATGTTTCGCAGAAGCACCTTATTCCTTAGCTTGTTCCTGACCGTTTCCGGTTACATTGCCCCCCTCGCCTTCGCACAGTCGGCGGGAGCCAGCCTGAATGGGCAGGTCACCGATCCAACCGGTGCCGCCATTCCAGGCGCTACCGTCACAGCGACCAACCTAGGAACAGGCCTGAAGGTAACAGCTACTTCATCTGATCAGGGGTCCTATAGGATCGCGCCGTTGCCCCCGGGCGCCTACTCGCTGTCGGTGCAAGTTACCGGTTTTGAGGCCTACCTGCAGCAGGGCATCACCATTAACGTCGACACCCCTGCGACCCAGAACGTCATTCTCAAGACAGGCAATATTCACGAGACGGTGACGGTTACTGCCGACGTCGAGCTTCTCAACACTACCAACGGCTCGCTCGGTCAGACCATCGACGCCACCGCCGTGACCCAACTGCCACTCAATGGCCGCTCTCCCGCCACGCTTGTCCTACTGGCCCCGGGCATGACCCCCGGCGGAAACACGTACAGCCAGACCGGCTTCTCCTTCCCTTCCAGTTCCGAGCCATCCGTCTCGGCCAATGGCGGCACGCAAGGCAGCACCTACTTCCTCCTCGATGGCGTCCCAAATATGGATACCTATCTCGGTCTGCCTGCTCCTTTTCCAAACGCCGACGCGACCCAGGAGTTCCGGGTTATCACCAACAACTTCAATGCCGTGTATGGATTCGCCCCCGGTGCGGTGGTGACCATCCAGACGCGCTCCGGTACCAACGTCATACACGGCGGGGCGTTCGACTTCTATCGCGACCAGGTATTCAATGCGAAGAACTACTTCTCGCATGCAGTCGACCCTCTCCACCAGAACCAGTTTGGCGGATTCGCTGGCGGCCCCATCTTGAAGAACAAGGCTTTCATCTTCGCCAACTACCAGGGCACGCGCAACGCCACCGCCTCGACAGAGCTTAACTCCTATGTACCGACGGCGGCGATGCTCGCAGGCGACTTCAGCGGCATCTCCACGCAGCTTTGCGCCAACGTCTCGGCCTCCGCCACCTGTCCGTTTGGCACATTGAATGGCAAACCGAACCAGCTACTTCCCGGCTACAGCCTCAACCCCACCGCAATCGCAGTCGACAAGGCGACGCTGCCGCTGGGCCAGCAGGCAAACGGGCTCACCTACTACAACTCCCCGGCATTCATCAACAAGATTGATGAGGGGACGGCCAAGCTCGACCTTGATATCACTCCCAAGCAGCGGCTCTCGCTGCGTAGTTTCATCACCAGCTTCCTGCAGCCTTCTGCCAATGTGAATGGGAACCTGCTGGCGCTCAACAATAACTACAACTACGACGTCGCCATCCAGGAGCGTTATTACAACGAAACCCTGGGGGATGTCTGGACCATCAACAACAAGATGGTGAACTCGCTCTCGGTCTTCTGGAGCGAGTACGACGCGGGCAACGGCTCGCAGGCGAATCAGGCAAACGGCACGCCCTTTTGCTGGTCGGAGTACATCAACGTCACTGAGCTTCCGGGACAGTGCTTCGTGGAAGGCTTCTCGGTGGGCGGCAACGGCTTCAATGTCGGCTACTATGAGCCTTCAACCGAGGCCCGCAGTACCTACGGGATTTATGACCAGTTCACGCTTGCCCTGGGCAAGCAGACCCTTTCTTTCGGCACGAACGTGCAGCACCAGTATGCCCGTGAGCAGACCCAGTACCCCACTTCTCCCATCCTTAGCTTCGGCGGGCAGTACACCGGCGCCGGGCTTGCAGACTTCCTGGTTGGCGATCTCACCTCCATGACGCAGGGCGCTGGCGAAGTCGCCGACGTTGCTGGATGGCAGCCCGGATTCTTCGCTCAGGAGGAATACCGCGCCCTGCCTAACCTCACCCTCTCCGCTGGTCTCCGCTGGGATCCAAACCTTCCCCCAACCATCGCGAACGGGCGCGCTTCGACCTTCCTCCCTGGTCAGCAAAGTATCGTTTACCCCAACGCGCCACTAGGCGTCGTTTTCCCTGGCGACCCGAATGTGGGCGCCGGCCTCATGCGGACCACTTACGGGTACTGGGAACCGCGTCTCGGCGTCGCCTGGCAACCAAAGAACCTTCCTCATACCGCCATCCACGCCGGCTTCGGCCTCTTTACCTCGCCGATGATCTACTCGGATTACAACCACACGGCGGATAACGCGCCCTTCGCTCCCACCTTCGATCTACAGGGCACGAACACCACTCCCTTGAACTTCGCCAATCCATGGTCCACCTCAGCTGGCACGGGCGGCGTAAGTCCCTTCCCGCCCTTCGCCTCCGCTAGCTTCAGGCCAGCCTCCACCGCCACCTTCTCGTCGGGCGTCAGCATCCCGGCCACCATCGATCCAGCCTTCAAACTGGCTACCACCGCCAGCTGGAACCTGACGGTTGAGCAGCAGTTCGGCCAGAATACCGTCGCCCGCGTAGCCTACGTCGGTACCCAGACCTACCACGCTCCATTCATCATCGATCGCAACCCCGGCATCTACGCCGATGCCGGCGCCCGCAGCACCTATCCAGCTCTGAGCGAGATCCTCGACATGGAGAGCCATGGCACCTCTAGCTACCACGCCCTGCAGGTTAGCGTGGAGCAGCGCCTTAGCCATAACCTGCAGTTTCAGGGTAACTTCACCTATGCCAAAACGATGGACCTGGCATCGTCTGCCAACGTAAGCTTCGGAACCAACCAGTTGGCTAACCCCTTCAACCTCGCTTATAACTACGGAGCGTCAAGCGAGAACGTGCCGCTCCGCGCCGTCGGCAATGTCACCTACACTGTGCCAACTCCATCGCAGCTAAACCCTGTGCTGCGCCAGGTACTCGGAGGGTGGGAGATCAGTGTGATTACCACCTCCCAGTCCGGTTTTCCGTTCACGGTCGGTGGCGGCTTGGGAAATAACAACTCACAATCGCAGCAGTACGAAGACCGGGCCGATGTTGTGCCGGGTGTTTCGCGCAATGTCCGCCAGGGTGGCAAGTCAAACTGGCTCAACCATTACTTCAACTCCGCCGCGTTTACCCAGAATGCTCCCGGCACCTTTGGAACGAGTGGCAAGAACATCATGCATGCCCCACCACTCAACTACAGCGATGCCGGTCTGTTCAAGAACTTCAAGTACCGCGAACGGTATAACCTCCAGTTTCGCTGGGAGATGTTCAACGTCCTTAACCAACCAAGCTTCGCTGCTCCCGACGCAGGCAATGCGGACAGCAACGAAGGGGCGATCACAGCGACCGGCGCCGAAGCTGCGCGTGTCGGCCAACTGGCACTGAAATTCACCTTCTAACTGCTCACCCACTTACTCCACGCCCGGGCCAACTCTGGTCCGGGCATGACTTTTGGGGGCATGTTTTTCAGCGTAATTCAAACCCTCAAGCAAGAGGCGGGTCCGAACTCCTACAAAGGCTTGCTCCTCATGCGCCTGAGCGACTGACCGCACGCAGGCTGTGATTACAGCCTTGAAAAGGGGCCTCGCCCATCTGCAAGTGGAAGCGCAGTTACGTGGAAACGCAGATGGGCCTCGCCGAAGGTTCATCCTGACTTCGAACGTTCCTCCGGTTCAAAGCATTCATTCATCTGCATTAATGAGTCACCGTGACTTCGTACCATGTCGTCACTGTCTGGCCCAGGGGTAGACGCCAGTCATCACCGTCTCTCGTCGCGGCAATCGCTGCTCCCTTCGGCTGTCCCGCTCCGTCGAGTGGCTGCAGCAACACGGCGCCTGCATGGTCCAGCGCACGCAGGCTCACGGTTCCCGAGACCTGCTCGATCAGGGTCGGCGATTCGCCCCAGCTCGTCAGCTCCGTCCCCGCAGTGTTCCATGTCTGCCCCGTGTTCTCGACGCGCCCTCCTGCTACCAGGAGCATGCGGGAGGACTGCGCGATCGGTTTCCCGTCCATCGAGCTGAGCAGAATCGTGCAAAAGCTGTTGTTAAGCTCAGAGGAGAGATGACTCACGGACTTGCCATTTGCCGTCACAAATCCGATCAGCCCCTGCGTTCGCGGCGTGTCGATGGTGACCAGTCCGGTCTCGCGTGGCGAACTATACCAGGCAAGCTGATGCGTGTCAGAGGCGATCGGGTCTGAGGTGGCATAACCTGGTGCGCGAGCGGCTGGAAACGGCTGTGTCGGAGCGCCAGCGAGCGAGGAGATTCTCACTTCCTCCTCGAGCGGAAGCGCTAGAGGAAAGCCCGGGGTGAAGTAGGGCCGCTCGGTCGCAGCCGGCAGAAGCATGCTGTCAAAGACCTGCGCCCGCGTGTAGGAGCGCTCGGCTACCGCAGTCGCCCTGGCTACATCCCCGCGGAGAAACATCAGCGCTCCCTGCGCTAGCTCCGGCATCTTGACCGGGTCGAGTGAAATGTCGAAAGGATCGCCCACGTACGGCTTCCAGGCAGGATCGGCCTTCGGTTCAAAGGTGTACCACATGATGCCGTCCCAGTCCTGCAGCAGGCCATAGGCAGCAAGAATGGGAATGCCTTCGCCGTCATAGTCGTTCGGGAAAGGATCATTCACCTCGCTGACCGTGTACGGCTTGCCAGCGATCGCGGAGCGCGACAGCTCAACGACGGTCGAGTGCACCGGGTCATTGACCATCGGCGACTTGCGCACATACATTTCCGGGTGCTGCCAGTAATCATGGCCATCGATCACATCCATGCCCGAAGTCGCCAGCAGTATCGGATAACCGCTGTTCGCATGGCTGTGATCAGCGGTCGCCATCACCAGCGACTTAGACCCCAGCGTATTTTTCAGATACTTCTCCATATCGGAGAAATAACTCCGTTGCACATCGTCATAGAACTCCGCCTCCGCGTAAAAGCGTTCCGGCTGCGCCGTCGCCGCTTCGCCTTTCGCGGTAAGCAGAGGTATCGGCTTTCCCGAGGGTGCTGTCGGCGCTACGCCCGGGTTTGTGTCCGGGGCTGTGACTGAGCTGGCAATCTGCCGGATCTTCTCGACCTGCTCCGGCGTCCGGTGCCTGGCGAGCCACTGGTTATACATCCCCGTCAACTCGGCGAGATAAAAGGGCGACGGCGCCCGGTAGCCGATGTCGAGCGCATTTTCATTGTTGATCTCGACCAGCGCGACACCTGAATCCTCTGTATAAGCCCGGCCGGTGTATGGATTGCGATGAGCCAGAAGCTCGCGCGCATACCCCTTCTGCAGCTCGATCATGCGCGCGTCGAACAGCGACGTCCCCTTTGCTCCTTCACGCAGCGCGCCTGCATCGTGCACGCCATCGGCCGCGTTGAACGGCCGGCCGACCAGCAGGTTAAAGTCGATGTAGATCCCGCGCTTTTCGAGCTCCGCGATGAAGTAATCTTCGCGATCCAGCTGCTTGGGGTCAAAGGCGCGGGTGTCGTCGCGCTTGTTGTCGATCAGCCCGCGCGGCTCTTTCAGATCAAGAAACTGGAAGCGGACACAGTTCACGCCAAAACGGGCCAGCGTCGCCGCCCATAGGGCCGCGTCCGCCTTCTCGGGTATCTGCCGTGAGCCCGGACTCCAGTCGGTGATATTGACGCCCCAGAGGCGGATGCGCTGGCCATCGCCCGTTGCCAAGTGTCCATCCTCCTTCACTTGGAGAAAGCCGTGCTTTCCTGCCGGCGCGTCGAGCAGAAAGGACATGTCGACAGGCGATCGCGAGGCCGTCCCCGCACGGTGATCCATGCTGAACGGCACCATGCCGGCTGTCGTCTGCGCGGCAATGGCCCGGCAGGCGCCAACAACGAGCAGCAGGGTGGCAATGGCAGGTCGCTTTCTCATGAAGCATGATCCTCTCAGGCATAGGTATTTCGGCCAGTCGATGGAAAACCGGCTCGCGACTTAGTGTACGGGTCGCGGGCAGACCGCGAATCCTACGAAAGTAGAATCGGCATGCCACGGTTTATACGGGAAATCGACGGCTGCTAAGCGGGGCGCAACGCCTGCTGCGCTTCCTTCCTTGCCCTCGTGAGTGACGCGACGGGTTCCGTCGTCGGGTAATACTCCATCGCGATGAACTTGTCGTAATGAGCCGCCGCCAGCGCCTTATAGATCTGCGCATAATCTATCTCGCCCGTGCCCGGCTCATGCCGCCCGGGCACGTCAGCTATGTGCACCAGGCCAACCATGTCGATGTTCTTCTGTAGCTTCTCGATCAGGTTTCCGAACGCTCGCTGCTCATGGTAGAAGTCGTACAACACCTTCACATTGTCACGGCCTACCTCGCGAGTAATTTCGAAACCATCCGTCACCGTCTGCAGAAAGATCGTTGGGTTCTCCAGCGGGTCAATCGGTTCGATGACGATCTGGATATTACTCTTCGCAGCCAGGTCGGATGCTTTCTTCAGGTTATCGACGGCCGTCTGCCGCTGACGCGTGACATCCACCTCCGCGACCCGCTTTCCCGACAGCAGGATGACCTGCGGACATTCCAGCTTCCTCGCATAGTCGAGCTGCACCTGCATCTGCTGCAGAAACATCTCCGACTCGGCTGGCACCGCAAACCCCGCCTTCACGCCGCTCAACGAGTCGAAGACCATGCCGAGCGACCGCATCTTCGTCATGATTCGTTGCGTCTCTTCGGGAGACCACTTCTGAAACTCGCCCGTCAGCTCGATCCCGTTGTATCCAGCCTCGGCTACTATCTCCATGCAGCGATCAAACGGCGTCTGCTTCTCGAGCGCCCACAGCATGAACGAGAACCGCACCGGTCCTGACGAGGAAGGCGCCTGCGCGCCAGCCGACGGAGGCGCTTGCGCCCCGGCCGAGCGAACAAGTGTTTGGCTCACAGCGGCGGCAAGCGCCAACTGTCCGAAGCGACGACGATTCATACTGCACCCGTATCTCTCTTGTTTCTCATGCTGCAGTTTTTTTCTTAGGCGAATGGATACAACGTGTGCAGATACTCGTAGTCTGCCCGGGCTGCCTGGATCGCTGGCATGCCTGGGAACGGCGGCTCCTGCTCGACAAAGTAATGGTCGATGTGGATCTTCTCCGCGGCGGCAAGGATCGGCTTGTAGTCGATGTACCCGCGGCCTAACTCGGTGCCTTGCGGACGCAGGTCCTTGGCGAGCGAAGTGCTGACTTTGCTGCCGCGGACGAAATCCTTGATATGCAGCATCCTGATCCGCTTCGGATACCGGCTGAAATACTCCTCAGGCTTATAGCCCGCCGCAATCATCCAGCCGCAATCGATCTCGAAGTCGACCAGCTCCTTGTCGGTTTCCGCGAGCAGAACGTCGTAGCCGATGGTCTTTCCATCGAGCCTGGCAAACTCCATATTGTGATTGTGATAGGCGTACTGCAGGCCAGACTGTTTTGCCATGCGCCCGATCTCGTTCAGGCGCGCCGCCATTTTCTTGTAATCATCGACCGTGGCCTGGGAAGGGCCCGGCGGGAGCAAAGCCGAGCAGACGACATAGTTCGCTCCGACGACCTTCGCGTCCTCCAGAAGCGACTTGAGTTCCCCGTTGTTCATCTGCAGATGCACGCTGGGGCAGGCCAGTCCCGCTTGATCGAGTTGCAGGCGGAACTGTTTCGCGGTCAGGCCGGCAAAGCCCGCCGTCTCCACCTCCCCATACCCGATCCCGCGAATCTGCCGCAGCGTGCCCGGAACATCCTTCTGGAGCTCTGCTCCGACGGTGTAGAGCTGAATTCCCACTACCTGCCTGGCAGCCATGGCTCCAACACGAGGAGCCAGGACAGCAGCCGCGGCCAATACGCCCCCCTGCGACAAAAACCGGCGCCGGGAGAGAGAGTTGATGACCATGGTTCCTTCCTTTCGATAGTTCACTACCTGTCGAGACCTGCCGCGACAGCGTGCCGCGGTAAAATCAGGCGCACCCACTATAAGCGAGCCGCTTAACGACCTGAATCCTCCTAAAGTCGGAGTGGCATCTGGCTCATGACCCGTGCCTGCTTTTCGTCGGCAGTCCGACTTTGGTCTGATTCGCATTGCCCCTCCGCAGGCATACATTGAAGAACGCCAGGGAGAATACCAGGAGGCGGGATGTGTAATCGCGGGCAGGAAAAACCACGCTGCAGTCGCTGGCCGGAGTTTTGGATGGTCCCTGGCAGGCACTTCCTCGTTCTTCTTGTCGCGTTCCTGATTCCCGGTCTGCTGCCGGCGCCGTTGCACGCGCAAAAGTCGCCCAGCCGCCCAGCCATCACCGGCATCTCGCACATAACGCTCTACGCAGATGACATCGCCAAGTCGGAGCGCTTCTACACGCAGGTCATCGGGTGGAAGCAGGTGCCGGGCGCGGCAGCCCCCTCCGGCGTCCGCTTCTACGCAAACCATCAGCAATATATCGAGCTTGTTTCACCGCCGCACCCCGGCATGCGCCCCGATCTGATCGATCGTCTGGAAGGCTTCGGCTTCGTAACGGCCGACGCGGAAGGGCTGCGACGCTTCCTCGGCGCTCGCCGCATCGCTGTGCCGGCCACCGTGACGACGGAGCCCGATGGCAGCCACAGCTTCCTCGTTCACGATCCCGCTGGGAACAAGGTTGAGTTCACTCAACTCAGCAGCCATTCCGTACCCGCGCCCCCTGACCTCTCGCGGCGCCTAAGCACGCACATCATGCACCTTGGCTTCGTCGCCCGGGATCGAGCAGCGCTGGACGGCTTCTACAAGAACCTGCTCGGCTTCTCTCTCTACTGGCAGGGTTCTGCAAAGCCCGGTAAACCTGACTGGGTGATGATGCAGGTCCCGAATGGCACGGACTGGATTGAATACATGCTGTACCTGCCGGCTGCACCTTCTCGCGGTCAACTCGCCAGCGCGAATCACTTCTCTCCGGGAGTCGTCAGCATCGACGTCCTCTACAAGCGGCTGCTCGCGCAAGGCTGGAAGCCGTCAGCCGAGGAAAAGCCGCCCCTGCTCGCGCTCGACGGGAAATGGCAGCTGGATCTTTTTGATCCGGACCGCACCCGTGTCGAATTCATGGAATTCAAGCCGGTGGGGAAAGTCTGCTGCTCCGACTTCACAGGCCGTACGCCGGGTCCCTATCTCAACTGGTGATCGAGCCTGACCGAGGACGAATAAGCGGGGGCGAGCAAACGCGTCCAATATCATCCCCTATCGCCATTCGCGGGTCGCTCTCGCGTACCAACCCTTGGCTCATCTAAGGCACTTTTTGCGAAGGGAACCACCATGCTCTTCTCGCGTCGCGACTTCCTGGAACTGAGCGCACTGTCCGGTGCCGGACTCACTCTGGGCAACCATCTTGACCCGCTAAACGGGCTGGCGCAATCGAGGTCCTCTGTGTCTCCTGGAGCGGAGAATCCTGCCGGCAATTGGCCACTCTCTCCCGAGTTCCGCCAGGTGCGAGGTCTCAACCAGGACTGGCGTTTTTCGCGGGTAGACCGCTCGACCAACGAGACCACCGCTCCCGCGCCCGACTTCGCCTGGGAAACGGTCAACGTGCCGCACACTGTTCGTCTCGAGCCGTTCAACGCCAGTGCTATGCGCAACTTCCAGGGAATCTGCTGGTACGAGAAGCACCTCGAAATCCTTCCGCAATGGCACGGCCGCACCCTGCACCTCGTCTTCCAGGGCGCCATGCAGGTGACCGATGTATGGCTCAACGACACCCACCTCACCACCCACTACGGCGGCTACCTGCCCTTTGTCCTCGATATCTCGGATCACGTGAACTCGAGCGCCGGCGCCAGCAACCTGCTGCGACTTCGCCTGAATAACTCCGACAACCTGGAGGTCCCGCCCGGCAAGCCACAGGACCAGCTTGACTTTGTCTACTTCGGCGGACTGTATCGCAGCGTGGAACTTCGCGTCCTCCACCCGCTACATATCAGCGACCCGGTCGTCGCCGACAAGCCAGCCGGCGGAGGTATCTTCGTGACCTATCCAGCGGTAGCCAAGGACGCCGCCACCGTCCAGGTGCAGACCGATATCGCAAATACATCCTCGACGTCGCGCCACGCAAAGGTCCGCCACGAGCTTCGTGCTCCCGATGGCAGCGTCGTGGCCAGCTCCGAGGCGCCAGTCGAGGTCCCAGCATCCTCTTCAAAGACAGCCACGCAAACCCTGCACGTACGCGAGCCGCTGCTCTGGCATCCCTACCACCCACATCTCTATCGGCTGCACACTGTCATCCTTGAAGATGGCAAGCCGGTCGACGATCAATACACCCGCATCGGCATTCGGCGCTTTCGCATCGACAAGCAGGACGGCCTCTTCATCAATGGCGAAAAGTTCTTTTCCCTCGGCGCGAACCGTCACCAGGACCATCCCTACGTCGGGTATGCGCTGCCTGCATCTGCCCATTATCGCGATGCCATTAAGCTGCGCGACGCAGGGTTTACCTCCTACCGTTGCCACTATCCCCAGGACCCAGCCTTCATGGATGCCTGCGATGAGCTGGGCATCCTGGCCATCATCTCCAATCCGGGCTGGCAGTTCATGGGAAACGAAGTCTTCCGCAAACGTGTCTTCCAGAACGCACGCGAGATGGTCCGCCGCGATCGCAATCGCGCGTCTGTATTGCTATGGGAGGCGCAGATGAACGAGACGGACAATAACCTGGTCGCCGCTGAACTCTACCGCATCGTCCACGAAGAGTATCCCATTGAAGACTGCTACACGGCGGGCGATCGCCTCACCCGCTCCATCGAAGGCTTTCAAGGCTGGGACGTGGAATACTCACGCAATGACGGCAGCAAGCCGCTGTGGATACGCGAGTGGGGCGACCAGGTGGATAACTGGACCGATCAGCAAGGCAGCGCGCGCGTCCCCAGGGACTGGGGCGAAACGCCCATGCTGGTGCAGTCCTTCAGGCACTTGCAGGCTCTCGATGAGATCTACGCAAAGCTCAGCGGCCCATTCGAGCCGGGCACAGCACGCGCCGCAGGCGCCGACCTGTGGGCCGGCATCGATTACTACCGAGGCTATCATCACCAGCCGTTTTATGGCTCGCCGCTCGACCTCTTCCGGCTGCCCAAGTTCGATTACTACCTCTTCCAGAGCCAGCGGCCCGCGGACCCCAAGGCCTCGTACGCAGGCAGCGGACCGATGGTCTTCATCGGGAACTTCGCGACCTTCCAATCGCCCACTACCGTCACGGTCTTCAGTAACTGCGAGCAGGTCCGCCTCACGCAGAATGGGAAAGAAGTCGCCACGCAGAAGCCCGACACCGGCTACCACCTGCCGCATCCCCCGTTCACCTTCCGCCTGGGGCAGTTTAGTGAGCTGCATTCGATGCTCTTTGCCACCGGCGTGGCCAAACCCGGCACGGCTATCGGTAACGTGAAGGCAGAAGGTCTCGTCGGAGGCGCAGTCGTTGCGGTGCATGAGATCAGTGCGCCAGGTGTGCCGACCCAACTCAAGCTGGTGCTCGACGATTGCGGTCTGCCCATGGTCGCCGACGGTGCTGACTGGATCCGCGTCTACGCGCATGTGTGCGACGCACGCGGAACCACTTACCCCTCCGGCGAAGATGAGATTACATTCCGGGTGAGTGGCGAAGGCAAAGTCATCGGCGACGCCGCATTACTCGCCAACCCCATGCGTGCGCAGGCGGGGATAGCCACGGGTCTGGTCCAGGCCACCACCCGTCCCGGCACGATCACCGTCGAAGCGCAGGCGTTCGGCCTAAAAAGCGCAATCCTTCACTTTACGTCTCAGCAATAAAGCATGGCTCAACTGCTACTGGAAGCCTGTCTTCAACCTGCTTGAGGCGCACGTCCGGGTGATACTCCGCGGACGTACAGAATCGGCGCGGACATAAGACCGCGTGATGAACCTCTAGACATAAGTGTAATTACACATATATGATCGAGAAAGATCAGGCATTCAGGTACCTCGTCATGAAAAAAAACCTCGGAGACATTGGCTGTACCTGCTACAGGCTCAGGCAGGCTGCACGTCTGGTCTCCCGCACATATGATCAATTCCTCGCTCCGAGTGGCATCAACACAGGTCAGTTCGGGATGCTCGTCACGATGGCCGCCATGGAAGGAGAGTCGATATCAAAGTTAGCCGAGGTATTGCAGATGGAGCGCACCACCCTCACTCGCAATCTTTTACCTTTGCAGAAACTTGGGTATGTAGCAGTCGAACCAGGTCCGGACAAACGAGCGAGAGCTTTGCGGCTGACAAACACAGGAAAGGCCGCCCTTGCTGCAGCGCGGCCCATGTGGCAAGCCGCGCAGCGCAGTCTTGAACAGCGACTTGGAAGAGCCGAAGTGAAGTCGCTCAATGCGACATTGGAAAACACGTTGGACCGCATCTCTGCCTGAAGAGGGCCCGCGAACTGCACTGACACAAAGAAAGGGTTGGATCGATGAATGAGCGTCGCCGCGTGGTCGTCACCGGAGTAGGTCTTGTCAGTCCCGTCGGCGTTGGTACCGAGGAAACTTGGGCTGCCCTGCTCAAAGGAACGTCCGGCATTGCGCCTATTCGGCTTTTCGATGCATCGCGCTTTAGTTGCCGCTTCGCCGGAGAGGTAAAGGACTTCGTTCCTGAAAGGTACATCGACCGCAAAGACATCAAGAAGATGGGTCGATTCATCCAGTTTGCGATGGCAGCGACAGAGTTCGCCCTGGCTCAATCGGGACTGAACGTCCGTGAAGAGAATACGGAACGAGTTGGCGTCTATGTGGGCAGTGGGATTGGAGCGTTTGAGGTCATAGAGCGCGAACACACCAAACTCCTCGAAGGCGGACCTGATCGCGTCTCCCCGTTCTTCATCAACGCTTCCATCGCCAATCTCGCGTCCGGGCAGATCTCGATCCGGTATGGCGCGACGGGGCCCAATCTGACCTGTGCTACGGCATGCACCACAGGAGCCCATGGAATCGGGGAAGCATGGCACATCATCCGCCGCGGAGATGCCGACGTCATGATCTGCGGAGGGAGTGAGGCGGCCGTGACCCCTCTCTCTGTAGCAGGTTTCGCTGCGATGCGGGCGCTCTCTACGAGAAACGAAAGTCCAGAGACCGCGTCCCGTCCATGGGACAGTCACCGTGATGGATTTGTCGTTGGCGAAGGTGCCGGCGTCCTGATCCTCGAAGAGCTCGAGCATGCGCGAAACCGAGGGGCTGCCATTCTTGCAGAGCTTGTGGGCTATGCCGCCAATTCGGATGCATTTCATACCAATGCGCCACCAGAGGACGGCCGCGGCGTTCGTAGAGTCATGCAACTCGCTCTTGAGCGTGCCGGGCTCCGCCCAATGGAGATTCAATATCTGAACGCCCATGCCACCTCGACACCGCTCGGCGACCGAGCCGAAGGTCAGGCTATCCGCGATACCTTCGGAGACCACACGCAGAGTCTGCTGGTGAGTTCGACCAAATCGATGACCGGCCACTTGCTGGGCGGAGCCGGGAGTCTTGAGGCCGGAATTACCGTACTCGCGTTACGTGATCAGATCGCGCCACCGACCACGAACATCGAGGAACTGGACCAGAAGTGCACGTTGAACCTTGTCCGCGACCAAGGCCTGCCCGCCGAGATTCGGTTTGCAATGAGCAATTCCTTCGGCTTCGGTGGAACGAATGCCTCGCTCGTCTTTCAGCGCTGGGAAGATTCGCAATCGTAGTGATCGGGAGGTTGTCCGGGCTCAGGCCCTCGAGAGTAAGGGGCACAGGCTGGTCAGTTCGAGCAACACACTGCGCGCATTTTAGTCAGATGGCCCTCGTACCCGTCAAACGCTTCCCGCACGCTGGCCTCGATGGAGGCCACTTCATCGAGGCCGACTTCTC
>FSYS01001395.1_pt1 | contig 25838 bp, 19 predicted proteins | sample 1638491 | NCBI WGS metagenome assembly FSYS01 (sample SAMEA3914788, study PRJEB12502) | metagenome | biome: forest; material: soil | place: Canada | collected 2011-07-03 | depth 0.1 m | reverse complement strand
GGGCTATCGCAATCTCGTCCGCCTCACCAGCGAGGCCGCGCTGCATGGCTTCTACAACAAGCCGCGCGTCTCGAAGGAGTTTCTGTCGCGCCACACCAAGGGTCTCATCGGTTTCTCCGGCTGCCTCGCGGGCGAGATCAACCAGAACCTGATGGCAGGCAAGTACGAAGAGGCCAAGCAATCCGCGGGCCAGTTCGAGGAGATGTTTGGCAAGGGCAACTTCTTCCTCGAGGTGCAGGACCACGGCCTCGAGCCCGACAAAGGTGTCTGCGACGCGCTGTTCAAGATGGAGCGCGAGCTCAACATCCCCATCATCGCGACCAACGACAGCCACTACGTCGCGGCCGACGACTCGCGCGCCCACGAGATCCTGCTCTGCGTGCAGACCGCCGGCAGCATGAACGACCCCAACCGCTTCAAGTTCGACACCCAGGAGTTCTACATCAAGAGCGCGGAGGAGATGCATCGCACCTTCGCGGAACATCCTGAGGTGTGCACGCGGACGATGCAGTTTGTCGACCGCTGCAATTTGAAACTGTCGAAGGTCGCAGATCCGTTCCCGGTCTTCGAGGTGCCCGAGGGTGAGACGCTCTACTCCTACTTCGAAAAGGTCTGCCGCGATGGTTTGAAAAAGCGCCTCGAGACCTCGGTCACGCATTTGCGGAGCCGAGGCCTTCTGCGCAAATCCATCGACGACTACCACGCGCGGCTCGAGCGCGAGATCGGCATCATCGAGAACATGAAGTTCCCCGGCTACTTCATGATCGTCTGGGACTTCATCCGTTACGCGCGCGAGCAGAATATCCCCGTTGGTCCGGGCCGTGGATCGGCCGCCGGATCGTTGGTCGCCTACTGCATGGAGATCACCGACGTCGACCCGCTGCAGAATGAGCTGCTCTTCGAGCGCTTCCTGAATCCCGAACGTATTTCGATGCCCGATATCGATATCGACCTCTGCATGAACCGCCGTCAGGAGGTCATCGAGTACGTTCGCCAGAAATATGGCACCGATCAGGTTGCACAAATTATCACCTTCAACACGATGGCAGCGAAGGCCGCGATCAAGGACGTCGGCCGCGCGCTCGACATGCCCTACGGCGAGGTCGACCGCATCGCGAAGATGATCCCGCCGACCATCGGCATCACCATCGACCAGGCGCTACAGGACAAGGGACCGCTCGCGCAGGCCTATGAGTCCGACCCCAAGGTCAAGGAGATTATCGACGCAGCGTTGCGTCTCGAAGGCCTGATTCGCGGCGCCGGCGTGCATGCGGCCGGCGTGGTGATCGCGCCGCAGCCGCTCACCGAGCTGGTGCCTGTGTCGCGCGCGAAGAACGACGATATCGTCACTTCATATGACATGGGCGCGGTCGAAAAGATGGGTCTGCTCAAGATGGACTTCCTTGGGCTGACCACGCTGACCGTCATCGACGACTGCCTGAAGCTGATCAAACGGACCACCGGCGAGGACGTCGATATGGCGACCATTGCGCTCGACGATGCGAAGACCTACGAGCAGGTCTTCCACAAGGCGCTCACCTCCGGGGTCTTCCAGTTCGAGTCCGGTGGTATGCGCGATGTGCTTCGTCGTTACAAGCCCAACACCGTCGAGGACCTCACCGCGCTCAACGCGCTCTATCGCCCCGGCCCGATTCAGGGCGGCATGATCGATGAATTCATCGAGCGAAAATGGGGCCGCCGCGCAGTCGAATACGAGTTGCCGGAGCTGGAACCCATCCTCGCCGAGACCCTCGGTGTCATGCTCTATCAAGAGCAGGTCATGCAGATCTCCAACCGTCTTGCCGGCTTCTCGCTCAGCCAGGCCGATATGCTGCGCCGCGCCATGGGCAAAAAAGACGCGGCCGAGATGGCCAAGCAGAAGATCAAGTTCATGGAAGGGGCCGCCGAAAACAAGCATCCCAAGAACGTCGCCGGCACCATCTTCGACCTGATGGCCAAGTTCGCCGAGTACGGATTCAATAAGTCCCACTCCGCGGCCTACGCGCTGCTTGCGTACCATACCGCCTACCTCAAGACGCACCATCCCATTGAGTTCATGGCCGCGCTGCTGACCAGCGAAACTTCGAAGCCGGAGAATGTCGTCAAGTATATTTCCGAGTGCCGCGAGATGAACATCCCGGTGGTTCCGCCGAGCGTACAGATCTCGTTCGCGAACTTTACGCCCATCGCGACCGAAACAGGAAACGCCATCGGCTTCGGCATGGGCGCGATTAAGAACGTCGGCCAAAACGCCATCGAGTCGATCATCGCCGCGCGGGCAAAGCTGCAGGCGGAAGGGAAGTCGGGCTTCGCCAGTCTGTGGGAGTTTTGCGAGAAGGTCGACCTGCGTCTGATGAACAAGCGCGTGCTCGAGTCGCTGATCAAGGCCGGTGCGATGGATTGCTTCGGCGGCCGCGCACAGGTGATGGCGGCACTCGACAAGGCGATTGAGCGCGCGCAGAAAGCACAGCGCGATGAGGCATCCGGTCAGCACGGCCTGTTCGGCATCTTCGACGAGGCGCCTGTTGGCGGCTCGAAGAAGGAAGACGAACTGCCCAAGGTGCCGGAGTGGGACGAGCACACCCGCCTGCAGAGTGAGAAGGAGGTGCTCGGCTTCTTCGTCTCCGGGCACCCGATGGATAAGTATCGCGAAAAGTTACGTAATATGAAGGTCGTCAACACTGCGCAGGCCGTCGAGATGAAGCCGGAGCCGCAGGTCTTCCGCCGCGGCGGCAATCAGGAGCCGCAGAACGAGATCTCCATCGCTGGCGTCATTACCGGCTTGAAGGTGGCGAAGTCCAAGCGCTCCGGGGAGCTATACGCGCAGGCCGCGCTTGAGGACACCGTCGGCAAGATCGAGCTGATCGCCTTCCCGCAGAGTTACGAAAAGCTCGCAGAGAAGCTGAAGATCGATGTGCCTGTTCTGGTTACGGGTTCGCTGCGAGGCGAAGAGGACTCCGCGCCGAAGCTCGCGATCTCGAAGATCATCGCGCTCGAGGATGTGAAGCTGAAGCTGCCGGAGTCGCTGCGCATCAAGGTGCCGCTGCATCATCCGGACAAGGCCCTGCTAGAGAAACTGAACGCCATCTTCCTTGGCGCGCCCGGCAACGGCAAGTTGCTGCTTGATCTCGAAGAGCCTGGCGAGTTCTGCGCGGTGCTCGAGCCCCAGGGCGTGATGGTTGCTGCCGATCGCCTCTTCATCGACCAGGTGGAAGAGTTGGTCGGTCGCGGCGCCGTTCGTGTGATCGACTAGAAATTTGCTTCGTTTCTTCCGTTCGACGCTAGAATCAAACATGGCTTCCCGAAGCGAGGTGGGGCGACAATCTGATCCAGATGCTGGCTTGACGCCGCATTGGAATTGGACGCGAGCGTTGCGGATAGGGCTTGCAATGCTCGCGCTACTCTACGCGCTGATCGCCGGCCTCAAGACCGTCGTGGACTTTGATCTTGGCTGGCAAATGGCGAGCGGTCGCTATCTGCTCAGCCATCACGCTGTTCCTCGCACCGAGATGTTTTCCTACACGGCGCACGGTGTCGAATGGATCTATCCGGTCCTATCCTGTGTTGTCTTCTACCTCCTGTATCAACTCAGCGGCTACGCTGCGATCTCCTGGCTGTGTGCGCTGACATGTGTTGGCTGCGCCGCCGTGCTGGTCTATCGGCGGTGCCTTTGGTCCGCATCTCTCGCGGTTGTCGCGGTCCCAGTGCTTGCGTCGGAGACGATGCCTCGCGCGAGCCTCTTTACAATGATCCTCTTCGCTTGCTTCGCGAGAATCCTGCTGGAGCACTTTGAAGATCGTCGCGCGCCACTCTGGGTGTTGCCGCCGCTCATGCTGCTTTGGGTGAACCTGCATACCGGATTCATCTCTGGGATTGCCCTGATCGCGGCCTATCTGATCGTGGAAGCTCTCGAGACGCCGTTCCTCTCACGTCGCGCTTTCGCCATCGCTCGCGTCGGTCACGCTCTGCCGTGGTTGATTGCTACCTGCGCGGTTACGATTCTCAACCCCTGGGGAGTTCGTATCTTCCTCGCGGTCAGCAGGCAACAAGCGGTGACCCGCTGGCAGAGTGTCTTCCTCGAAGAGTGGGCTCCCGTTCAGTTGGCGAGCTCGCTCCACGAGATGGGATGGAGAGATCCGGATAGCGCTCGATGGTGGCTGCTCGGCTTTGGAATTGTCGTTGCGCTCGGGTGCCTCTGGAGACGCCGCTTTGGCCCTGCATTTGTGCTGTCGGCGGCGGCGGTTGCGTTCCTCCGCTATCAACGCATGGAAGGACCATGCATCCTTCTTACCTGCCTGATTGGCGGCTCGGTTCTTTCGAAGCTATCCGCTCCTAAGGCGCTCCAGCCTCACCAGAGGCCGCTCGCAATCATCGGGCTATCGCTCCTCACGATTTTGGTTGCTGTCCGCTGCCTGGACCTGATCACCGATCGCACCTATCTGTCCTCCGGAGAGATTACGCTCTTCGGCGCTGGTCCCTCCTGGTGGCTTCCCGAGAACGCCACAGCCTTCCTGCTGCAGAATCACCTTGCCACCAATGTTTTTTCCGATTTCAACCTGAGCAGTTACCTGGTGTGGCGGCTGGGGCAACAATATCCCGATTTTGCCGACGGACGATATGTTCCGTTTGGGGAACATATCATTGAGGAGCAGCGCTCTCTTGTCGCTCTCCCGCTCGATTCGGCGCAATGGACTGCGGCTGCGCAGCAGTATCACGTTAATACGGTCGTCTTTCCGCTCGCGCGCATCTATGCACTGGGAGAGTTTCCGCTACTAGCGGATTGCGCAAGTAAGAGCTGGACGCCGGTGTATATGGACACGACCGCGATTATCTTCACGCGGAATGCCGCGCACACGCCGCAGCAGATAAGCTGCCTCACGCAGGGCTTGCTTCCATTGCAGCAAGCTTCGCCGACTGCCGTTCGCCAGCGCGCGGAGCAGTACCAGCAGCTCGCGAACGCCAGTGCGATTTACTCCTCGCTCGGACGTTTCAAAGAGGCCGAGGATGCGGCCGATCGCGCGTCGAGCCACTACCCCGACGATCCCACGCTTCTCTTCATTCGGGCGCAAACGGCGCTTGGCGAACGGCAATACGGCCTGGCGGAGGAGTTGCTTGAGGCCACGCTCGCGATTCGGCAGACCGATGCCGGATGGTACAACCTGGGATTGCTCTACATCGCCGAGCACCGGTTGCCCGAGGCGGTGGAGGCATTGCAGCGGTCGGCGCATCTCTCGAGCGAAGACGACGAACGCTATCTCCTGATTGGAAGGATTCAGTTGGCGCAGCAGCAGCCTCTGCTTGCGCTCCATGCCTTTGAACAGGCGGCTCACGAGAGTCCGTTTGCTGGGAGCAAGACTGCCGCGGCAAGCGAGTTCAACGCGCAGGTTGCTGAGGGGCGAGCCGCCGCCTACATTCAGCTTCGGCAGCCGGAGCGCGCCCTCGAATTGCAACGCCTGGCGGTACAATTGACGCCGCAGAATGCGCGGCGCAGGCAAATCCTCGCCGAGGACTGTCAAGCTGCAGGATTGGATTGCACGACTCCTTTGGAGTAGGAGCAGCGCCGCATTGATTTAGTCCATCGGCGGCAACGCGGGATGCGTGGGTCTCCCCCCGGTCAAAATCCACACGACGACATGGTCGCCGGCAGATGGCCCAGCGCATAGGTCAGGCATAGGTAGTCGGTCAACTGAGAGACCAGGCTTAGGCCCAGCAAGGCCAGCAGCGAGCATGGCGCAGCGATTGAATACAAACGCGGGGCGAGCGCTGGTAGATTTGGGAGGCGTCGCCAGGCCAGCCAGACCAAAAAAAAGGCAGCGAACAGGAACGATAGGATCGGTCCAAGAAACAAAGAGCCCTAGAGCAGGCATGAGATGTCCCTTGCACAACGCCTCATGGTATCTGTTTCGCTACCTGGCCAAAGAAGGTTGTTGTCCGCCGACGGTGCTACGGGATGGGTTCGTAGGTGACGTAGGCGAAGCGCATGGAGTCGGGCGCCCAGGAGTTGACGTTCATCGTGCCCTGTCCTCCGGTGGCCTCGACGAGAGTCTTCTGCGTGCTTGCGACCTTGTCGTGATCGATCGCGACAAGCTTGATCGCGATGTGAACGTTGCGCGGATTGTGTGTGGGTGTGCCCGCCGGATAGCCGATGTAGACGAGCTTCTTGCCGTTGGGGGAGATGTGCGGGAACCAGTCCTCGAGCCCGTCGCTGACGACCATCTCGGCCTTCACATCATCGGGACCGGCGCCGTCGGCAGGGAAGCGCCAAGCAGCCTCTTTGCCCGAGCGGTCGGAGTTGATGTAGATCCACTTGCCGTCGGGCGAGTAGTCTGGGCCGTCGTCCTGGTGCGGGTTGAAGGTCAGCCGTTCCTCCGCACCGCCCGCCGTGGGCTCGCGATAGATGTCGTACTGGCCGCTGCCGTTCCGCTGCGCCACAAACGCAAGCGTCTTGTTCTCGGGAGACCAGCCGTGGAAGTAGCTCGGCGACTCCTCGGTCATCAGCTTCACGCTCGTGCCATCGGCGTTCGCTAGGAAGACCTGCGAGCCCTTGTGCGGGGGGACGGTCGCGGAGAAGGCGATCATTTTGCCGTTGGGGGAGATCGCCTTGTCGTTGTTGCACTGATAGTCCGCCGGGATAGCGAGCTTCTGCGGCGTCTCGGCAGTGCCGTCCTTCCTGAGCACGAGCTTGTAGATCGCGCCGCCCGAGTTCGAGATCAAATACTTGCCGTCGGGCGACCAGTTCGGCGCCTCCCATATCTGGTCCGCCGTGTAGACCAGGTGTGACGAGCCGTCGCGCAGATCGTAGACGTAGACGTTGCTACGCAGATGCTGCTCAGCATGTGCTGCCTGGGGTGCGGGCGCAGCGTGTGCCGGAAGAACGCAGGCCGTCAGGCCAAACGTTGCTACCGCGAATGTGTAACAGATCCGCGTGTACATCGAGAAAGCCTTCATCGTGATGGAACTCCTTTGCTGGGTCAAATAGTCCATGGCCGCGCGTGGCTTTGCCTCGACGATCCATCGCAAACGGTTGGGCGCAACGCACATCAACCGACGCCGAGCAGCACCGAGAATGTAACCGTCGTCCATCGAGGATGCAGCCGCCAATCGAAAATGTAACTGTTATCGTGCCGTCCATCCGCCGTCGATCAACATCGTGTGTCCCGTGATCAACGACGCCGCTGGCGACGCGAGGAAGACCACCGCGCCAGCGACCTCCGGAGGTTCGCCGATGCGGTGCAGCGCGGCGATATTCGCTTCGACCTCCGCGCGAAACGCCGGATCGCTAAGCGCCGGCTCTGTGCCCGGCGTATGAATAAACGTCGGCGCCACAGCGTTCACGTTGATGTTGTACTTGCCCCACTCCACCGCGAGACATTTCGTCAGGTGCGCGATGCCCGCCTTGGTCATGCAATAGACCGACTCCGTCGGCAGCGCCGCAAAGCCCGCCTGCGAGCTCATATTGACGATCCGGCCGCCGCCCTGCGCGATCATGATCCGTCCCGCCGCCTGGCACGCGAAGAAGGTTCCCTTCAGGTTGATCGCCAGCGTGCGATCGAAGTCCTCCTCGCGCACATTCTCGGCCATGTTGGTCGGCGCGATGCCGGCGTTATTCACCAGCAGATCCAGCCGCCCAAAGTGCTCCGCCGTCCTTTGGATGCCTGCTTCGATCTGCCGAATATCGCTCATATCCATCTGCAGCGGGAGCGCTCGCCGACCCCGTGCGGCGATCTCTGCCTCGAGTCCGGCGTCGCGGCCCAGCTCCTTCAGCCCAATGGCCACATCCGCTCCCGCCTCCGCGAGCGCCAGCGCGATGGCGCGGCCAAGTCCCCGGGCAGCTCCCGTCACCAGGGCGATCTGCCCGGTGAGGTCAAACGATGGCAAAGCCTTCATGCACTTCTCCTATAGATAAAACTCAAACGGCAACCCGCAGAGAATACATCATCGCGTCCCTGTGAGTAAGCCGCCGCAGTCTCGCCCGCTATGCCATACAATCGAAGTGGAATTGGAAGCACCTGGAACCAAACCTCTGGAAGTACCTATAGACCAATGGCAGAACAAAACGTCAATTCATCCGCTCACACGCCCGAGCCCGCTCCCGAGGCGTGGATCAAGACGGAGCTAGCGCGACACCCGCAGCGCCCCTATCCGATGGACTTCATCTCCGCACTGTTTACCGGTTTCAGTGAGATCCACGGCGACCGCGCGTTTGGCGATGACCACGCCATGACCTGCGGCATGGCCTTCTTCCACGACGAGCCCGTTCTGGTCGTCGGCAACCTCAAGGGCCGCACCCTCAAGGAGCGCGTCGAGCGCAAGTTCGGCAGCCCCGAGCCCGAGGGATATCGCAAGGCGCTGCGCGCGATGAAGATGGCCGAGAAGTTCGGTCGCCCCATCTTCACCTTCCTGGATCTTGCCGGAGCCTTCCCGGGATTGGGCGCCGAGGAGCGCGGACAGGGCGAGGCTATCGCCCGCAGCCTCCTCGAGATGTCCCGCCTCCAGGTTCCGACCATCGCCACCATCACCGGCGAAGGCGGCTCCGGCGGAGCTCTCGCGCTGGCCGTTGCCGACCGCGTCCTCATGCTCGAGAACGCCATCTACTCGGTCATCTCGCCCGAGGGCTGCGCCTCCATCATGTGGAAGGACGCCGCCAAGAAGCAGCAGGCCGCCTCCGCGCTCAAGTACACCGCCACCGACGTCCTTCGTCTCGGCTGCGTCGACGAGGTGCTCAAGGAGCCGCAGGGCGGAACCCAGGCTGATCCCGAACAGGCCTTTTCGCTGGTCGACCACCGCCTGCAGCACCACCTCAAGGAACTCCGCGCTCTACCGCCCGACGCGATGCTGGAGCGCCGCTACCAGAAGTTCCGCAACATGGCGCAGTTCTACACCGTCGCCTGACCTCCACCGCAACGCGAGGCGCCCGCGCACCGATCGGCGTCTAAGTACCGCAGGAGTGCATATCGTTGCTGCCGGCTGATCCCAATCCCTCGGATGTCCGACCGCGACTGCGTCGTTCGCTGCACCTGGCGCTGTTCGTCACTTCGATCGCCTGGGCAGTAGTCGCCACGCTCTTTGCCGCCCGCGCCGCGCGCGGCTTCACCCTCCGTTTCCAGCTCAGCGACGAGTTCCTCCTGCTCGACGCCATCTTCCTCGTCTTCCTGCTCGGCGTGGGCTTCGCCATGCAGCAGTGGATCTTCGCCCGGAACACCCCGTTGCGCGAGACCCTCGGCCTGCCACGCCGCCCCACCGCCGCCACCGAGTGGGCCACCGGCGCCGCCATCGGCTGGGGAACCATCCTGCTCGCCGTTCTTCCCATGGCGCTGGCCGGAGATCTGCACATCCGCTTCTGGACCGAGCCGCGCTCCTTCTTCCTTGTGCTCGTCAACCTGGTCACGGTCGCCGGCCTTTCCCTCGCCAGCGAGATGGCCTTCCGCGGCTATCCTTACCGCCGCCTCATCGACGCCATCGGCCCCTCCTGGGCTACCGTCGTCATGGCGCTGCTCTTCGCCGCGCTCGGCGGCCTTAATTCCGACGCCGGCCACGGCACGACCGCAATCACCGTACTCTTCGGCTTTCTGCTCTGCGCGGCCTGGCTGCGAACGCACGCCCTCTGGCTCGGCTGGGGACTGCACTTCGCCTGGATCGCGTGCACTGGCATCCTCTTCGGCTTCCCGGTCAACGGCCTGGACAACATCTCCACCGTCGTCCAGACCCGCGCCATCGGCCCGGACTGGCTGACCGGCGGCGACCTCGGCCCCGAGGGCGCGCTGCTGACTGCGCTCTTCCTGCTCGGCGCCATTGTGATCCTCCTCCGCACCACCCGCGACTGGGCCTGGAACTACACCCATCAGCCCATCGAGCCCGGCGGCTATCCTATGGACGTGGCCCCGCCGGCGGCGCACACCGCTATGGAACAGCAGGCCAAGCCGCCCGCGCTGGTGCAGATCCTGCCCACCACCCCGCAGGCGCGCTCGGTCAATGACGACCCCCGCTAGACCTTGAACCTGTAGATTCCCCATTGAACGGGACGCCTCCGTTTTCTCCCCGGATTGGGTGCCCGTCCTCGGTGCTCCCTTGCCCTTGCTGTTACTTGTCTTTGCCGTTGTTTGTCCTTCGTTGTTTTTGCTGTTGCTAGTTCTTGCTGTAATCCTGAGCGCAGCGAAGGATCCCGGTACCAATCGCACAACCGATGCCGTTCGCGTCTTTCTACCGGCGCGGCACAGGTTTTTGCCCCGCCCGCCCTGCACTCCGCTCGATCGAGAAGACGCGAAGAACGGTCCTCCCAAACTTCCCAATATGCATCTTCGCTTGCGTATACCGAACAAAAACTTTCCAAGGCCTTGTCAAACGGCATCGTATAGGCGCAGAGTGTGAGACATCTGAGGTGCCTCTATGGACAGGCGCACGGGCAGATTCCTTTTCCCAGTTCTTGTATGCACGTTGGCCTTCACTGTCGCTCAGGCTCAGGTCTTCGTCGTGGGCGAGAAGACTGCTACCGCCGACGTCAACACCCAGTTCACCCCCACGCATCTTCCCTTGCCGGGCGGCCAGCTCGGCGAGCGCGGCCAGCGCGAGTTGGTACGCGATCTCGAGGCAGAGCAGGGCTTTGCACACCGCCCGCTGCCCATGGGCGCCGGTCTGACGCTGCAGGCCAACGGCCAGCTCCAACCGAGCCCCGAGCAGTATAAGAAGATGCTTTACCAGAAGGGACAGTCCTCGGGCGTCGGAGACCGGGTCGTGGTCACCGCGCTTAGTTTTAAGCGCGATCGCATCATTATTGACCTGAACGGCGGCCCATACGCCAAGCACCGCTTCCTCAGCCACGTCTCCTTCAATGACGCCCCGGTCACCCAGGTTCAGGCAACCGCCACCGGCTCGCGCGTCACGTTGGTCTTCGAGGGCGGCGTCCCGGATATCTCCGCGCCCGAGGTTAAGGCCCTGCTGACACCCGTCATTGACTTCGGCGCGAAGACCTCCGCCGAGGCCTACGCCGAGACCCTTCCCAAGCCCCTCCAGGAGTCCATTGCGCTGCACGAGGCCAAGGTCGGCATGAACCAGCGCATGGTGCTGGCCGCCCTTGGCGCTCCCGAGAGCAAGGTACGCGAGCATGAGAACAGCGACCCCGACGCTCCCAAGTACGAGGAGTGGATCTATGGCCATGTCCCGCAGACCGTCCGCTTTGTGCGCTTCCGCGGCGACCAGGTCGTGATGGTCAAGACCTGCGCCCTCGGCAAGCCGGTCGAGATCCACAGCGAGGACGAGATGGACGGCTACACCGCTCCGCCCAACACCCGCGAAATCGCCATGGGGGACCAGCAGCCCGGCGACACCGGCCGCGCCAGCGCTCCGCCCACCCTCCGCAAGCCCGGCGAGCCGGTCCCAGCCGACCAGCCCAACAAGGTCCGCTTCCCGGACGACCCCGACGCCAAGACCAAGGTGCAGCCCATCCCGCCACCCCCGTCGCAAAGCAGCCCGGGCGTGCCCAACAACCTTCGCGCCAGCACCCCGTCGCCGGAATCCCTCAACCCGCCGGAATGATGGGATAAAGCCGGTGCAAAAAATCGCTTGAATGTGCCCGTAACTGCAGAAGGAAACCCCAGCTCAAGCTGGGGTTTCAGCATTTTCAGCCAATTTAACTCCTTTAGAAATAATGCTTTAGCTGTAACCTGTTTAGAATGATTGCCTTGCGCGCGAAGGCCGTCGTAAGTCCGAGCAGATAAACGACTTGCGTCCAAGATAGGGGGATGGGAGAGGGTACCCCGTTTGAGAAAGCACGAAGGGCCTACCCGCAGCTCTTTTCGTGTAAACTGGTTCCTGAGCCTCACCGCAGGTCTTCTCCTTCGATCCCAGGAGCCGCTTCTGAGCGGCCACCGATCTCCTCGAGAAGTTCCGGCTGGTCCGAACCGCGCAGACCCTGATTCCAGCGCAACCGGACCTCCAGCGCGTCAGCCCACAGATCTGCATCAGGAGAGAAGCATTATGGCAAAGATTGCCAAGACCGGCGACCGTAAGAAAGTTATGGATACGAACAAGAGCACCGATTGCCCGAAGTGTTCCAAGCCCACCCGCATCGTCAAGCGCGTCAAAGACCGCGAGCGCGGCATCCCCGGTGGCGTCTACATCTCCTGCTCCGCCTGCGAGTTCTTCGAAAAGCTCTAAATCAGGATGCAGTCTTCCAGTCCAGACGCAAAAAAGCTCCGGAAACGGAGCTTTTTTGCGTCTGCGAGGCAACGTCATTGACGCACCAACTCAGTACCATTAATTCCCGTCGAAGGTCCTTGACGAACCTGTAGCAGCGAGCGGAGACTCTACAGCGGAAAGTAGGAACCTCGATATGATTGGTAGCGCAAGAAGCACCCTGACTCACTCCGCAACCTTGATTCCGCCTCCGCACTTCGCTACGCCGACATACTTGATGTGCTCGCCGCAGTGGTACGACGTGGATTATGTGATCAATCCTTGGATGGCTGGAAATCTGCACCGTCCAAGCCGCGATGTCGCCTTCGCGCAGTGGCGCGAACTCCACGCACAACTCCAGCGCTTCGCCGATGTCCGTCTGATTCCCGCGGTCGCTGGCTCGCCCGACATGGTCTTCGTCGGTCACGCCGCGTTGGTGCAGCATGGAATCGCCGCGATCTCCAGCTTCGCCCATCCCGAACGCCAGATCGAGGAAGCTCCCGTTCGCCGTTGGCTCGAAGAGCACGGCTTCCTGCTCTGGGAGACGCCGCGCGAGACCGCGTTTGAGGGCGAAGGCGATGGCCTCTTCGACGCCGATGGCCGACACCTGTGGGCGGCTCACGGCGTTCGCACCTGCCGTCATTGCCATCGCCACATCGCCGATGCTTGGCATGTGAACGTGACCTCGCTGCATCTGGTCGACCCCAGGTTCTATCATCTGGATACCTGCTTCGCGGCGCTTGAGGGCGGTTATGTTCTCTACTTCCCGGAGGCCTTCGATGCCAGGTCGCTGGAGGCGATCGAGGCTGCTTACAGGCCGGAGAAGCGGATTGCGGTGAGCGAAGCCGAGGCGACTGCCTTTGCGTGCAACGTGATCGACATCGGCAAGACGCTGCTGATGGGGAAGGTTTCGACCGATCTGGGCGACCGGTTGGAACGGCTTGGCTTCGAGGTGATCCAGATCGAGTTAAGCGAGTTCCTGCGCGGAGGCGGTTCGGCCAAGTCGCTGGCGCTGCGGCTGAGCGACCGTAACGTCTGCGCGATGATGGAGGAGAATGCGACGATCTAGGCGGTTGCGCGGGTGATCTCGGCGGAGATTTCGGCCAGGATCGCTCGCGCGACTGCTGCGGGATCGGATGCTTGCGTGATCGGCCTACCGACGACGAGCATCGAGGCTCCAGAAGCGATGGCGCTTGCGGGCGTCGCAACGCGGCGCTGATCGCCGAGCGCGGCTCCAGCGGGGCGAATCCCGGGAACGACGAGCGTGGTTCCGAGGGCGAGTTCGGCGCGAAGCAGAGCGACCTCTTCGGCGGAGCAGACCATTCCGAGCTGCGTTCCGCCTGCTTGCTGCGCCAGCTTGGCGAGGCGAAGGACCTGCTGCGCGGGCGAATCGGTGACGCCAATTCCGTGGAGCTGTGCGGAATCCATGCTGGTGAGAACGGTTACGGCGAGGAGCTTGGGAGCTCCTGGAACGGCTGCGGCTTCGGCTGCTGCGGCGCGAATCATGGCTTCGCCTCCGCTTGCGTGAATCGTCAGTAGCGCCGCGCCGCTGTTCGCGACCGAACGGACTGCTCCAGCGACGGTGTTGGGAATGTCGTGGAGTTTAAGGTCGAGGAATATCTGGAAGCCGCGATTGCGGAGGGTTTCGAGCAGCGGATTTCCGGCTGCGTAAAAGAGTTCCATGCCGACTTTGAGCCAGCGACATGAGCCTTCGAGGCGATCGACGAAGTCGAGCGCGGGCTGTGCGGAAGGGAAGTCGAGCGCGACGGCTAACCGGTTAAGCGGATCAGCGGAGACTGAATTTTTGGGGGAGATTGAGGATTCCGCTGTGCCCGAGGGGATGGAGGAGTTCATCTTTCAAGTTTAGCTGGAATGGGCGTCGTAGTTTTGCGATTCCAGCAGCGGCGGCAATGGGAGTGCCGCCGCGTGGAATTTACTGGCCGAACAGGGGAAGCGCTACCGGAGAGAGCACCGGCATCTGGATCTGGGCCAGCAGGGCCTGAGTCAGTTCGGGGTCGCCTTCCCGCATCGAGTCCAGTCGAACCTTTCCGATGCCGGCGAGGCCAACGGCCTTGGCTGCGGCGTAGGAGAGGTCGACGATGCGGTTGTCGAGCGCGGGGCCACGGTCGTTCACACGGACGACGATCGACTTCTTGTTCTTCAGGTTGGTGACACGGACCCAGCTTCCGAGAGGGAGGCTGCGGTGCGCGCAGGTTAGTTGGTTCATGTCGTAGGACTCACCGGTCGCGGTTTTGCGGCCCTGGAACTTCAAGCCATACCAAGATGCCTGGCCGACTTGGATCCAGCGCTTGAACCTCTTCACGGGACGCAGATTCGTGCTGGCGGGTTGATCGGTTCCACTTGCCGAGGCGGGGAAGCCGAGTGCCAGCACGAGCAGACTGGCTGAGATCCGGGAAGCGATCTGCAGCGTCCTCTTGCCGTGCGCCTTCAATGAAATGATTTGCATTCACACACTCCTATCTCTTATTGTCTTGAGGTAGAAACCCTAAGTCAAACATCTGGAAGCCCTTAACTGGGATGCAAGATTGCGCGACCCGGGTGGCTGTGCTAAAGGAAAATCGGCGTTCCGAACTCGGTTTTTAGCCAGAAAAAGGGCATTTTCGAGCTTAATTTGCCCTTTTGGGGCTGTTTCCCGAAATACGAGTTTTTTTCGAAAAAAGACAGAAAAAGCGAGTTAAGGCGGATCTGAGGGCCATGAAGACGGTTTTGACCATTGCGGGCTTCGATCCGTCGTCGGGTGCCGGGGTGACGGCTGACCTGATGGTCTTCGGAGCCCATGGCCTATTCGGCACCTCCGCGATTACAAGTCTCACGGTGCAGTCGACGGTCGGCGTTGCTGCGAATCATCCGGTTGCTGCCGATGTAGTGCTGGCAACGCTGCGCTGCCTAGAGCAGGACCTGCCGGCGGCCGGGGTGAAGCTCGGCATGCTGGCGACGGCGCCGGTGGTGGCGGCTGTCGCTGACTTCCTGGTCGAGGTACGCGAACGGCGCGACGTCGTGGTCGTGCTCGATCCGGTGATGCGGTCCAGCTCCGGCAGGGAACTGCTGGATGATGCGGGAGTGGAGTTGCTGCGGGGCCGATTGCTGCCGCTGGTCGACTGGGTGACGCCGAACCTGGACGAGCTTGCGCTACTGACCCGGCGGTCGATTGCCGGTCGCGAGGAGATGGCCGAGGCTGCAGTGGTACTGCAGCAGGCGATTGTCCGCCTGGGCGGCCGCGCCCATGTGCTGGCGAAGGGTGGACACCTGGCGGAGCAGACGGCCTCGGACGATCTATTGCTGACCCGAGACGGCGAGGCCCATTGGCTGGCCGGGGAACGGATAGCGACCCGCTCGACCCATGGTACCGGCTGTGCGCTGTCGAGCGCGCTGCTGAGTCGGGTGATGCTGGGCGATGCTCCGCCGGCGGCTGCGGAGGCGGCGAAGCGGTTCGTCGAAGGCGCGTTGCGGAATGCGGTTCCGCTGGGACAAGGGTGGGGCCCGATGCATCATCTTTGGCCGTTGTGGAAGACTTAGGTGCGGAAGACTCAATTAGAAGGACGGGTCCCCTCTCCCCATCTTGGACGCAAGCCGTTTGTATGCGAGGACTTGCGGCGACCTTCGCGTACAAACCACTCATTCTAAAATGAGTAGCTATAAAGCATTCATTATAAACAGCTTAGCTAGAAAGAGAAAGAGCCCGACAGTGATCGGAGCCCTTTCTTTATTCTCTACTTCCTTCTAGGAATGAACAACCGCAAAGGCAGGAGCAAAACAACCGCAAAGGCAGGAACCAACAGCAGTGAAGGCTGGAACAGGTAACGGCGAAAACAGGAACGGGCACGGCAAAGCCGAAAGCGAAGACGAACCAAGGCGGAATCCAAGGCTAAGGGACGGAATTTGGCTAGCGGCGCTGAAACTCTGGAGAGCCGAAAAGCAGGCCGGCGGCGAGGGCGGCTTGAGGGTTGGGCGGGGTGTCCCGTGGGTTTGGGTTCTGGAAGAGACCTGCGCCGAGGAGAGCCAAGGGGTCGCGGCGGCGGTCCTCGATGCCCACCTGGCGCAGGCTGGTCTCCTGCTGGGTGGGGTCGGCGGTGATCTGGGCGAGGATGGCTTGCCGGGTGTGCGGGCTGGCGGGGATGTGGAGGAGATCGGCCTCGAGGTGGTCTTCGAGGGCGGTGGCTGCGGGGCTGCTCGAGTTGCTGGGGTGCGCGTTCGGTTGGCTGGCGGGTTGAATCTCGGTGGATAACGGTAGGGAACTGGGGACGGGGAGCAAGGCGTCCCAGGTGGTGTGGACGCCGGCGACGCGATTGGTGGAGAGAGCCAGGGCGAAGTTGAGGCGAGCGATCAGCGAGGCGGTGTTGTTCCAGGCGTCTGAGCGCATGGAGTAGCCGTTGGGGGTCTGCATGCCGTAGATGGGCATGCCAAGGTTGGCGATCACGTTGACCAGGGCGCCGGCGCTGTCGACCTGGGAGCCGCTGGCGCGGACGGCGGAGAGGACAAAGTCCTGCGGGGTTTTGATCTTGGCGCGGTAGATGTCGGAGTGGAAGAACTCTGGGGAGTTGACCATGGTGAGAAGGACGCGTCGGATGTCGCCATGGGTGCCGAGGAAGGTCTTGGCCATCCGATCGACCAGGGCCGGGGGCGGGTCGTCGCTGACGAAACGGATGGCGAGCTTGGTGGAGATGAACTGGGCGGTCCTCGAGCTGTTGGCGAGGAGGTGCAGGAACTCGAGACCTTCCTGGGAGCCGTTTTCTTTGATGGTGACGCCAAGGGCGTGCTTGGGGCCGGGCTCGTGCTTGGCGGGATCGAACTGGGCCTGGACGGGGATGCCGCCGCGCTCGGGCGAGCCGATGGTCCAGCCGGTGAAGACCTTGGCGACCTCGGTGACGTCCTGCTGGGTGTAGCCGCCGTTGACGCCGACGGTCTGCAGCTCCATGAGCTCGCGGGCGTAGTTTTCGTTGAGGCCGAGGTCGCGCTTCTGACCGCTGAAGTTCGCGCGCTGGGCGAACGGGGAGTGGGGGCCGACGCTGGTGGCGTTGTCGAGATAGTTGAGCATCGCGGGGCTCATGGCGGTGGCGATGAGGAGGCTCTCGAAGTTGCCGAGGGCGCGGGGGCGGATGACGTTGCGCTCGTAAGTGGCAATGTAATAAGGGGCTTCCTGGGACTTCTTGGCGTAGACGTTGAAGTGATTGAGCCAGAAGTCGGTCATGACCTCGTTGAGCTGGCGATCACTATAGATGTCGCGGAGGAGCTTGGTCTGGACGAGCTCGGCGTCGATGAGCGCGGGCGGGCTGTTGAAGGCGACAACGGACTCGAACTGCTGCGGGGTGAAGCCCTCGACGAGGCGGGCGCGGTCGGCGGGCGCGCGGAGCTGCTCGCGAAGGGCGCGGAGCTGTGGCGGAGTCAGCTTACAGAGCGCGGCGAAGCGCTGATCGGCGGAGAGGTTTAGCAGAGCGTAGGGATCGAAGGGAAGTGCGACGGGGGGATCGGGCGATGCGGGCGCGTCGGCGTTGGTGGCCGCGGGCTGCTGGTTCTTCTTTTGGTTGAAGCGGAAGACCTCGTCAGCGTAGATGGCCTTCTCAGCCTCGCCGGCGGGACGGTCCTGCTTGCCGTTCATGTAGCGGCGGATGACCTGCTGGTTGGGAAAGCGATCCATCATCTGCGGCAAGGGCAGCTGGATGGCAGGGTACTCGGCTAGGCGCTGCTCGAGGGCGGAGTCGTCAATGCTCTCGGGGTTCAACTGCTGGTTGAACCAGGCCTGCAGACCGATGGCGCGGAGGTGTTCGAGGTCGCCGGGACGAGGGCCGTAGGTGAAGCGATTGAGGACCTGGAGGAGGCGATCGTCGCCTTTGAGCTGGCCGCCGTGGACCTTGGTGGAGACGTGCGTCTCGGACTTTGTGGCGTGACGCGAGAGGGAACTTGCGTCGTCCTGCAGGGCGAGCGGCATCTGCGCGGTCGACGGTGCCTGCGCACGCAGGCCGAGCGGCGCGACTGGCGGGAGGAGGAGGATCGTGGCCAGGCTGAAGAGAATCCGACGGGTGGGAGAGAGGATGCGATGCATAGATGCTCCCGCAGCGGGCGAGGCGAAGGTGCGCTGCCACTCCATCTAACCCCGGGAATCAAGTTGAGTTCCGGCGGGGTCGCTTGAATTGCAACATTGGATAGCTAAGTTGCTTACATTTCGTAATTTAGGGCCGATATAGGGTTTGGAGCGACTTATGTCAACCGCACATCCCATACCGTCCATCTTGCGTTCCGCCACGAGGCCCAAGGCGCTAGTTGGCGTGTCCTACCTGCCGGTTGAGCCGGTGCCAATGCGGGGGCTGACGGCGACGCAAGGAAGAGCGATTGAGATACTCGGCCACGCGATCGAGTATCTGGTGGACTCGCGGTTGGCGGTGGCAGACGAGTTTTGTTCGCCGGCGGCACAGGAGGCGATTCAGCTGCTATCACGGGCAAATCGTGAGGTGTACCTGGCAGGTCCGGAGGTGCGGCCGGGTAGAGGACGCGTGGTTCGCTGGCTGCGGGGATATCTGCTGGGATATTCCTCTTAGAGCTGCGCACTCGTTTTCGATATGTGCGTGTGCCGACTTGACAAGGACGGCTTGATTCGACCGTCCCGGCTGCGATAGGCTGAAGCTTATGCCACTTACGCTCGTATTGAACGGCCAATCCCGTACGTTTGAGACGCTTGCCAGCGGCTCTAGTCTGCAACAGTTGGTGGAGACGCTCGAGTTGAAGAGCGACCGGGTGGCGGTGGAGTGCAATGGGGAGATCGCGCCCCGGACGAGCTGGGGAGCGGTTGGGGTAGCGGATGGAGACCGGATCGAGGTTGTGCATTTTGTCGGTGGCGGCTGCTAGGCCTGATAAGATCCTGCAGGGCTCAATTCAATGAGCAGCTTCTCGCCCGAAAGCCCGGTTGACAGAAGACGGCCAATCTCCGCGTCATAAGATTTGCTCTTTAGTGACACCTCCAGATTGCTCTTGGTGACACCTCCGTGTCCAGGCGTTGCTTCAACCAGCCTCATGTCGGTGAGACAGGGCAACCCGGCTCGAGCCCTCGGCGCTGGCCCGTCGGGCTGTCTCAAACTCGACGCCGCCGCCGGCGTCTCCGCCGATCACGACAACGGTTTGATCCGAAAGTTCAGGTTTCCGCTCGATGAAGAGGCGATCGTTGCCGTGCTCATCGATTCCTCCGGTCGGCCGCCGATTAATTGCGCCAGAAGTACAAACGCTTAGCTATTGGACGAACCTATCGATCGATACAGTATCGGTTGGACAATTGCGCAGGGAGTGGCGCATCCCTATGGTCCAAATACCCCAACCAGGGGCCGCTCGATACAGCGCGGGATTCACTAGGAAGAAGACGACCGCTTCCAAACCTTTTGCTGGTTCCCAGCTTGACCAAACCCGCCATGTTTGAGGTTTTTTCAATAGCGAAGACGAAGAATACCGGGTCTTGCTTCCGTTCATAAAGGACGGGGTTCCAGTGTGGCCATAAGGCGATTCATCTGGTTAATCCGGATCAGCGTCAGAAAATTTTCCAACGATTGGCTAAGGCCGGAATCAACTTGGCAGCGCGGACAACTGGAGCTTCGCATCAACACGAACGTCTACTTTCCGGAGGGCCGCTTCGATCCGGATCGCATGATCGCCGTGTTTCAGCAACTGGCCAGCGGGAACGCCCAGAGAGGATTCCCGCTAAGTCTATCAAGAAGCTCGGGTAATAAGTTCTGCGTCCGCTCGAGCGACGGAATCGACCTTATCAAACACTTCGTGCTTCATAAAACCTTTTCCCAAAGAAGATAAACCGGACGGCCTGTGTATAAACGTCGAAGCAAGAATCTTCATCATCAGCAGGGAATCTCGGCAACGCGGAGATCTTCCCGGTCCGCAATGACCGGGTTACTCCACCCTCCTTCGGGCAAAACTTTCTGTTCTACTTCGCCTGGACCCCAGGTACCCGACTCATATTCATAAATAGGAGTTCCTGTCTTCAGGACCGGATCGACGATTCTCCACGCCTCCTCCACATAGTCTTGGCGCGCAAAAAGGGTGGCATCTCCCGCCATCGCGTCGCCAAGTACGCGCTCGTACGCATCCATTTCGTCTGGGCAAGGATGACGGTTGGCAATGATCTCGACATGCTCGCCCTCCAGTGTCTCCCCCGGAGCCATCACCGTTGAACCTATGGCAATCGTCATTTCTGGACTGATACGAAAGCGTAGATGATTCTGTGACAAAACACTCTCCTTCATAACCGTCGGGGGCTTTCTAAGTCGCGCGATGGCCTCTGTACAGGTCACCGGTAAATTCTTTCCCGCGCGAATGTAGAATGGCACACCCTTCCAACGCCACGAATCAACCTCCAGCCGTAGTGCTGCAAAGGTTTCTACGTTCGAATCGGAACGGACTCCGCCTTCCAGTCGGTAGCCGCGGAATTGGCCACGGACGAGATTCTTCTCCTCCAAAGGCCGAATTGCTTTCAACACCTTTACCTTCTCATCACGAATAGTTTCACTGTCCGTGCGAACCGGAGGCTCCATCGCAAGATTGGATAGAACCTGGAACAGATGGTTCTGAATTACGTCGCGAATTGTTCCGGTCTGATCGTAGAAGGCGCCGCGTCCTTGTACTCCGAAATCCTCGGCCATCGTAATCTGCACGCTTTCGACGTAGTTTCGATTCCAGAAAGGCTCCATGAATGCATTGGCGAACCGGAAGATCACAACATTGTTTACCGGACGCTTGCCAAGGTAGTGATCGATGCGAAAGATCTCTGATTCGGGGAAAACTGAATGCAGGATTCGGTTGAGCTCTTGAGCTGAAGCAAGGTCATGGCCGAATGGTTTTTCGACAATGATGCGAGCGGCTCGGGCGCAGCCCGATCTCTCCAGTTGCTCCACCACAGTCTCAAAAAGAAGGGGCGGGATGGCCAGGTAGTGTGCTGGCCTCTGCGCCTCTTTGAGTTCCTTGGCGATCGCCTGAAATGTGGCGGGATCATTGTAGTCACCGTCCACATAGCGGAGTAGGCCGCACAGCTTGTTGAATGCAGGCGCATCGATTCCCCCATGCCTCTCGAGGCTGTCGTGGGCTCGGGCGCGAAGCTGTTCGAGGTTCCAGCCGGCTTTGGCGACACCGACCACAGGCACATCGAGGTGCCCGCGTTTCACCATGGCCTGTAGCGCTGGGAAGATCTTCTTGTAGGCCAGATCTCCAGTAGCACCAAAAAAGACTAGAGCGTCTGATTTGGAATTGGTCATTGCAGATCTCCCTTTCTTGCAGGCCTATTTGCCCGCAGTCTTTTCCAGATGGCCCCCGAAACCGAAACGCATCGCCGAGAGCAGTTTGTCTTGATAGTCCGCTTCTCCGCGCGAGGTGAAACGCTGGTAGAGCGCGGCTGAGAGAACAGGGACTGGCACGGCCTCGTCGATAGCCGCCTTAATGGTCCACCGGCCCTCGCCCGAATCCGAAACCCGCCCTGTGAATTGGGAAAGCGCGGGATCGTCCACTAAACCGGCTGCCGCAAGGTCAAGCAACCACGATGCGACTACGCTACCCCGCCGCCACACCTCGGCGATGTCTCGCAGATCGAGATCATATTGGTAGTGCTCGGGATCGCGGAGCGGTGTGGTCTCTGCGTCGATCACATTCTTCTGCTTTCCTATATTGGCGTCGCGTAATACACCCAGCCCCTCAGCGTAGGCAGCCATGAGGCCGTACTCGATTCCGTTGTGGACCATCTTGACAAAATGGCCGGCGCCGTTTGGGCCGCAATGCAGGTAACCCTGCTCGGCAGTGCCGCCAAGCTTCTCGCGCCCTGGCGTGCGTAGTATGTCACCCCGTCCCGGAGCCAGCGTTGAGAATATTGGATCGAGGTGCTTTACCACCTCTTTTTCGCCTCCAATCATCATGCAATAGCCGCGTTCCAAACCCCACACGCCGCCGCTCGTCCCAACGTCCAAGTAGTGGATATGCTTGGCCGCAAGTTCCTTGGCGCGCTGAATGTCATCTACGTAATGGGAGTTTCCACCGTCGATAAGGATGTCCTCGGGTTCAATGTAAGGCAATAGGTCGGAGATGGTTTTCTCCACTACGGCCGCCGGGACCATCAGCCATATCGCCCGTGGTTTCGCGAGCTTCGTCACCAAATCGTTCAGTGAAGAACTCCCTTGAGCCTTCTCGCGCACTAGCTCGTCGACCGCTTTCGCAGACATGTCGAAGACCACACACTGATGGCCATCTTTGAGGAGACGCCTCACCATGTTTGCGCCCATTCTTCCCAGACCTACCATTCCAATTTGCATTGATCCCTCCTTTACCGATGTCGTCACCGTTTTGTCTAAATTGGTAATACGTTTAGTCGATGCCGCCTCATTGCGGGTTCAGCCGGTCAATCATTGAGTCGCATGGTGGGCGCTTGTGGGCGGCCGGTTCCCTTGGACGTGGAGCAACTGTTTACTTGAACCTGCCCACCGCGGATTTCAGGCCATTGATAAATCCAGCCTATGTTTGCTATTAAGAATCACGGTTTCCTTGGCTGGTGCCCTGGATTAGCTTGCTTTCTTGTGGGAAGGGTCGATGAGGCCATCCTGCCCCGTTTGTTCGGGGGCATTGAACAGTCTCAGCCGCGAACTGACGACCCGTTTCACCGAATCGATGACAGGCGGCAAGATTTTATATGGCACAACTACGTTGGGCTCTCTGGCTAAGCTTTCTTCCAGGGATTGCCTCCATGCGACTCGTAGTTCGGTATTGATATGGATGATGTTGATTCCTGCGGCGATGGCTCTGCGAAAGTCGTCATCGTCGGTTCCAGACCCGCCGTGCAAGGTCAGGAAGACGCCGGTCGCCTCCTTGATTTGGGAAATCCTTTCGATATTTAGGTGTTTCTTCATCGTTCCCTGCACCATGCTCTTGAGCATGCCGTGCATGTTCCCGACTGCCGGAGCGAGAACGTCAATTCCGGTTGAGTGAACAAACTGCATCGCCTCCTCGGGTGTCGTCAGGCTCTTGAATCCGTTCTGAGCTGTCTCGTGGATTTCAGAGCCCGTTCCGATATCGCCTATCTCCCCCTCCGCCAGGATGGCCGGATTGATCGCCTTAATCGCTTCAACCGTTTCCTTCGTGCGAGCCACATTTTCTTCGAAGGCCAACGCGGAGAAATCAATCACCACAGCATCAAAGCCAGCTTTCGCCGCCTCCATGGCCTTCGCCAGTGAATGTGTATGGTCCGCGTTGAGAAATGCCGACAAATCAAGTTCATCGCGCAAACTTTTGAATAGAACGGCAAGTTGGCGAGTTCCCAGGAAATCACGCTCTCCTTCGGACGCGCCGACGAGCACCGGGACGTGGGTTTCAGCCGCGGCGCTAAGCACCGCCTTCAACATTACGAGGCTAGCGACATTGAAATGGCCGACGGCAACGCCATCCTTTTCCGATTGCGTCAAAACACTTCGTAATGTATTCATGTTCATGCTCCCGGAAAGTAGGAGAAACTTAGGCAGCGCGCAGCGAACCCAATTGTCCGGGCTCCATGTTGGATGTTAATAATCCGGCCGTAGATACAGGCCCCTGTGTACAGACCTTGCAGGTTCGACTAGGACGCGAGTTTCAATTGCCTTCCCTTGGACTCGATCGCACGGAGTAGATTCTGCCAAGATTCATCAAAAGACATTGCACCGTTCGCTTGCAGGTCGGCTGCCAATTGTTCGAGATCAATTCCAGTCTTTCTAAAGTCCTCGAGAACAGCTTCGCAATCCCCCCCATCTCGCGGAAGTGTTCCAGCTAGCTGGCCACGATCGCCGAAGGCCAGAAGAGTTTTTTCCGGCATGGTGTTAATAGTGTTCGGCGCAGCTAGGCCGCCGATATAAAGAACGTCGGAAGCTTTGGGGTCTTTCGTGCCGGTACTGGCAAACAGGAGTCTCTGCGGCCGAGCGCCAAAGTTGGCCAACCGCTGCCAGCGGTCCGAGTCCAGGATGTCGCGGTACGCTTTGTATATTTGCTTTCCGATGGCAATGCCGAGTTTGTCTCGTAACCGTTCCGGTACTTTTTCGATTGTGGCCCCATCCCAGCGGCTCACGAAAACCGAGGCTACCGATCGAATGTCCGGGCTAAAGCCAGAGTCAATCCGCCGCTCCAGCCCTCTCATGTACGCGTCTGCGGATTCGAGATAATGCTCTCGAGAAAAGAGAAGTGTGACGTTGATGGCGATACCTGCCGCCGTCGCCGTTTCAATTGTCACGTTTCCCTCTTTTGTTCCCGGGATCTTGATGAACAGGTTCGAACGATTCGCTTTCTTGTGCAGTGTAGCGGCCGCGGTCAACGACCTGTCGGCGTCATGGGCCAGAAGTGGCGACACTTCGAGAGAAACATAGCCGTCATTGCCCGCCGTACGGTCGTGAACCGAGGTGAAGAGATCGGCGGCACGCGTCAGATCCTGCAGAGCCAGCTCAAAGAACAACTCCTCCCCGGAGAGCCCGTTTGACACCAGACGGCTGATCTCTGCGTCATAGGACTTGCTGTTTGAGATAGCGTGCTCAAAGATGGTGGGATTCGAAGTCAGTCCCGTGACCGAGAATTGATCGATGTAGCGCTTGAGGGTTCCGTTGTCGAGCAAGTCACGCGTAATGTTGTCGAGCCACAAGCTTTGCCCGAGATCGTGAAGTTCCTGTGTAACCTTCATCGCTCCTCCTGTCCATCTTTGGCGTCGCCGCACCTCTGGATCCCATTGATGCTGATGCCGCATTGCGCGGCTCAACTGACTGGGCGCGATCAACAATCGTGATTAGAGCAAAAGCGATGAAAACCACCTATTGGACGATGGTATCGATCGACACCTATCAGCCGGAGCACCCAGTAGCTCCGATATCATGAAGTCGATTCTATACTTCGCCCAGCGCAATCAGTGTGGCGCCATACTCTTTGAATATTGCTCGAAGCCTGTTGCTTACGATGAGTATTCGGATCAAACGGGTTGCCGGTGGTTGACCTCGCGGAAGAACTGCTGTGCGACCGCACTGCTCAGTAACCGATTGCGGTTCTTTGAAAACATCGAGTGATGCCATACCGCATCGTCCATGCCGAGGCCAACGAACCAGCAGGTTGTAATCGAGCTGCTTGACCAACTGCCGCTCCGAAAGGATGGAATAAAACAGCTGCAACAACAGGGCCCGCAGAATAGACTCCGGAGCAATCGAGCGACGACCCCTCGCACCGTACAGCTGGCGGCCGATTTGCAATCGCAGGGCCAAATCTTCTAATCAATCGTGGCAAAACCTGCTCGGTGCAATTGAGTCCAAGGGAAAACAGTCGGAACTGATCTCCTGATCGAGGCGTATCCAGGGACCAGACCTAACGTCGGAGGCTGGAAGATCAGCCATTCCCGTAGACTGGAATCGCAGCACCGTGAATCGTTTTGGCACTGTCACTGCATAAGAACAGGACGACCGTTGCTATGTCTTCAGGTTTTGGCCAGGTTGCGAAGTCGGCATCTGGCATTGCCTTTCGGTTTGCGGCTGTATCGATGATGCTCGGAAGAATGGAGTTCACGCGCACGCCTGTCCCCTTGCAATCTCCTGCAAGGGAATCCATGAGCGCGACCGCGGCAGCCTTGGATGCGGCGTACGCTCCTGCACCCGCTCCGTGATCGAAGGCCGCCTTTGCGG
>FSYS01002721.1_pt1 | contig 26131 bp, 27 predicted proteins | sample 1638491 | NCBI WGS metagenome assembly FSYS01 (sample SAMEA3914788, study PRJEB12502) | metagenome | biome: forest; material: soil | place: Canada | collected 2011-07-03 | depth 0.1 m | reverse complement strand
GCACATCGCCCGCGCGCTTCTGCAGGTAGTGCAGCTCGGTGCGGATGCGGAGCAGGAAATCGTAGGCGCGGTCGAGCTGCTTACGCTCGGTCGGCGTGAGCAGTTGCGCGTCGACAAATGCCTGTGTGTTGCTCAAACCGCGCTTTACCCGCCCGACCCAAAGCAGGTTCTGGTAATCGCGCAGGCCGCCGCAGCCGTTCTTCACGTTGGGCTCCTGCAGGAACGGCGTGCCCTCCGCCTTCGTGTGGCGCTCGCGCTGGTCGGCCACGCGCCATGCGAGATATTCCTTTTCGTGCCCGTGCAGGCAGCGGCGCGTGAAGGTCTTCTCGAAATCCGCCGAAAGCGGCTCGTCGCCGCAGAGGTAGCGTGCCTCCAGCAGCGAGGTCTTCGTGCGCAGGTCGCCGTTGGCCTGCGTCACCACCTCGTCGAGCGAGCGCGTGGCGTGGCCGACTTGAAAGCCGATGTCCCAGAGCATGTAGAGGACGTGCTGGACGATGTCGGTGACCTGCTGCGTGGCCTTCGGGCCGCTGGCCTGGTGCAGGAAAAGGATGTCGATGTCGCTGTACGGATTCAGCTCGTTGCGGCCGAAACCGCCCACCGCGAAGAGCGTGATCTGCGGCGGCTTGTCCATGTGCGAGCGCAGATGCGTCTCCCACGCGCCGTTCCAGAGATGGCGCAGCATGACGCTGATGACGTCCGCGCGCTTGCGGCAGAGATCGCGGCCGCCCTCGCCATTCTTGTGCTCGAGCTTGAGCCGGTGCTCCTCCAGCTTCAGGAAGCGCCGGTAAATGTCGAGCAGGTCGGTCGGGCGCAGGTGGGATTGGTGGACCAACTCCCGCTCCGCATGGCGCAACACTTTCTCGAGATGGACGGGCGGCATTCAACTGAAACTATGCCGCCCTGCCGGGCAATTCAATGGGTAAACTGGCGGTCGGAGGGTCAGCCTCCGGCCTGACCCCGGTTTTGCATTTCCTGTCTTCATTTCTTCCCGTTTTCCTGTTGAGATTGTCCCTTATGCCCGAACTCGGTTTGAACATTGACCACATCGCCACGTTGCGCGAGGCGCGCTACCGCAACTGGAAGTCCGGCCTGCGCCCGGAACCGGATGTCCTCGAGGCCGCGCGCATCGCCGAGAAGGCCGGCGCGCACGCCATCACCGTGCATCTGCGCGAGGACCGGCGGCACATCCAGGAGTCCGACGTGAAGGCGATCTCTCGCGCGATTTCCCTCCCGCTCAACCTCGAGATGGCCGCGACGCCGGCGATGGTCAAGCAGGCGCTCAAGTTCAAGCCGGAGGAAGTCTGCCTTGTGCCGGAGAACCGGCTGGAAATCACGACCGAGGGCGGGCTCGATGTCGCGGGTGACCTGGCGCGCATCCGCGCCGTCGTGCGCAAGCTCGTCGCGGCGAAGATCGAGGTCAGCGCATTCATCGATGCGGACCCCCGGCAGGTCGAGGCTTCGCACCGCGCGGGCGCGCAGGTCATCGAGCTCCACACCGGCGGCTACGCCAACGCGACCACGGTCAAGGCCTGCCGCGCCGAGCTCTCGCGCCACGCGCATGCCGCCGCGCTGGCCGACCAGCTCGGGCTGCGCGTCAACGCCGGCCACGGTCTCCACTACGTCAACGTGCGCGAGTACATCGAGGACGTCCCGCATCTCCACACGCTCAACATCGGCCACGCCATCATCTCGCGCGCCGTCTTCGTCGGCCTGGAGCGCGCCGTGCGCGAGATGCTCGACCTCCTCGGCTCCCGCGACTTCGGCCTGACCGTCGATTGACCTAAATCACCTGCCAATTCTATCTCTCTTAAAAATGCAGGCTACCCAGGCCCAATAAGCTACCCCTCAACCAGGTGCGGATACGCCTCCCGCCATGCGGCCGGATTGCGCTGCGGCCGTCCGCCCGGAAGCTGGACCGGCACCATCGTCTGCAGGCAGCGGATGAAGGTCACCGCCGGCTCCTTCGCCGAGTTGATCTCAAACTTGAAGACCGAGCGGATCCTCTCGATCCGCACGACCTCGGCCGAGACGAGCAGCGAGTCGCCCAGCCGCGCGGGCTTGAGGTAATCAATCTCGGTCCGCGCGACGACCGGCACGAGCCCGGTGCGATGCATCTCCTCCAGCGTCCAGCCCAGCGTCGCCGCCAGTTGCGAGCGCGCGATCTCCACCATCCGCAGGTACGCGATGTTGTGGACCACCCCGCCGGCATCGGTGTCGAAGTAGTAAACCTCCAGCGGCACGACGATGCGCGGGACGGCGGGAAGTGGCTTGGAATCCATGGTCAGGAAGCAATGAGCGTGCCGGGCCGCGCTCGGGCATGAGGGTTGGTCACTCGAATGACGCCGCCGCCGATCGGTGCCTTCACCGTGAGAAAGTTGGAGTAGATGGTCGTTCCCTTGTCGATGGGATTGGTCTCCATCCACGCAATGATCACGGTCTGCCCGACATGGCGGCGGGTGAAGGCGAGAAACTCGCGCGCCTTGCCCGCGCGCAGGGTGACCTCGAGCTGCGCGTCGCCGTTTTTCTTCGTCACGCGGGTCGCATCGGCACGGCTGATGCAAAACGCGTCGTAGGTCGGCTCCGCCGCCGCGCGTGCGAAAGAGGGCAGCAGAACGACCGCGAGAACGATGAGTGCAAAAAGCCAACTCCTCATGCTGGGCATCATCCAAATTTTGGAGCGGAGCCGCAAGGGCAAAGCTACTCCCCGAATTCCTGCGTGAACCTCTTCACGACGGCCTTGAGCACCTTGATGCGCCCGTACCATTTATACTCAGCCTCGATGAGATTCCAGGGCGCGATCTTGGTCGAGGTCTCCTTGAACATCTCCTCGGCCGCCTCGATATGCTCCTTCCACTTGCGCCGGTTGCGCCAGTCTTCCTCGCTGATCTTCCAGTGCTTGTAGGGATCGGCGGCGCGCTGCTCGAAGCGCTTGAGCTGTTCCTCCTTGCTGATGTGGAGGTAAAATTTCATGATCACCGCGCCGCCATCGACCAGGGCTTTTTCCATCGCGTTGATTTCCCCGTAGGCGCGGCGCCATTCCTTCTCGGTGCAGAAGCCCTCGACGCGCTCGACGAGGAGCCGGCCGTACCAGGACCGGTCGAAGATCGCGATCTCCCCGGCAGGCGGCATCTTGGTCCAGAAGCGCCAGAGGTAGTGATGGCGGTATTCCTCCTCGGTCGGCTTGACGATGGAGTAGACGCGCAGCAGACGCGGATCGAGCTTCTCGGTCACGCGCTTAATCGCTCCGCCCTTGCCTGCCGCGTCGGGACCCTCGAAGACGAGGATAACGGCGCGTTTGCTCTCGAGGATCCGGCGCTGGAAGTGAAGAAGATTGAGCTGCAGGTCCTGCACCCGCTGGCGGTAGTCAGACTTTTCTTCGATTTGTTTCGTGAGATCGAGTTCGCTCAGCAGGCCGTGCATGGGTTTCGCAGGGGGTGGGGGCGCCGGAAGGCGAGGAAGATTCCCCGAGTTCCGGGCGGGCGTCAATGGCCGTGTTGATTTTGGCCTAGTTGTTGTTCACCGATGGCGAACGGGTATGCCACAGATGACGGTCGAGCACGACGAGAGGACGATAGACAATGGGCAAGCCAACCTCCAGGGAAGTGGCCTCGCCCGGCTTTCGGTAAAGCTCGAAGCCCACTGCTTCCGAGATCACGAGATAACTGCCGACGTAGAGTGTCGCCAGAACCGTAAGTGTGATCATCCACCGTTTCATCCTGCCTCAACGGAACCACGAGATCAGAGCAAGTCCAGCCGTCCCTTCGGGCTCGTAGACATGGTCTTCTTCAGTGGTGTAAAACTTGAACTCGACCGCGACGGAACACGCTACGATTCCCTCTGAGCGGAGAACCTGTACGCGCGCAGAGAATTACCTTTTCCGAGAGGCCGGTTATCCTAATAATCAGTCGTAGGATGCCGATAGTTTAGTAGTTCGCGTACATCACATTACACAACGGTTTCATGGATCACGGACAACAACTTTTTTCGGCAGGCTCCCGCGTTGGGCCGTATCTCGTCCTCGAGAAGTTGGGCGAGGGTGGCATGAGCGAGGTTTTCAAGGCCATCGAGCCGACGCTTGAACGCTACGTTGCGATCAAGATCATGCACCGGGCGAACATGAGCAGCCCGGAAGTCATGGCGAACTTTTTGGAAGAAGCTCGCGCGGTCGCCAGCCTGCGCCACACCAACATCGTGCCGCTGTACTCGGCGGGCGAGGAGCAGGGGGTGCCGTATCTCGCGATGGGTTTCATCGAGGGCCAGACGCTGGAGGATTGGATTCTCGCCGGCCGCATCCTGAACATGGAAGATGCGATGTGGTTCATGCGGCAGGCCGTGGCCGCGCTGGAGTACGCAGCCCGCTCGAACATTATTCATCTGGACGTGAAGCCGGCGAATTTCATGGTCGACTCGGAAAACACGGTGATGTTGACCGACTTCGGCCTCGCCCGAAAGCAGACGGAAATCGCCAGCGGCGCGCGTGATGATGAGCTCCAGGGCACGCCTGCTTATGCGTCGCCGGAACACGTCCTGCAGGAGAAGCCTGACCTGCGCACCGACATCTATTGCCTCGGCGCGAGCCTCTTTCATTTGATTACGGGCGAGTTTCCCTATCCGGGTGACTCGACCGAGGATGTGTGTCGTGCTCATGTGTTCGCGCCGTTCCCGATTGAGACCCTACAGAACCACGAGATTCCGAACGGTTGGAACGGATTGATCCGCAAGATGATGGAGAAGCGCCCGGATGACCGGTTCCAGAACTACGGGGAAATCACCTTCGCGCTGGATAACATCAACCACTACCAGTACGGCAAGAAGGCAATGACTGTGCTGGAGACGGTGGAACGCCGCGCCATCCCGCGCAGCGAAGGTTCGCCGGATACGCTGTTCGATCTGGTGCCGGATGACATGGGCACGCAGGGCGAGCACCTTTTCACGCTACAGGATTCCTACGACTCAGAGGAAGTTTACCGGAGTCTCGACACGCGCTGGCCAGTGCTGGCGCTGAACGATATGGCGCCCGACTTGCGCGCGATGCAGAAGGGTTCGTCCGAGGATCTGCGTTCGTTGATCGAGGCGCTGCTGCTGGTACCGAGCTACAAGGAGACGCTGGAAGTGTTGAGCGGCTTCATGGCCAATGCCTCGGACGCGCGACCTCAGAGTGATGCGGAGAAGATCGAGTTGGTGGGCCTGGAGCGCTCTCGCAACATCGCACTGACGGCCATCGCGCTTTACCGGCCGTGGCAGGGCGAGCGCCCGCTGAACTTGCACGGCTTGTGGCAGCACCAGATCTATACGGGCCTGCTCGCGGAATTCATCACCGACATGCTGGGACTGCCTTTCACTGGCATGGAATTTTTGTGCGGCGCGGTGCACGACATCGGCAAGCTGGTGCTCTTCGAGCTCTACCCGGCAAAGACGATTGGCGTATGGATGAAGGCCTACGAGCAGAACCTGCCGCTGACGCAGGTGGAGTTGGAGTACTTCGGCGTGGACCACGCGCAGCTCGGCCAAGAATGGCTGAACCGGCATAAGTTCCAGCGCACGGTGCGCTACGTCACGGCCTATCACGAGACGCCGGAGCATTGCTTTGAGGCGTTGGCGAAATCGAGCAAGCTGAACCTGATCAGCTCGCTCGTCTCCTCCGGCAAGGACGACGAGATCACGTTGCTGACGCACCTCATCCACTGCTCGAACATCCTCGCGAAGGAACTCGGGCTGGGCTACTCGGGCAATCCGCGGCTGGAGCAGACGCCATGGATCGAGCAGCAAACGACGCAGATGATTTTCGAGGCACGCTCGAAGGAAATCACGGTGGAGGACTTCAACCAGTTCTTCATGGACACCTGTAGCGGCCTGCCTGACCTGCCGTTCACGCAGCTTGCGCACGCCAGCGAGGCGCGCCAGCGGCGTTGGGAGCAGGTGCAGAAGGAAGAGAAGAAGAAGGGGAAGTGAGGCCGAGCCGGCCTGTTTTGAAGCGGTACTTCAGGTAGGGACGGTAGTCCCTTGCCGTCCCTGATTACGCGCCCGCGAAGGGAGTTTTGAAATGCCAGCTCCCGGTCCGCGCGTTCCTGAAGGATATTATTTCTTTTTGCCGAGACACCGCAACCATGCGGCCCGTGTGCGGTTTCACTCAGCACCAATCTATTTGCCCAAAATAAACCGCTTCTTCCCGTGATGAAAAAGCTCCTCATTGTCCTCCTCTCCTTTGCCAACGCTGGAATGTTTCTGCATGCCGATCCGCTGATGCAGCCCAACGATGTCCTCGCCATCTGTGGCGACTCGATCACCGAGCAGAGAATTTATTCCGTCGACATGGAGGATTATCTCCTCATGTGCCAGCCCACCGCGGGCCAACGCATTGCGCAGTTCGGCTGGAGCGGCGAGCGGGCGCCTGGTTTTCTCGCCCGGCTCGACTCCGACGTTTTTCCGTTCAAGCCCACCGTCGCCACCACCTGCTACGGCATGAACGATGGCGGGTACACTGCGCTAACCCAACTCACCAGCGACACGTATCGCACCAACCAGAAGGCCATCATCGAGGCCTTGAAAAAGCATGGCGTGCGGGCCATCATCATCGGCTCGCCCAAGTGCGTCGACAGCACTGCCTACAAACGCGTGCCCACGGCGGATGTCTACAACAAGACGCTCGGCGCGCTGGCCGACATCGACAAGCAAATCGCCGCGCAGGAAGGCATCGTGTACGCCGACGTCTTCGGCATCACCACGGCCACGATGGAAAAAGCGAAGGCCAAGGTTGGGAAGGATTACGTCTTCGCTGGCCCCGACGGGGTCCATCCCGGTCCCAACGGACACCTCGTCATGGCGTATGCTTTCCTCAAGGCGCTTGGCTGCGACGGCGCCATCGGCACAGTCACCGTGGATCTCGCCGGTAACACCGCGACGGCCTCGGATGGCCACAAGATCCTCTCCTGCCAGAACGGCGAGGTGAAGATCGAGAGCACGCGCTATCCGTATTGCTTTACCGGCGACTTCGACAAGCCGGACGCCAATACCACGGCGAACATCACAAAATTCTTTCCCTTCAACGAGGACCTCAATCGCTACGTGCTCGTCGTGAAGGGGCTCAAGACACCGAAGGCGCGCGTCACCTGGGGCAAGCAGGGCAAGGTATTCTCCGCGGCCGAGCTGGAGAAGGGTGTCAACCTTGCTGCCGAGTTCGCGGACAATCCGTTCTCGGCCGCGTTTGCCAAGGTCAACGCCGCCGTGGCCCAGCAGCAGAACTTTGAGACGCTACTGGTGAAGCAGTACCTGCACAGCGTCGATCAGTTTAAGAAGGCCCTGCCGGACCAAGCAGCCTCCTTCGATTCAATCACCACAGGGGCGCTGACCAAGGACGCGAGCCTTTACCAGGCCGCTGCCGCCGCCGTGACGCCGGTGCAGCACACGATCAAGATCGAGCCCGCGGCTGAATAACGCGGGCGGCCGCTAACTCAAGGCTTCGCGGGCGCGATGCCCGACTTCGCATCGGAGTCGACTGCAGAGAAAAAGTGCAGATAGGTCTTGAGGTAACGGTTGGTGACCGTCACGCCGTAGTTGGTGCGGGCCTGTTGGATGTCGTCCTCCGCCTCCTGCACGTGGCCGAGCGACTGGGCCAGCGCCGCACGCGCGAAGTAATAGACCGGATGGTCGTCATACGGATGCTTGGGGTCGAAGGGGTTGAGCGTCGTCGCGAGCTGGTCGGCGGCGTGGAGGTCATTCTCGCCAATGTGCGTGTAGACCAGCTTGAGGGTGATGTCGGGATCGTTGGGCTTGTCTTTGAGCACGACAGTGTAGAACTTCGCGGCGCGGTCGAAGGCGCGCTTGTGCAGGAAGAGATCACCGAGCGCGGTGAGGAGCTCATCGAGTTCCGCGGGCTTGGCCTGCTTCTCTTCCTTAAGCTGGAGGCGTGCCTTGAGAAGCTTCTCGCCGTCGTCGTAGCGCTTCAGCTCGCTGAGGATATGCGACTCGAGGATGTTGAAGTTGTCATCCTGCGTGGCGGGATCAACACTCTCGAGCGCTTCGAACGCCTTGCTGTAGCGCCCGGCCTTGTAAGCGACCATGGCCTCCGAGTACGGCGTGCCAGGCGCGCTGACTTCCGGCGGAGGCGGCGTGGAGTTTGCGTTGGCCGGCGGCGTCGCGGGCGTGGCGGCCTTCGCGCGCATTTCTGGCGGCGCGTTGTTGTCGTCCTCAACCGGGACGGGCATTTTGTCCTGCGCGCGCACCGAAACGATGCACGTGGCCAAGGCCAGACCCAGTGCGAGCCAGCGGTAGTTCACGTGGCAAGTTCTTTGGGGCGGATCCAGTAGCGGTTGTCCTTCAGGAGCAACTGGTCGGATTCGACCGGCCCCATCGAGCCACACGCGTAGAGCGGGAGATCACGCCCGCCCTGCTTGGCCCACGCGCTCTTGACCGCATCAATAAGGCGCCAAGCCTCCTCGACTTCATCGCTGCGGGTGAAGAGCGTTGACTCGCCGACCATCGCGTCGACGATCAGGCGCTCGTAAGCCTCGGGCAGGTAATGATCGAAGCCGCCCTTGTAAGTGAACGCCATGTCGACCGGTTCGGAGCGCGGTTCGCCCGGGACCTTTGCGTTGAACTTCACGCTGATGCCCTCGTTCGGCTGGATGCGGATGCGCAGCGTATTGCGGCGCAGTTGCTCGTCGCTCGCCGCGGAAAAGAGCACGCCTGGCGGCCGCTTGAAGATGATGTTGATCTCGGTGAACGACGTCGCGAGCGCCTTGCCCGTGCGCAGATAGAACGGCACGCCGTGCCAGCGCCAGTTATCGATCTCGAAGCGCGCGGCGGCGAACGTCTCGGTCATCGAGTTCTGCGCGACTTTCTCCTCCTGGCGGTAAGCCGGGACGGGCTTGCCGTTAATGAAGCCGCCGCCGTACTGTGCACGCACTGTGTTCTTCTGCAGGAACTCGAGCGAGGGCGTCGGAATGGAGCGCAGCACCTTTACTTTCTCATCGCGGATCGACTCGGCGTCGAGCGACGCCGGCGCTTCCATCGAAGTCAGCGTGAAGAGCTGGAACATGTGGTTCTGCATCATGTCGCGCGTGGCGCCGGCGTGGTCGTAGTAGCCGCCGCGGGACTCAACGCCCATCTGCTCCGCCACCGTGATCTGCACGTGGTCGATATAGAGACGGTTCCAGATCGGCTCGAAAATCGAGTTGCCGAATCGGAAATAGATCAGGTTCTGCACCGTCTCCTTGCCGAGGTAGTGGTCGATGCGGAAGATGTCGCGCTCGGCGAACGAAGCCTGCAGCGTCTTGTTCAGCTCCTTCGCGCTGGCCAGGTCGTGGCCGAAGGGCTTCTCGACGATGAGGCGGCGCTTGACGCCATCGCTCGCGCTCGCCAGCCCGGCCGCCTTCAGGTTCTCCGCTGCGGGCCCGAAAAATTCCGGCGCGGTCGCGAGATAGAACAGATAGTTGCCGTTGATTTCCTTGGCCTCCGGCAGGCCTTGCAGTTTTTCCGAGAGCTTCTTGTACGCTTCCGCATCGTCGAGCTCACCCTGGAAATAATAGATGTGCTGCGCGAGCTTGTTCCATACCGCCTCATCCACCGGCTTCGTGTGCGAGAAGTTCTGCAGCGCCTCGCCGAGGTCCTTGCGGAATTCCTCGTCACTCTTCGGTCGGCGCGCGAAGCCGATGATCGCGGAACCCTCGGGCAACAGGTTGTTCTTCGCCAGGTGATAAAAGGCGGGAACGATCTTGCGGTGGGTGAGATCGCCGGTGGCGCCAAAGATGACCGCCGCGATGGGCTGCATCTTGGGCGGAGTGCTGGAAATCATCGGCGGGCAAGGATTATCAGGAGTGGCGATGGACATAGGCGTGGAACTTGGAGATTAGAACGTCAAGCGAAGAGCTGCTGAGTTCTTTGTTCTACGTTCTCAGTTCTGGGTTTATTAGGCGTTGTAAGTGGTCGAGGCGGTTGTCCCACCCTGGCCGGTCCAGTTGGTGTGGGAAAATTCGCCACGCGGCTTGTCGACGCGCTCGTAGGTGTGCGCGCCGAAGTAATCGCGCTGCGCCTGGAGCAGGTTCGCCGGCAGGCGTGCGCTGCGGTAGGAATCGTAGAATGACAGAGCGTTCGAGAACGTCGGCGTCGGGATACCCAGCGACGCGCCCAGCGCCACCGTCCTGCGCCAGCCGTCCTGCGCCGTCTTCAGCGCGTTGGTGAAGAAGGGATCGAGCGTCAGGTTGCCCAGGTTCGGGTTGCGATCGTACGCCGCCTTGATGTCGCCCAGGAACCGGCTGCGGATGATGCAACCGCCGCGCCACATCAACGCGATCGCGCCGAGGTTCAGCTTCCACTTGAACTCCTCGCTTACGTGCTTCATCAGCATGTAGCCCTGCGCGTACGAGATGATCTTCGACGCATAGAGCGCCTGGCGGATGTCCTCGATCGTCTGCTTCGCATCGCCGGTGAACTTCGTGTTGGCCGGACCTGCAAGAACCGTTGAGGCCGCCACGCGCTCATCCTTCAGCGACGAAATCATGCGCGCGAATACCGCTTCGGCGATGAGCGTCACCGGCGCGGCGTGGTCGAGACCGGAAAGAACGGTCCACTTGCCCGTGCCCTTCTGCCCGGCGGCGTCGAGGATCTTGTCCACGAGGAAGCTGCCGTCCGTGTCCTTGAACTTGAAGATATTCGAGGTGATCTCGATGAGGTAGGAATCGAGCTCGCTTTTGTTCCACGCGGTGAACGTTTCCGCGAGTTGCTCGTTGCTCAGGCCGAGGCCGTTCGAGAGCAGGTTGTAGGCTTCCGAGATGAGCTGCATGTCGCCGTACTCGATGCCGTTATGCACCATCTTCACGAAGTGGCCCGCGCCGCTCTCGCCGACCCAGTCGCAACACGGCACGCCATTGTCCACTTTGGCCGCGATGCTCTGAAAGATGGCCTTGATGTGCGGCCAAGCCTCGGGATGTCCGCCGGGCATGAGCGACGGGCCGTGACGCGCGCCTTCCTCGCCGCCGGACACGCCGGACCCGACGAAGAGAATGCCTTTTTCCTTCAGCGCGTTGTAGCGCCGCACGGTGTCTTCGTAAAACGAGTTGCCGCCATCGATGATGATGTCGCCTTTTTCCAGCAGCGGCACCAACAGGTCGATAAATTCATCCACCGGCTTGCCCGCCTTCACCAGCATCATCACGCGGCGCGGCTTCTTCAGGAGACCGACCATTTCCTCGAGGCTCTTTGCGCCGAGAACCTTCGTGCCCTTCGCCTCGTTCTTGAGGAAGTCATCGACCTTGCTCGTCGTGCGATTGTAGGCCGCGACGACGTAACCGTGGTCATTCATGTTGAGGACGATGTTCTGGCCCATGACGGCCAGTCCGATAAGGGCGATGTCAGCAGTTTGAGGCATAAGCGGTGCGAATAAGGGGTTGGTAGGCGCCACCGGGCGCGTTCTGTCAACTTAACGAGCGAAGCTCCCGCGGCAACCTTTATTCACCCGAAAATTCGGGAACATTTCAGAAGCTAAAAAGTCGTCTATGGCGAGCCATTAGTGGGGTGCAGTGGTAGCCGCGACCGCCGGGCGCGGGGCGCGGTAAACGTCCGCAATCTCGATGAATTATCGTGGAAGAGACCGCGGCTCGCTTCTTGTACACTGCGCGCACCCGGACAACAAGTTGTCCGGGCTGCCATAGAATGTAGCCGCGCGCGTAAGCGCGTGGATGCCATTCAGGATTTAATCGGTGGAAGGGGTGCCCACTTTACATCTTGATAAGCGTACTTGAAACCGGAGTACTTGCCGAAAGCGGTTCGGATATCTTCGGAACTGGGCGCAACCATCAGATAGACGTTCCGGACGCTCGTGTTGCCAAAAATTGGTGCAGCGATCGTAAAAAGAAGATTTTTGGCCTTTAGGGGGAAGGGGGATGACGTCTTTTCCAGAAAGTCCGATAACCTGATATAGACTTGGCCGGACAGAGGTTTTGTGTCGGAGATATAGTCTCCCAGCGTAGCGCTTCCGCCAACGCCCATATGAAGATAGAAGGTGTCGAAGATGCTTTTGCATTGCCAGCAAGAGGTGTAGTCAAGCCACACGCGCCCAGGCAACCGCTTTTGTTCGTCGATTTTTCCCCTATAAAGAAGGGTGCTGTCGAAAGTGGCATGGGGATAATCATGCGGAATCATGCCGCCGGAGATCATCGCCTTCGGGGTCATCTTGCCGTCGGAGCCCGCATCGTCAGCCACGAAAGCATAGGCGAAGCCTCTCGGAATATCTGTTGTGACGCTCAGTGAAAACTCATTCTGGCTCGGCCAGTCTAACGTGTAATCCAGCCGGACTCGGTCGGATATTGCAGCTCGCCCCGGAAGGAATGGGATAGCCAGCTCGACCAACGCGTAAACCACAATCAAAACGTGGCAACGCATTACCTATGGACCTCCTCGTAGCGCCTACGCTGGGCGTTCATCCGTCGGCGGCGCCTTCGCCTCCAGAACAGGCGGGATCGGCTCCAACTCCTCAACATCCGGATTCGGAATCAACTGCGTCTTCGTCGAAATGCGTTTGCCCTGGTAGGTCTGCGGAATATCCAGCGGCGGCGCAGCGCGGCGTGTCTCGGCCGGCGGTTGCGGAACGCTCGGCGCCTCGTCGTCCTCCGCTTCCTCGTCAGCAACAGGCGAGGGGGCCTGCGCCTCGAGCTCAGGCGAATCAACGACCGCATACGTGCTCAGGCCAAAAGCCTTTGGGTTCATCTGGCGCAGGCGCTGCGCGAGAATCGTCGCCAGCGTGCGCAGCAGCAAATTACCCGCGCCCGGATTTTCCTGCATGAATTCCATCAGCGATACGTCCTCGATGCGCCAGAGCTGGCTGAAATCCAGCGCCGTTACTGTCGCCGCGGCGGGACCGGGGCTGAAGAGGCTGATCTCGCCCAGCGTTTCGCCGGGGCCGACCTGCGCGAGCAGCGCGGTGCTGCCGTCTTCCTGCCGCGCCCGCACCTCGAGCTTGCCGCTGATAACGACGAACACTTCCGTCTGCATCGCACCTTCCTCGATGATGACCGAGCCGGGGTGACCCGGAAAAAATTCGCCGTAGGAACTCAGAAGATCGCGGTCGTCGTCCTTGAGATGGCCGATCCAACTAAACGTGGGCAGGGTGGGTTTCGAGAAAGTTTCGGACATACGGGCTCCTAATGATGTTTGACTGACGACAGTTGCAATATAGACCCACTCAAATGTCGTGGGCAACCTTGTCGTGCATCAAATGCACCTCGCCGCGAAACTTTTCTTCCTTGGCGATCTGCTTGAGCTCGGACTCGCGGCGGGCGAGATGGTCGGGATAATGGGTGATCCAGACCGACTTGACCGCATGTTTGGCCATCTCGCGGAAGAGCTCGCGCTCGGGAAAGTGGGTCAGCTCGCACATCAGCGCGGCGACCTTGCCGCCTTCTAGAGCTGGTGTTAGTTCGACCGGGTGGGCCAAGTCGGCCGAGTAGACATAGCGCTGGCTGCCGTACTCGATCGTGAGGCCATAGCAGTCGAAGCAGGTCTTGGGATAGGCGCGCTTGAAGTGGCTCGCGAGGTTATGGAGATGCTCAGTGGCGAAGGCGGTCATCTTGAACGGGCCGTGTTGAAACGGTTTGCCGGGGCGCACCGGGTGCCACTCGATCGGGAAGCCGATCAGCTCGGGGAAAAGCAGGCACTTTTCCAGCCAATCGGCCATCTGCTCGAGGATCATGGCTGGGCCGAAGATGTGCAGCGGGGCGCGGCGGGTGCGCAGCCAGAGGCTCTGGATGAGCTGCGAGATAAGGCCGGTGTGGTCGCTGTGCATATGGCTGATCCACAGCATTTCCGGGACGTCGGGCTCGACCTTCTTGGCGAGGAGATAGCGGGCGGCGGCGGCGCCGCAATCGAGCAGGAGGCTGGTTTCCTTCGTCTGGAGCAGGATGCCCGAATGCTCCCGTTTCGCGCTGGTATGGCCATCGGCCGTACCGAGAAAAATCGCGCGCATGGTGTTGACGTTGCAGTGTTCCGGTGCGGCAGGCAATCGAAAATGGCGAGGCGCATCGGCCAGCGGCTCGTGGCCATTACCGTTTCCATTGGCAGAGCCGTTGGTATGACCATTTGTCTGAGCCTTCTTGGCGCGGCGAGTCGAGGCGAGGGCAGTTTCCATAGGTTTTACAGTAAAAACTTCTGAGCGCTGGTTGTTGATTAAAGTGTACTGCAGGGTGCATGCGCCGACTAGTGGCGCTCGATCTCGATGGCCACGAGGATGTCGCGCAGGACCTGATAGGGCCACTGGTCGGCGTTGACGTGGGTGATGAGCTTCGGGCCGTAGAATTCGAGGACCGGTTTGGTCTCCTCATCGTAAATCTTGAGGCGCCGGGCGATCACGTCTTCGTTGATGTCGTCGAGGCGGTTTTCCTTGAGCGCGCGGCGCTGTAGGCGGTCGTAAATCTTTGTGCGATCGGTGCAGGTGAGATGGAAAACGCGGCGGACGTCGAGCTTCGAACTGAGCATCTTCGCCTGCGTCAGGTTGCGCGGAATGCCGTCGAGCACGAGGAAGTCGATGTCGGGCTTGAAGCGCCCGGCCTGGACCATGGAATCAATCTGCTGCGCCCAAACGCCGATGCTCACGTCATCCGGAACGAGCTGGCCCTTGCCGGAATACTTGAGAAACTCTTTGCCCAGCGCCGAACGAACGTCGACAGCGCGAAAAACGTCGCCGCACGCGCAATGATAAAAGCCCGGGATCGTCCCGATGATTTTGCCTTGAGTGCCCTTGCCCGAACCGGGCGCGCCGAACAGAAGAATAGATTTGTAAACCACGACGGTTGTAATTGAGCCTATAATTGCCTAAGTTGCAATCTTAACCAAACTGAGAAGCTTGATTTTCCGGTGCTTCTTTCTACGCGTCCTTTAACCGGTAGAGCCAGTCTAGGGCTTGCGGCAGTTCTTCCTTCCAAGGCGGAATTTCGTGGCCACCTGCGAAGAGGTTATAATGCACTTCACATTCACGTTGGGCCAGAAGAGCGGCCATGCGTTCCACGGCGTCGACCTGCGGTACGCCTTGGAACAGCTTGACGTGAAGCAGCCCGGATTGGCGTTCCTTATCGCCCACGCTGAGCCAGAAGCGGCTTTTTTGAGTCAGTGACGCGGGAACTTGATGGAGGAGCCATTCATCGTTCCACCAAAGTGAAGCAGATTGGCAAAGCGCGCCGGAAAAAATCTCAGGCCGGGCGAGGGTGAGAAAGGCGGCGGCGAGGCCACTGAGGCTCAGTCCACAAATCGTATGGCCGCCAGCGCCCAGTTGAGGGACGCGGGTCTGTGCCCAGCCCACGATGTCGTCGGCTATATAGCGGCTGTATTCCGGATCGCAGATGTAGTCTTCCTGCCGGGCCGGTGGGCTGAGATTGGAGACGAATAGGCAATTGACCGGCGGAATAGCCCCGGTCGCCTGTAGCTCGAGCAAGGTCGCCGCCGTGTTCATTTTCTCGAGGTAATATTCGGCATCGAGAAACACACAGAGCTTCGAGGCGTCGTCTGCTGGCACCCACCAAACGTTGCGGGAGTAGGCGCCCGAAGCGCTGCGAATTTCGTGTGCCTCGGGGGTCATGACTCGGATTAGCGCTGCGGCTGAATGAATACAAGACGAGCCCGGCGGCGATGAGCATTCTTGCCTCGATTGCGCAAAACCCTTAGCTTGGAAGTTGCATGCTGAATCCCGAACTGCTCGCCTTGCTCGTCTGTCCCGAAACCCACCAGGATGTCGCCCTCGCGCTGCCCGAAGAAATCGCCCGGATCAACACGGCCATCGGGCAGGGGCAGGTGCACACGGCGGCAGGTGCGCCTGTTGACCAGCCCGTGGAAGCGGCCCTGATCCGCATCGACCGGCGCATTGCGTATCCGATCCGCGACGGCATTCCCGTGATGCTGGTGTCCGAGGGGCTCGATCTCGCGCCGGTGAAACTCAACGGCGATGTCTGAGCTGACGGGCAAGAAGCTCGGCGTGCTGCTGACGACAGCGCCCGACCACGCGAATTTTCGTCCCGCCGTTGCGCTGATGAACGCCGCGCTCGACGCCGGCGTGCGCGTCTATCTCTACTGCATCGATGACGCGGTGAAGTCCGTCGACACGCCGGAGCTCCAGGCCATCAAGTCGCGCGGCGCGAGCCTCTTCGGCTGTGCCTACGGCGCGCATCGCCGCCGCATGTCGGTCAATGATCTCGCCGCATGGTCCGGCCTCACCGTCCTCGCGGATGTCGTCGGCAGCACGGACAAGTTTGTGTCGTTCTAATATATGTCCCTTCCCAAAACCCTCGTCATCGTCGAGACCGATCCGCGCACCAGCTCGCGCCCGGCGGAAGCCATCCGCATCGCCGCCGGCATCGGCGCGTGGAAGAAGACCGACGTGACGCTGCTCTTCCGTGGTCCCGTCGCCGGCTACAGCCTGCAGGAGTACGCCGACGAGCTCGTCGACGAGGACAACTTCACGCGTTACCTCCCGCTCGTCGCCGAGCACGAGCGCCCCATCTATCTCGAAGATTCCTTCACCGAACTCAACGCGCTCGACGGTTCCCCCTGGAAATACGAAATCGTCCCGTCCGCCAGGACCGCCGAACTCATCCGCGAGCACGACTACCTCATCCGCCTATGAGCAAGCATCTCCATCTCATCATCGAGGGCTTTCCCCAGGACCGCGCCGACGAGCTCGCCAAACAGCCCGATGCGGAAACGCTCCCTCTCACCGACGCCACCGCCAAGCAAGCACTCGAGAAAATCTTCGCCGCTGAAACCGTCGCCGTCTGGTCCAAGGTCGATTAGCTTTCCCGAATTAAGCTTGCCCTCGCGCTGCCGCAGAGTAAGCAACCCGCATGGGTGAGATCGTCCTCGGTATCCTACTCGGCCTCTTCGCCTACTTCATCGTCCGCGCCGTCCTCACCGGCATCTACACCGTTGACCAAAACGAGCGCGCCGTGCTCACCACCTTCGGCCGCGCCGAACGCCTCGGCGGCACCACGCTCGAGGACCCCATTTCCGAAGCCCTCAACGACGAGGAAAAAAAGCGCTACGCCTATCCGCAACTCCGCGTCATCGGCCCCGGCGGCCCATACTTCAAGATGCCGTGGCAGCGCGTCTACCGCGTCACCGTCGCCACGCAGACGCTCAACATCGCGTTCGATCCCGAGAGCGCCGTTGCCAATAACAACAACCAGGTCCTCGAGGCCGTCACCAAGGACCAGCTCAACACCGGCCTCACCGGCCAGCTCCGCTACACCATCGCTGAGCGCAACCTCTACGCCACGCTCTTCGCCGTCAAGAACCCCATCGCGCACGTCATGGGCTACTTCGTCTCCATCCTGCGCGAGCGCATCGCCAACTTCGACGCCCCGCCCATGGCCGTTGTCACCGCGTCCGTCGTGCCCGAAGGAGCCGATGTCGAGCCCACCGTCGTGCAGGGCATCTCGATCAACGACCTGCGCAAAAACATGCGCGAGCTCAACGAGCAGATGGACCGCGAGTGCGCCTCCTCCGCCGCGCGCTACGGCATCCGCCTCGACGCTGCGCTCATCACCAGCATCGACCCGCCCGACGCCGTCGAGTCCGCACTCGCCGCCATCAACACCGCGCACAACGAAGTCTCCTCCGACATCAGCGTCGCCCAGGCCTCCGCCGACCAGCGCATCGTCCAATCCAAGCGCGCCGTGCAGATCGAGACCCTCAACGCCCAGGCCGAAGTCGAGCCCCTCAACTGGCTCGCCGCACAGCTCACCGACCTCCGCAAGAATGGCCCCGAGGCGCTGCCGCTCTACCTCCGCAACATCCGCCTCGCGCTCTACGCCCGCGCCTCCCACATCATCCTCGAGATGAAAAAATAACATGGACGGCCTCATCCTCATCCCGACCGCGGCGTTCATCACCTTCATCGGCTGCTTCATCGCCGTCCCGTTTCTCTTCGCCATCCTGCGTTTCCTCGGATTCTACATCGTCGTCGAGGAACGCCAGTGCCTCGTCTACGTCCTCTTCGGAAAAGTCCGTCTCATCCTCGACGAGCCCGGTCTCCACTTCCCCATGGCCACGGCGCTGGGCTGGCGCGCGCTCTTCGTCAACTTCTTTGGCGACGTCCGCACCGTCGACATGCGGCTCGACCAGGAATACTACCGCGCCACCCCCGTCAACTCCGAGGAAGGCGCGCCCATGGGCATCGGCGTCTGGTACGAAATGTGGATCAACGACCCTGTCGCCTACATGTTCAAGAACGCCGACCCGCGCGGCTCGCTCCGCACCAACGTCGGCAACGCCACGGTGCGCAACCTCAGCAACATGAAGCTCGCCGAGATGCTGCAGGAGCGCCACCACATGAGCCAGCTTGTGCGCGATGATGTCGGCGCGAAATCCGCCGATTGGGGCTACGCGCTCGGCAGCGTCTATATCCGCAAAGTCCATTTCCGCGACACCGCCATGATCCAGCAGATCGAGGAAAAAGTCGTCAACCGCCTGCGCCAAGTCACCTCCGCCATCCGCCAGGACGGCACCAACCAAGTCAACCTCATCACCAGCACCGCCGAGCGCCAGGCTGCCATCGAGTTCGCCAAGGCCGCCGCCATGCGCCCCTACATCGTCGGTACCGCGCTCAACACCATCGCGCAGGACAAGGAAGTCGCCGAGATCATGTTCGAGATCCTCGAGAACCAGCGCATGCTCGACGGCAATGTCAACGTCTCCCTCATCCCGCCCAACCTCCGCGGCGACATCCTCACCCAAGTCCTCACTGCCGACCAAGCCGCCCAAAGCACCGTCCCCGCCAACGCTCCCAAGACCACCGCCCCTCCGCCCGTCCCCAGCGCGTAGCCGCGAATTCCGAAACGCGCACGTAAGCTCACGGTGGTAGCGGGGCTCAGACGTCATCGCAATCTCGAACAAGGTTCGCACAGCAAAGGTAGCCGGCGCTGGCCCAGCGCCGGTCGTGCGGAGCGCGATTTCAGAAGTGGCGGCGATAGGTGCTCTGAGCTACGCGTCTTCGTCCTATCCGTCCTATTGCGAGGTATCAGGTGGCCTTTTGCACGGCCACCAATATTCACCGATTCAAAATATCAAACGGACTCGGCAATGGCGCATGCACCGGACTGATCTGCGGCTGTTGGCTGATCGGCGACGGCGTCTCCGGTGGCGGCGGCACCACCGGCTTCGGCGGCTGCTCCACTTGCTTCTCCGTCGTGTTCAGCGCCACCTTCGGCGACTTCAGCTTGGTATCGAGAGCCGCGTGTAACTGGTCCGAATCCATCGCCTGCGCCACCTGAGGCAATTGCGCCTGCGCATCCGGCCGCTGCGGCAGGTCATTGCTGTTCGGGTCTGGCAGCGAATCCAGGCTCAGGTCCGGCGCGCCGGGCAGGGGCCCCGTCTTGTCCGCCACCATGCCCGGCGTCTGCATGTCCACCGTCTCCGTGGGCGAGACCGGGCCGGAGCGCCCGGGCGCCGGGGGCGGCGCAGATGCAGGCGCGGCCATCGCGGGCAGTCCGTCGGCCGTCGTGCCCGGCACAAGGCTCGGCGGCAGTGGTGAGGCAAAGACGCCGCTGTTGAAAGGTTGCGAGGCCGACAGAATCCCCGGCGAGCTCAACGGGCTGATCAACGGTGTGAAGCCCGTGCTCGCCGACGGATCCCCGCGCAGATTCATGCCATGACTCTCCGGGCCGCTGGGATTCAGCGCGGCGCGGAATGACGGCGGCGGTTGTGCCGCGGGCGTTGTCTTGTCCGGGCTAGCGCCCGGCGTGTAGTCCTTGTTCTCGCTCAACTGCAGATAGGTGTTCAAGGCCTGGCCATTGGCCGAGGACTCCGCATTGTTGCGCTGAAGCTGCTTCTGATAATCGAGCAAGAGCCAGTTGCGCGCCCGCGCGTCATCCTCCACCGCCTGTTTCTGCGCTGCAGCTTGGTCGGTGACGGGAGTTTTGATTTCTTGCGTCACCGAAAGCGGAACGCCGTCAGGATCAACTCCGGCGTAGGGATTGACGGGCTCGTCAGACGCGCCAGGAGTGTCCGCGCGGACGCTGGCGGGAAGCGCCAGCAACGCGAGCAAAGGAACGCCTAGACAGACGGTCAACTTCATCACCACACACTATACTCTTTCCCGTAAAAAGGTTCAACCGCGGCAGGGCGCGGAAAACGCCTCTAAAAAAATGATTTTTTCAGAGGAGAAAAAGCTTTTCCTCAGAGGTGCGGCCCGCTAGCAATCAACCTCATGGCAACTAAAGCACCCAAGAAAACCACCACCAAACGCAAACCCAACGCAGCCTTCCTCAAGCCGGTGACCCCGGACGAAAAACTCGGCGCCGTTGTCGGCACCAAGCCGATTCCTCGCACCGAGATCGTTTCCAAGCTCTGGGTCTACATCAAGAAGAACAACCTCCAGGACAAAAAGATCAAGACGCAGATCAATGCGGATGACGCCCTGAAGGCCATCTTCGACGGCAAGAAGTCGGTGACGATGTTTGAGATGAACAAGTACGTCTCGAAGCACCTCGTCTAAGCGAAGTTTCGTCAGCGAGTTTTCTGGCGGCGGTTGTCTCATGGCAGCCGCCGCCTTTTTTGTGTCGCTCGCGCTCGCTCGTCGCCGCGAATCGCCGCACGGATAAAATCTGGTAGCCCGGACAACTTGTTGTCCGGTGCCCGAAGGCCACAAGAAGCCGCCGGAAACCGTGCGCACTACCGGTTGCTTCTTGTGCGCGCTGGGACGAGTCTTCGCGCACCCGGACAATAAATTGTCCGGGCTACCGGTCGGCTGTGTGGGAAGCCCCCACGCTCAAACCACCCGCGCCCTGAAAGTCATCGCGTCCTCATAGACCTGCTCGTACTGCTCCGCCGAATGGTTCCAGGTAAAATCCCGCTCCATACCGCGCTTCTGCATCTGCGCGATGTGCTGCGGGCGGTCCCACCACGTGGAGACGGCCCAACCGATCGTGTGGTAAAGCGCCTGCTGCGAAATGTCCCAGAACTTGAAGCCCGTGCCGCCGCCCGTCGCCTCGTCGTAATTCTCCACCGTGTCGTCGAGGCCGCCCGTGGCGCGCACCACCGGCAGCGTGCCGTAGAGCGACGAGTACATCTGGTTGAGCCCGCACGGCTCGTAGATCGACGGCATGATGAAAAAGTCGCAGCCCGCCTCGATGAGATGCGCCAGCTCCGGCACGAACCCGATGTGCGCATTCGCGCTGTGCGGATGCGACGCGTGCAGCCAGCGAAAGAAGTGTTCCGTGAATGGATCGCCCGTGCCGAGCACGACGACCTGCATGAGCATGTCGCGCAGCGCCTGCGGCAGCGCGCCGCGAATAAGGTCGAAACCTTTTTGCGGTGCGAAGCGCGAGACGATGCCGAAGAGCGGCACCTTCGGGTCGACCGTCAGCCCGAAGCGTTCCTGCAACGCCTTTTTGCACGCGGCCTTTCCCGCCATGTTGTCGACGCTGTAGCGCGCTGGCAGGTAGCGGTCCGTCGCGGGATTCCACAACTCCGTGTCGACGCCGTTGACGATACCGTGGACGTTCTCGCCGCGGTTGTTCAGGTACATCTGCATGCCCATGCCGCCGATCGGCCCGCGGATTTCATTCGCGTAGGTGGGCGAGACGGTGGTCACCGCATCAGCGTACTGGATGCCGGCCTTGAGCAGGTTGACGTCGCCGAAGTCCTCGAACTTGTCGGCCGTGAGGTAGTCCGCGCCGAGGCCGTAGAAGCTGAGCACGTCGGCCGGAAATTTGCCCTGGTAGCCGATGTTGTGGATCGTGAGCACGCTCGCCGTTTCCGATAAGGGCGAGAGCACGCGGTCCCACGTCTTCAGAAAGACGGCGGCGGGCGAGGTCATCCAGTCGTGCACGTGCGCGACGTGGGGGATCCAGTTGAAGTCCTTGCAAATTTGCAGAGCCGCCTTGCTCAGCACGCCGAAGCGGTAGCAGTCCTCTTTGTCCTCGTAGATGTTGGGTCGGCCGAAATAGCGGTCGTAGTCGACAAACCAGATGGGCACGTCGTTGTCGAGTTTGCCCTCGAACACGCCGACCCAGATTTCCTCACCCTGGCCGAAGTGGACGCAGCACGAGCGCGTGAAGGTGATGCCGTACTTGAAGCGGTCGATCTTGCCGTAGAGCGGCATGATGATGCGCGCGTCGTGGCCGCGGCGGCGCAGTGCCTTGCTCAGGCCCGCGACGACGTCACCGAGACCACCGGTCTGCGCCAGCGGGGTGCATTCCGACGCGATGAAGACGATGCGCTTGCCGGTCGATTTCGTTTCCGGCGCGACGGGCGCGGGCGTCTCGGGCTTTTTTGCTTTCGCAGCGACGGGCTCCTTCGGCGCAGGAGAAGGCGCAGGTTTGCCGATGGCGCGCGCCGCGGCGGCGGTGGCCTTGGCAATACGCGCGAGCGCAACGGGAGCAACGGCGTCGGGCGGCGCCGAGGCCGCAGCGGGTGCTGTGGGTTGAGGCGCGGGTTCAACTGCTGGCGGCGTAACGCTCTTCGCGGGAACAGCGCTTTTCGGCTCCGCCGTGGGCGCGGCTTTCTTACGCGGGCTGAGCTTCGCCTTCGGCTTCTTCGGCGCACCTTTCGGCGACGGCGGCGCTTTCAGGTTCGGTGCGAACGTGGCCGGCGGTGGCGTCGGCGCTGTGGGCAAAATGGAAACGGGGATTTTCGCCACCGGCTGGACTTCCGGCGACGTGAGCGAGGTGGTGACCGCAGGCGCGGAGGTTTCGATCGGCGACGTGGCGGCGGGCGCGAGGGAGCTGGTCAGCGAGCCGTTGACCCGCAGCGTGATCTTGGGCGGCAGGTAGACTTTGCGCTTGTTGGGATTTGAGATGCCGATGCTGCCACTGCCCGGCGGCTTGAGCGGCGCGGCGTGCTCAGGGGCGATGATTTTTTTCGACGGTGCCGCGGCCTTCGACGGTGCGGACGCGGCTGCTTTGTCGGCGGGTTTGCTGCCGCCCGAGCTGGACTTGGCCATGGCCGCAACATAAGCGTTTTGCGTGGGGCGGTAAAGGGTCGCGGCAAGGGCCAAAATGGCGATGGCGGAAATGTCATCCTCGGCGCGCCGCGCGGCGGTTGTGCGCGGGCCGAAGATGTGACACTTTGTTAGAGTGCTGACCCCTGATGATTTCAACTATGCGCTGGAAAACACGCGCGTGGTCCTTGCGCCGACCCAGCGACTCGACACCTTCGGCACGTCGCTTTTCAACTACTTCCTCGTGACCGAGGAGATGGACAAGGCGAACCTCTCGCGCGTGCGGGAGGGCCATATCCACGCCGAGCGGCCGCAGATCGTCACGCCGCAGAACATCGCGGGGCTTTTTCTCGAGGGCTTCGGCGACAAGGGCCAGCGCTTCGCGGAGCGGCTGAGCGAACAGGGCGCGCGCTTCGCATTCCTCAAGTACGGCTTCCGCGTGAGCAAGTCGGACATCCGCTCCTACGACGTGCATGAGTCGCTGGAGAACGTCGCCGGCAAGTTGAAGGCCGAGCTCGAGCGGAAGAACGAGCCGCTGACCGCGCTGCTGACCGGCGTTGACGACGGCTGGGAAGTCTGCCTGCTGAAGTTCATGGTCGACATGATCCAGACCTCCTTCCCCGGCAACATGGGCGACTTCCGCGAGCGCGGGATGCTGTAGCTAATTCTCCTTGGGGGCCTATAATTTTAGGAGAGATAGAATTGGGTGTCTAAATAAGCGCGCGCGGTTGCGCTGCGGGGCGGGATTCTCTAGAACGAAATCGTGCGTGAGCCATCGCTGATTTATCCGCCATTGCTGAAGAAGGGCGACACCATCGCCATCGTTGCGCCGGCGAGTCCGCCGGACAAACCGAAGGTGATTGAGACGGCGATTGCGCGGCTGAAAAAATACGGCTTCAAAATCAAAGCGGGGAAGTTTCTGCGTGAGCGCGATGGGTACCTGGCGGGGAGCGACAACCAGCGCGCGGCGGACATCAACGCGGCCTTCGCCGATCCCGCGGTGAAGGGCGTCTTCTGCCTGCGCGGCGGGTACGGCTCGTGCCGGATTTTGCCGCTGCTCGACTACGCGGCGATCCGCGCGAACCCGAAGCCGTTCCTCGGCTATAGCGACATCACGGCGATGCATCTGGCCATCCTTGTGAAGTCGCGGCTGGTCACCTTCCACGGTTCCAACGCCTCGAGCGCGTTCGAGCCGGAGAATCGCGCGGGGTGTGAGCAGATGCTTGTGCATGGAAGCGACGGGCTGCTCTTCGAGCGCGACCGCGTCCACAAGGCGATCAAGACGGTGGTGCCGGGACGCGTGCGTGGAAAACTTATCGGCGGCAACTTCACCTGTCTGTTGCGGCTCATCGGCACGCCGTGGCAGCCCGATTTTCGCGGCGCGATTTTGTTCCTCGAGGACACGGGCGAGAAGGCGTACCGCATCGACGGCATGTTTACCCACCTGCGGCTCGCAGGCGTGCTCGAGCAAATCGGCGGTCTCGTGCTCGGGCAATTCGACTACGACGCGGACAAACGCGAGCAGGCGCGCATCGCCGAAGTGCTGCCGCACGAGGCGAAACGGCTCGGCGTGCCGTGCGTGATCGGTGCGCCCATCGGCCATTTTGCCTCGCAGATCATCGTTCCGCAGGGCGTCCCGGCGGAGTTGGATGCAACCGCCGGCCGACTCTCGTTTCGCGCTCCCTGACTTACACCTGCGTGCAAAACGCATGGCCGCACGAGGCGGGCAATTTTTCCGCAATTAGTAACTGACTGGACTTCAGTGTCCTAGGGACGCCGCGCGGAATGGCACGCGCAGTGCAACAACATTGCCATGAAGTCATTGATTCCTCTCCTCGCTATCGGGACGATTTTTCTAAGCGCTTGTGCCGACTCCGGCGATAACCGGCCCATTCCGGGCACGATTGAAGCCACGAGCACGAAGGACAACGCGAATATCAACAACACGCCGCGGACGAACCCGACGCCGAATCCTGAGCCGGCTTCGAATCCGCCCGGACCGATGTCGGATTATCACCCGGTGGGTACGGTCCCGCCGCAGTAATTTTGGGGTGGAGAGACGCGATTCCCCTCGCGTTCTCGATAAGAATGGGGACGACAGCATACTGTCGTCCCTATTTTATTTAATCAGGACGGTATCGCCGGGCTGATGATCGCGTCGCGCATCCCGTGGATGAGTTTCTTGTCCGTGGGGACGAGCGTGACGAGGACGCCGCCGAGCGTGACGCGGTCGTTTACGACAAAGTAGTAGGGGCAGACACGCGCGCGGCCTTTGAGTGGAACGATCTCATCGTTTTCCGCGACGAATTGCTGCTCGGCAACGGCACCTTTCGCGAAGCGCTGGAGCACGCGCGGGTGCTCGGAAAATTCGGTCAGTGCGGTGCGTACTTGGGTGGCCCATTCCTCGCCGGGCATGTCGGAGCCGACGTAAACGCCCCGTGCGCCCCAAGCGTCGGGGGAGAAGCCGGAGATTTTCAGAACGAGATCGCGCTGCTTTTGCGAGAAGCGCGTCATCTCTTCCCAGGACTGGATGTTCAACTCGGGGATGACGGCGTGCGGCGGCAATGGCGCGGGATCGAGCACCCAGGAATAGGGGATGATGCGCTGGAGCAGTTTCTGGCCTTTCTCGCCGATTTCCTGCCGCCAGAATTCCTGCAGCGGGCGTGACCAGAAAAGCGCGAGCCACAGTTTCTCCTCGAGGTAAGGCTTGAGCGGCGGAGTCAGCGAGGGCTGGCCGGGTTGCCATGCTTCCTTGAACTTGGTGAGGGTGGGAAAATCGAACGCCTCGAAGAAGCGATAGGCGGGCTTGCCGCTGGGCGTGTAGTCCTCGACCGAGCGGACGCGGTCCTTGCCGATGAGCCATTCCATCTCGGGCCGATAAGCGGCGCTTTCCTCGGAGATGAGGACTTCGCCGCCGTTGAGGATGCTCTCCAAACCGGTGCGCATGCCGTCGCGGCCGCCGAGCACCGTGTCGCCGAGTGCGGTGTAGGTTTCGCCGAGCCAGGCGGTGAGGCCGATGCCGCCGGGAACGGAGTCGAGCTCGCTCATGGCGAAGCCGTCGTCAGTGAGGATGAGGTCGGGGCGGATGACGGCGGAGACCTGGCCTTTGGTCTTGTCGTGGCGCGAGAGGGCGATGAGTTCCGGCGGCTTGCCGGCGTCGAGCAGCGGGGCAACCCAGGGATGCGCCTTGCCGGCGGCGCTTTGCCGGTAGAGGAG
>FSYS01001447.1_pt1 | contig 26254 bp, 20 predicted proteins | sample 1638491 | NCBI WGS metagenome assembly FSYS01 (sample SAMEA3914788, study PRJEB12502) | metagenome | biome: forest; material: soil | place: Canada | collected 2011-07-03 | depth 0.1 m | reverse complement strand
GCGGTCTATAGCCTATTCTGGGGGCTGTTAACCTGTTAATAGACGAGATCTTCTGGTGCGGGGATCGGGAGATCTTGGGCGCGACGACTAACAGTTGCGCGCCGAGGAGAGTCATACGGTTATGGCAAATATTCCGGTCGCAATTCCGCTGGCGGAGATGGGTGTGGATGAGCGTGCGCGCGCCGAGGCGCTGGCGCGGCGGTATCACGCGGAGTTCGTGGACCTGAAGAACTTCAAGATCCAGCACGAACTGTTCAAGAGCGTGCCGGTGGACATGATGTTCCGCTACAACTTCGTTCCCCTGGAGCAGGAGGAGGGACGACTGGCGATCGCGGTCTCGGATCCGTCGAAGCTGATGGTGCTCGATGAGATCTCTGGGCTCTTAGGCCAGCGGCTGATTACGCGGGTGGCGACGCTGTCGCAGATCACCGACCTGCTGAAGAAGACCGAGCAGTCGCAGCGCGTGCTGGACGAGGCGAGTGAAGGGCTGGCGTTCGACGTGCTGTCGAGCGAGGAGAGCCTGGATTCCAACATTTCGATCGAGCGGCTGACGAGCGAAGACGACATCTCGCCGATCATCCGGCTGGTGGACACGACTATCTTTACGGCGCTCGAGCGGCGGGCTTCGGATATCCATCTCGAGACCTTCGACGACTCGCTGCTGGTGAAGTACCGCATCGACGGCGTGCTGCAGCAGGCGATGGCGCCGATTGCGCGCGAGCATCACCAGACGATCCTGTCGCGCATCAAGGTCATGAGCGAGTTGGATATCGCCGAGCGGCGTGTCCCGCAGGACGGTCGCTTCCGGGTCCGGTACAAGGGGCGGCTGATCGACTTCCGCGTCAGCATCATGCCGACGGTGCATGGCGAGAATGCGGTGCTCCGCGTGCTCGATAAGGAGTCGATGAGTGAAAAGTTCAAGAAACTTTCGCTCGACGTGGTGGGGTTCGCGGAGAAGGACCTGACGCGGTTTCGGCGGTACATCAAGGAGCCGTACGGGATGGTGCTGGTGACGGGGCCGACGGGTTCGGGAAAGACGACGACCTTGTATGCGGCGCTGAATGAGATCAAGTCGGAAGAAGATAAGATCATCACCATCGAGGATCCGGTCGAGTACCAGATTCGCGGGATTACGCAAATTCCGGTGAATGAGAAGAAGGGCCTGACGTTCGCGAGAGGGCTGCGGTCGATCCTGCGGCATGACCCGGACAAGATCCTGGTGGGCGAGATCCGCGATGCGGAGACGGCGCAGATCGCGATCAACTCGGCGCTGACGGGCCACCTGGTGTTTACGACGGTGCACGCGAACAATGTGGTCGACGTGCTGGGACGCTTCTTGAATATGGGCGTGGAGCCGTATAACTTTGTTTCGGCGCTGAACTGTATCCTTGCCCAGCGGCTGGTGCGTACGGTTTGCGAGTTCTGCGTCCGCGACGTGCACTATACGGATGCGGAGCTGGAGCTGAATGGGCTCGATCCTGCGGACTGGCAGGGGTTTGTGTTTCGCGAAGGGCCAGGCTGCATCGAGTGCGGCGGGACCGGGTTCCGGGGACGGTCGGCGATCCATGAGCTGCTAGAGCTGGACGACGAGATTCGCGAGATGCTGCTGGCGAAGAAGCCGGGCAGCGAGATTCGCAAAAAGGCCAAGGAAAAGGGCATGGCGTTCCTGCGGGATTCGGCGATCGACCGCGTGAGGGAAGGTGTGACCACGCTGAAGGAGATCAACAAGGTCACGTTTATCGAGGCCGGACGGTAAGAGCAGGGAATAGGGATCAGGGGATAGTTGGATTGAGGCACTGAATCCTGAAAGTTGGACTGAGAGGGTAGTCTGGGACGAATGAAGATTTTGCCGAAGACATTGGGCACGCGGCCGCGGTTGGCGGTTGAGATTCGCTGGGGCGGAGTTGTGGCTGCGCGGGCAGAGGCCGAGTCGGCTGCGTCGGCTGGCCTGATGGCCGCGGTCTCGAGGGCGGAGCTGGGCCCGGAGGCGATTGAGGCGGGGCTGAAGCCGGGGAACTTCCGGACGCGGGCAGCGGTGATCGCGGCGGTGCGGAAGACGCTCGAGGCGGTGCACGAGAAGGGCATGGGGCGGCAGGTGACGCTGGTGGTCCCGGATGCAGCGGTGCGGGTGCTGTTGCTGGACTTCGACACGCTGCCGACGAAGGCGGCGGAGGCACTGCCGGTGGTGCGGTTTCGGCTCAAGAAGCTGCTGCCCTTCGATGCCGACGACGCGCAGGTGAGCTACCAGTTGATGGGGGCAGGGAAGCCTGCGGCAGCTCCGGGCGGCAAGGGCTTGGTGCGGGTGGTGGCGGTGGCGATTCCGCGCGCGGTGCTGGAGGAGTACGAGGCGGTGGTGCGGGAGGCTGGCTTCGAGCCGGGCGCTGTGCTGCCGAGCACGCTGGCGGCGCTGTCGGGCCTGGAGGAGGCGGCGGCGGCTCCGGCGCTGGTGGTGAACGCAGGGCCGCAGTCGGTGACGACGGCGATTGTCGAGAACGGGGTGTTGCTGCTGCACCGCTCGGTGGATATGTCGGGGAATGTGCAGGTGGGAATTTTGGCGGAGGCGGCGCTGGCGCATGCGGGGCTGGAGGAGCCGGCACAGGCGACCTCGCTGCCGCTGGTGGACCGCGAAGCTTCGGCCCAAGAGTGGGCGATGCAGGAGGCGGCGCCGCAGTTTGGCCGGGACCCGTATGGACTGGTGGAGAGTGCGGCGGACTCGGCGCCGTATGCCAATGAGCTGGCATCGGTGATTGCGGCCGAGGCAGAGGCACGGGGTGTGCTGGGCCGGGCGTCGGCAAATGGGGCGGCGGTCGCTCCGGTGTATGGCCGCGGACATGGACCGGCAGACGAGGTGACGCAGGCGGTGAGTGTGGCGGCGGCTTATTTTGAGGACACGCTGCAGCGGTCGGCGGCGACGGTGCTGTCGGCCGGGAGCACGGGCGCTGAGGCGCTGGGTGTGATGCTGGCGCGGGCGGGATTTGGTGTGCTGGGCGACGGTGGCTCGGGCGCGGTTCGGGTGACGGAGATCGTCGGACCGGAGGCGCTGGTGGCGCAGGCGTCGAGCGCACGGGTTCCGCGGAGTTGGTTGGCGGGTGTGCGAGGAGCGCTGAGGAGCTGATGAAAATCTCTGTCAATCTTGCGACGCGGCCGTTTGTGGAGCTGCGCCCGCTGTATGCCAAGCTGCGGTTGGGAATGGCCGCCCTGGCGCTGGTCGCGGTTGGGGTGGGTGTGGTCCTGCATGTGGAGACGGCTCGGGCGAAGACGGCGCAGGCGCAGATGGATGCGCTGAAGGCGCAGACGGCCGGCTACCAGAACCAATTGACCGCGAACGAGGCCCGAATGCGGCAGCCGCAGAATAAAGCGGTGCTGGACCGGGCGCGGTTCCTGAACCAGGTGTTTGCCCAGAAGAGCTTTAGCTGGACGGCGGTGATGATGGATCTGGAGAACGTGCTGCCGGCGGGCGTGCAGGTGACGAGCATCGAGCCTCTGATCTCGAAGGAGGGCGATGTGAGCATCCGCATGCGCGTGAGCGGCGACCGGGAGCGGGCGGTGGATCTGGTGCGGAACCTGGAGTCCTCGCAGCGCTTCCTGCGGCCGGCGCTGACCAGCGAGTCGATGGAGACAAGTCAGGGCAAAGGTGGTCCGGGGCAGGCGGAGGCGGCACCGGGCGGAGTGGAGTTCGATATTTTGAGCGGCTATAACCCCTTGCCTGTCGTTGTTGTGCATCCGCATCGGCCGGAGAGTAAGACGGAGACTGCTTCAAGCGATGCGACTGCGGCATCCACTGCCTCCGCGACCCCCACACGGAAGCGTTCGCGTGGTCATGCTGTACCTGCGGCGCCGGTTACCGGAGGTGCGCGATGAATGCGATTCAGACGCGGATGGCCGCGCTGACGCGGCCGGCAGCGGCGGGCAGCGAGGGATTGACCGGGATGCAGCAGGTGCGGGCGGTAGTGACGCCGCTGAATCTGCACTTCGCAGGCGTGGCGGTGCTGGCGCTGCTGAACCTGTATCTGCTGATCCACCTGGGGATTGCATGGAGCGTGGCGCACAGCCATGATGCGGACGCGGTGGCGCAGCAGCAGGTGCAGTTGAAGACGGCACAGATCGCGTCGCTGCCGTTGCAGGGGCTGGATGGAAAGCTGGCGAAGTCGACCGAAGAGGCCAGCAACTTCTACAAGCGGCGGCTGCCGTATGCGGAGTCGCAGGTGGTGGGTGAACTGGGCGCGTTGGCCAAGCAGGAGAATGTGCGGCTGCAGGGAGTGCAGTACTTGCACTCGCCGGTGACTGAGGATCCCTCGCTGACGGGGCTGCAGATGGATGCGCGGTTGAGCGGCGACTACCGGCCGCTGGTGGAGTTTTTGAACGCTCTCGAGCGCGACAAGCGATTCTTTCTGATCGACGGCGTGGGGCTGACCGGGCAGCAGAGCGGCACAGTGAATCTGCGGCTGCGGCTGACGACCTATCTGCGCGCGCCCCAAGGTACCGAGCGGGCGGACGTGACGCCGGCGGCGGGAGCGACAGAGAGTGGAACGCAGACGGGGACCGCTGCGGTGGGAGGGCCTGCGCGATGAAGCTGGGAACCGAGGATAAGAAGAAGGGGATAGCGGCGGCCGTATTTGGCGTGGGCGCCCTGTTCGCGGTGTATTACATGTACTCGTCGTTCAGCACGCCGGATCTTCCGCCGCCTGCGCCGCCGGTGATTGTGAGTGCGCCGGTACGGGGCAGGACGACAGCGTCGGAAACGGCGGTGAACGGACGGGCGGCGGGGAAGGTGGGCACCACCTCGGCGCAGTATGATCCGACGCTGAAGATGGAGGCGATGCTGGTGACGGAGTCGCTGGTGTACACGGGTTCGGGGAGGAACATCTTTTCGGCGAACTCGGCGCCGCTGCCGGTGGTGATCCCGAAGGCGATAGCGTCGGCGCGTCCCAATTCGGCCGCGGAGGCTGCGGCGCGGGCAGCGCTCGGACCGCCGCCACTGCCGCCGATCGATCTGAAGTTCTTCGGGGTAGAGACTGCGGAAAGTGGGACGCGGCGCGCGTTTCTGCTGCACGGCGAGGATGTGTTCCTGGCCTCGGCGGGCGATGTGGTGCAGCGGCGGTACAAGGTGGACACCATCTCCGCGAGCTCGATCGAGGTGGAGGATTTGACCGATAACAATCGGCAGACGCTGGTGCTGCAGAAGCAGTAGCAGCGAACTGGGTAACGGCGAGGGATGGAGAGTTCCGTGACAGCATTGGGGACAGCAACGGCGGCGAACGCGAGACGGCGGCAGGAGGAAGAGGGATTCCTGCTGGTAGGCGTGATCGTGGTGCTGGCGCTCGTGCTGCTGGTGCTGAGCATCGCGGCGCCCAAGGTGGCGTTCGAGCTGAAACGGGAGCGGGATATGGAGACGGTCCACCGCGGGCAGCAGTATGTGCGGGCGATCCGCGTGTACTACAGCCTGGTGGGGAGCTATCCGGCGTCGCTGGACCAGTTGGAGAAGACCAACAACCAGCGCTTCCTTCGCCAGCGGTACCTCGATCCGCTGACGGGCAAGAGCGACTGGCGACTGATTCCAGTGGGACAGAACAAGACGACGGTGAAGGGGTTCTTCGGGCAGCCGCTGGGAGGGATTGCGGGAGCCGGCGGCGGGCTGGGAAGCGCGGCAGGGTTGGCCTCGCCAGGCGCGACGGGAGCAGGTGCCGCGGGGACGTCGGGATCGGGCTCGGGATCGGGATCAGACTCGAGCGCGTTTGGGTCCAGTAGCTCGGGATCGAGCTTTGGGTCCAGTAGCTCGGGATCGAGCTTTGGGTCCAGTGGGTCGGGGTCGAGTGGGCCGGGATCAGGTGGATTGGGGTCGAGTTCCACGGGGACGAGCGGTACGGGCTCGGGATCCGGGTTTGGGTCGGGATCGGGGTTTGGCTCGGGGTCGGGATTCGGATCTGGGCAGAGCTCGGGGCCGTTTGTCGGGGTGGGGCTGCCTAAGGATGCGAAGTCGATCATGGAGTGGAATGCGGAGACCAACTACTCGAAGTGGGAGTTCCTGTACGACCCGCGGATCGAGCAGCTGTATGCCAAGGCGAGCCTGTTCGGGGGCGGAATGACGTCGAGCACCGACGCGACGTCGCTGGGATCGGCTTCGGGGATGGGAAGCGGGATCGGCGGCTCGTCTGGTCCGGGCGGCTCGTCTGGCCCGGGCAGTTCGTCTGGGTCGGGTAGCTCGTTTGGGTCTGGTAGCTCGTTCGGTTCGGGGAGCTCGTTCGGTTCGTCTGGTTCGGGAAGCTCGTCGGGAAGCGGTTCTTCGGGAAGCAGCTCCCCCAGCTCGCCGGGGTCTTCGACGACTCCGCAGCCGCAGTAGATGGGATAGCTGCGCCGCGTTCCTTCAAGCCGCGCAGGAACTTCCAAGCATCAAAACGCCGGCTATTAAACTCTGTCTCTGAGATCCCCGAAAGAAGTACGGCCACCGCAAAGTCCTATATGCACGCCCTCGAGGGTATAGATCCGCAACTCGGAGTCGTACGGCACCACCAAGACATTTTGAGCTGAGAATTATTCCACCGGAGCTACGGAGGCCCACGCCACGTGCTTCGGAACCCAACTACGCGCTTATCGAGACGCCAATTATTATGCTGATTGCGGGGCGATAAATCTCTGCAGGTGGCATTAGTGAAGAGACATGACAGTCTCTTGCGCTTCTGCCCCACCTGTCGACACCGCTCTCCTCGCAAGTGGAACGGCAAGCGCCAAGGCCAAAATGGAGAGCGCCCACATGCTTCCAGTCATCGCAATGACCCCAATCTTCGGAAAGAGCATCGCGACGACGGAGCTTGTGCCTGCGGCAAACAACATCTGCATCGATGCCAGCAGACCTCCGCCGACGCCAGCGACCTCTCCGAGCGGCTCAAGCGCGCCATGCGCGGCGCTCGGAGCCACCATTCCGAATGATGCGGTTGTAAGCGTCAACAGCGGCAGAAAACTCCATAGCGACATGGATCCTGTAAGCGTGAGGACGAGGAGTGCTGAGGTACAACACGCTGCCGTGATGACCCCGCCGAGAAGGAGTCGCTGGATTCCCAACCCGCGTTGTGCCAATCTGCCGTTGAGTGTGGCTCCGACCACAATGCCAGCTCCAGTGCAGGCGAACAGTACGGCAAAGAGAGACGTACTGGTATGGAAGGTGTCGATGAACGTGAGCGGCGATCCGGTGATATAGGCAAACATCCAACTGAATCCCAGGGCGTTGAGAACGATATAAGCCATGGCACGGCGGTGGCTGAACACGCGTCGGTAGGCGCTGCTCATCACGATGAGCAGCGGATCATGCTGCGAATGCTGGCGAGGCGCGGTTTCGTGCAATGAGAAGAAGACAGCCAACAGCAGGATGCCACCGCAAATTCCTGTGGCGAGATAGATCGCTCTCCAGCCCCGATGGGCAAGGAGAGCGGCACCGAGGGCGGGGGCAATCATTGGAGCGACATTTGTAACTACGGTGATGACCGCGAGCCGTCCTTGTGCCTGTTTCCCGACGAAGAGATCGCGCACCATCGCCATCGCAAGCGTCATGCCGGAACCGGCTCCTGCACCCTGCACAAAGCGTGCAAGCAGGAGAAGGTTCAAAGTGCCAGAGACGGCACAGGCAAAGCCTCCCAGCGTGAAGAGCAGCAGGCCAAGGAGCAACATGGGGCGCCTGCCGTATCGGTCGGAGAACGGCCCATAGGCGATTGGGCTGAGCGCAAAGCCTGCCATGAAGATGCTGAGGGTGAGCTGTGCCGTTCCCGGAGCGACGTTTAGAGTATGAGCGATCGGCCCCAGGGCGGGGAGAGCCATGTCGATCGAGATCGGGGGAAGCGCGGCAAGGGCTCCGAGAAAGAGCGCGAAGAGACTTCCTTGGACATTGAATTTCATCAAACTTCTCCCGTCAGGCCGGTCATGGCTTGTTACCCGCGAACACACATGGATAGATGTGGACGCGTTCTGGTTGCATAAAGAGGATGCCCAAGTGAGCCGAAAACATGGATTGTTCTCGCTGTCGCATCGGACATCGACCGTCCTAAGTTGAGGCTACGCTCCTGGGTCTGGCCTGAGTAGATGGAGATGGTGCATAGCTGCTTTGCACCGTACGTAAAGGCAGAAGCGGCTTTGCTTGTGACGCAAAGCTGCTGTGTGGCGAAAGTGGCTTCTCAGCCGCCGATGGCAACGATAGCGTAGTGACGAGGAGATGACGGGCGCATCGTGTCATACGGGTTCGCGCGCTCGGACAAACCTCTTCGTTGCCTCGAGTCCAGCAGAGAAGACTCACCAAAAGGAGATTCAATGCGCTCTATGGAATGGTATGCCCTGACCGCAGCCCGCGTTCTCTACTCAAGCTTCTTTCTGCTAGGGCTGTCCTGAGCAGAGGGAACGACGACAAACTCAAAGGAGATTCAACGTATTTATGGAACGATATGCCCTCATCACAGCGCGCGTCCTCATGTCGATCATGTTTCTTTTGGACGGACTGAACCTGATTAGCCAAAGCCTAGCGGTACACGAGATGGCCGCGCACGGCGTTCCCGCGAGCCTCATTCCTCTGATGATTCTGGGAGCACAAGCGCTGCAACTCGTCGCCAGTCTCGGCTTGATCTTCGGAATCTATCCCCGTCTAGCTGCGCTTGCCTTGATTCTGTTCCTGATCCCAGCGACCCTCATGGCCCATGCCTTTTGGCAGGCTGCGGGCACACCGCTGTTCACGGTTCAGCTGATCAACTTCTGCAAGAACGTGTGTATGGCTGGGGGACTTCTTTTTCTCGCCGCCACAAAAGACCAACCTGTTCGGCTTCCACGTGCAACGCGTTAGCCGACCCGCACAGTTCTTTGGATCAGCTAACTTGGCTCATCCTCTGTTCTAACCTGCGTTATCCGCACCTCACCCAATGGAGAAGAGTCATGCAAGTAATTGAGTTCAAGGAATTCGGCGGTCCGTCCCAGCTAAAGCTCGCTGAGAGGCCCATGCCACAGGCGGATGCCAACACGGCGGTGGTGCGCATTGAGGCAGCCTCAGTGAATCCGAGCGATGTGAAGAATGTTGCCGGTCGGATGGAGCAAACCACGCTGCCGCGCGTCCCCGGACGCGATTATTCGGGCGTCGTCGTAGACGGTCCGAAAGAGTGGCTCGATAAAGAGGTGTGGGGCACCGGTGGCGATGTCGGCTTCACCCGAGACGGCTCGCATGCGGAGTATATCCAGGTTCCCGTTGCAAGTCTGGTTCGCAAGCCCGAGACGCTGTCGCACGAACAGGCCGCTTGTGTGGGGGTAAACTTTGTGACCGCATGGTGCGCCCTCGAATATGCGAAGCTGTCGGCAGGCGAGACGTTTGCCGTGTTCGGAGCCAACGGCGGCGTTGGTGGCGCAGCGATCCAGATTGCGAAACATCTCGGCGCACGTGTGATCGGAATTCATCGGGGAGAACACGCAGGCCCCACGCCTGCTGCACAACTCGCCGACGTTCTAATCGACTCCCGTGATCCGGGGATGGGATCTCTGTTGCGCTCACATAGCACCGGACGCGGCGCGGATGTGATCTTCAATGCTGCCGGGGGCCCAGTATTCGGAATCGCGCTCGGCCTGCTCGCGCATAGGGGACGGCAGGTGGAGATCACCTCTCCCACCGAGCGCCGCGCCACGTTCGACCTGGTGGACTTCTACCACAACGAGTCGCAGTTGTTTGGCTTGGACACACTCAAGCGTGATCTGACCGGCTCGGCGAGCATTTTGCAAAAGCTGCTTCCAGGCTTCGAGGCTGGCAGCTATCAACCGCCGGTGATCTCAAAGATCATATCTCTCACCCAGGCACAGCAGGCCTATGAACTAGTCGCAAAGGGCGAGCTTGGACGCGTGGTTCTCAAGCCACAGCAGTAGCCAATTTCATTTCAATGGCTGTACCGCTCAAGGTGCGGATCGCCTCATATTTTGTTGAGCTTCCTAAGTAGGAGAAATATATGTCTCAAATAATAGACAGCCGTGTAAGTGAGTTATTGAAGCCCATGCTAAAGAAAAGGCTTTTCGTCGCTTTGAGCAAAGCAGTTGCATCTCAGGAAGATATGCTGCCTTATGTGGCTGACCATCTCTCCTATATGAACCAAATCGAGAGCGAAGGAAACCTCTTTGCCTCGGGGCCGTTCATGCAAGAGGGGGTTCTTGTGGGGGATGGCTTGAGCATCCTGCAAACCGAAACAATCGAAGAAGCACGTGCGATTATGCAGGCGGAGCCATTAATTGAACGCGGGTTGAGGACGTTTGATCTACGGCCGTGGGAGCTTCGGGAGGGACGTGTGACGATAACTCTGAACGCCTCCACCAGCAGCTTCAACCTCGACCGCCGAGCGGGCCTATGAACTGGTGGCGAAGCGCAAGTGGGACGTGTGCTTCGCCACCATGCTCAGTCAGTCACAAACGCTAGTCTAGCCCCTCAGGAGGAGAGAACGGTGATCTATCGCGAAGAACTTTCCACCCCAAATGATCCATATGCACGACAGCTAGAAATCTTTCCGCGCTTGAGCCCGGAGATGATGGCGCGCGTGATCGCGTACGGCTCCGAGGAGTCCATTGCGAAAGGCTGCTGGCTCTTCGAACGCGGCGAGCGGAACGTGGATTTCTTTGTGGTGCTCGAGGGGGAACTCGAGATCCTCAGCGTAAATCGCAAGGGCCAGAGCATCGTTGTGACGACCGTTCCCGAGAGGCAGTTTACTGGTGAGCTTGATTTGCTCAATGATCGCGTCAGCCTGGTGAATAGCCGGGCCGGCGTCGACAGTAAGGTGCTTCGCATTACCCGAGCAAACTTTCGCCGACTGATTGCATGTGAGCCTGACATTGGCGAAGTGGTGATAAAGGCATACATACTGCGGCGCGCCGGCCTGATCGAACACGGTCAGGGCGGTGTCGTGCTGATCGGTCCCACGCATGCCGGAGATACGCTCCGCATCAAGCGTTTCCTGGTGCAGAACGGCTACCCGCATCACCTGATCGATACCGAGCAGCACGATCAGGAAGCTGATCGGGCTCCATGGCTCGATCTGGCCAAGGGGATGTTGCCCGCCATCATCCTTCCGGACCGCAGGGTCATGCATGCCCCGTCGAACGCTGCGCTTGCTGACGCCTTGGGCATAGCCGAGAGCCTCGATCCAGCCAGTGTGTACGATGTCGCGGTGGTCGGTGCGGGAGCGGCCGGTTTGGCCGCGGCGGTCTATGCCGCATCCGAAGGCTTATCGACGATCGTCATCGAGGGATCGGCCCCGGGAGGCCAGGCAGGAACAAGCTCCAAGATAGAAAACTATCTTGGATTTCCCACCGGTATCTCGGGCCAGGTGCTGGCAAACCGCGCCCAGTTGCAGGCACAAAAATTCGGAGCGAGGCTGGCCGTGTCCAGGGCGGTTACGTCTTTGGACTGCACTCAAAAACCGTATTGCCTCCATCTGCAGGACGGGCAAATTGTAACCGCAAAGGCGATCGTAATCGCGACCGGCGCACGCTATCGAAAGCTGAGTCTGCAGAACCATACGCGCTTTGAGAATCAGGGAATCTACTATGCCGCCACCGCCATGGAAGCGCCGCTTTGCGCCGACCAGGAGGTTGCCGTAGTTGGCGGCGGAAACTCTGCGGGACAAGCCGCCGTCTTTCTTGCGCGCACGGTCTCCCACCTCCACCTGCTGGTTCGCGGCGCGAGTCTCGCAGCCACGATGTCCGACTATCTGATCCAGAGAATTACGTCTAGTCCCAAGATAACCGTGCACCTGCAAACGGAGATTACGTCCCTGGATGGCGATCCCTATCTGCGCTCGGTACAGTGGACGGACCGGACAACCGGTCGATCCGAGACACACGCGATCGCCAGCGTCTTTGTAATGACAGGCGCCGAGCCGAACACGGAATGGCTCGGAGGATGTTTAGAGCTGGATAAGAAAGGCTTCATCCGAACCGGAATGGAAACCTCGGAGGGGAGAGAGCAATCCGCATATGGGACGGCTCTCCCAGGCGTCTTTGCCGTAGGGGACGTGCGCTCGGGGTCTGTAAAGCGCGTGGCCTCGGCGGTCGGAGAAGGCTCCGTCGTCGTCGCCGCGATACACCAATACATCGCCGCTTTGACTGAGGACTGGAGATGAAGAACTCAGCCTATTCCGCGTTGATCTCGCTTCGAGGTCAGATCCTTGCATACGCGCCGCTCATCATGTTCGCGATGGCGATTCTGCTGAGCCTCGGCTATGCATTTGCGCAGACGCCAGATCCGCAAGCGCCGGGCCCGGCGAGCGACCCGGCGCGGCCCGCGCTGAACCCGTTTCCTGCGGAGCAGGACTGGAGCTTCCTCTCTCGTCCCACGCCGCATCCGGACTTCTTCGATCCGGCGAAGTACATTCGCTTGAGCGGTGGTCCAAAGCGTTATCTCTCGTTCGGGCTGGAAGACCGCACGGAGTATGAGTACTACGACAACTGGATGCTGGGCGCCGGACCGCAGGACCATAACGGCTATGTGATGATCCGCGTGATGCCACACTTCGACCTCCATGCAGGAAGCGATCTCCGGCTCTTCTCGGAGTTCAAGTTCGATTATGCTGAGGGCAGAGTGGGTGGACCAAGGCCGGGCGTGGACCAGGCTCCCGGAAACGTCCACCAGACATTTCTCGAGATCGGTCCGCACGTCAGCCGCGAACGCGGAAGCAGTCTGCGGCTCGGCCGCCAGGAGGTCGTTCTTGGATCGGGCCGCCTCTTCGACAACAACGAAGGGCCGAATGTAAAGCTCAGCTTCGATGGTGTGCGCTGGATCACACAAACCGCCCATCTTCGCTGGGACCTCTTCGCGCTGAAGCCAGTCGAGGACAACAACACGGGATTCTTCAAGGATGCTCCCGTTGCGCAGGAAACAACGTGGGGCAGCTATCTCACTGTTCCCGCGCCGGTCCTGTCGCGAGGCATGGCGGATCTGTACTATATCGGGCTTGCCACGAAGGATGCGTCTTATAATCGCGGATCGGCAACCGAGCTTCGCCAGACGGTCGGCGTACGAGCCTTCCGGCCGCCATCGAAGGAGCTGGATTACAACTGGGAAGGCAACTTCCAGTGGGGCTCCTTCGGCACTGATTCGATTCGTGCGTGGAGCCTCTCTACGGAGACCGGTTACACGCTCGATCAGGCGCGCTTTCAGCCGCGCCCGATGTTGCGGGCCGACGTATACAGCGGTGACGGAAACCCGACCGGCAACACGCTCGGCACGTTCAATGAGCTATTTCCTCGCGGCGCGTACTTCACCCCCAAAGCCATTCCGTTTCTGGCCCCCCAAAATCTGATGGATCTTCATCCCATCGTGCAGCTTCATCTTCGCCAGAATGTAACCGCAGAGGTTTCATGGGATTGGTATTGGCGCGAATCGCTCCAGGACGGCGTATATGCCTTTGGCAGCGGCATCCTGATGGATCCCGGGAGCATTTCCCGTGCGAGGTATCTCGGAGACCAGGGCGACATGGAGATACGCTGGTCCCCGGCGCATCACGTGATCACTGCATTCAACCTGGCAGGATTTCGGCCGGGTACATTCTTCGAGCATGCGGTGAATAACCGTCCTCCGATCGTGGCGAATGCGGGCCTGATCTATCGCTTTTGAAGCGGGCTCCCCGTCAGCACTGCTTCACCCGGTTGGGAGCGAATTGTCGCTGGCCCGGAAGCCCCGGGATACGGGATGCAAGATCCCTAGTGCGCCGGTAAAACCGGCAAGGTGCAGTGAATGAAAGGGTCATACAGTGAAAGATTAGCGATTCACACTGACCTCGGTCCGGTGGCGCTTCGTAGGAAAAACTGTCTATAATCCCTTTCGCGAGGCTGCCTGCTCCTTGCACTAGGCTGATGTGGTGACATGATCCAGGTAAACGATGGCTCCCTCACGGAGGTTCGTCGGCAGCTGGAAGAGATCCCTGCAAGTTCGTTCTCCCGCAAAAGCAAGCGCCGCTCCAGGATGTTGCGATACGTCGTGGAGTGCTCTCTCGAACACCCCGGCCGACCGCTCAAGGAGCGCACTATCGGCTCGGGTGTCTATCCGAACTACGATACCTCCGCGGACCCTGTCATTCGAGCAACGACGGGAGGGATCCGGAGGCGCCTGGCACAGTTTTACGCGCAGGATTCCCGGGCCATGCTCGTCCTATCGCTGCCTCCCGGCTCGTATCTCCCCGCGATCACGGTTGCACAATCCGGTCAGATTGGACATCCCGACCAACGAATTGGAGGAAGAAAATGCATATGAGCGAACGCCGGCCGTCGAGCCGGCCATTTCGAACATTGATGATCGCCATTCTGTTGATCGTTTCGAGTCTGGGTGGCTACATGGCGAGGGGCCAGGTGACGACAGCCGATATCACCGGCACAGTCACGGACACCTCGGGTGCGAGTGTCTCCGGCGCCAAGGTTACGGTGAGCAACACCGCCACGCAGGAGGTGCGTACCACAACCAGTTCTGTTTCGGGGACCTTCTCGGTGACGCTGTTGAACCCCGGATCCTACACGATTCAGGTCGCAAACAGCGGATTCAAGACCTTTGCGTCGGATCTGACATTGGCGGCCGGTGATCGCGGCAGGATCGACGCGAATCTCACGGTTGGCTCGGAGTCAGAGACGGTGACCGTTGAGTCAGCGCCCCCTGCGCTACAGTCGGAGTCCTCCACGTTGTCTAGCTCCGTCACCGAGAAAGCGGTGCAGGATCTTCCCCTGAACGGCAGAAACTACATCAACCTGGCGCAACTGGTTCCCGGAGCGAACGAAGGGCCACCCAACGGCGTCTCCAGCGGCAACCGCCCAGATGACCGCCGTATGTCTGCGGCGATCAGCGTCAACGGGCAGTCCGATGTCATTAACAATCAGCTCGTCGACGGTATGGATAACAACGACCGCCTGATTGGGACGATCGGCGTGAGGCCGTCGATCGACGCGATCGCCGAGGTCCGGGTGCTGACGAACGCCTACACGCCGGAGCTCGGTAGGACAGCAGGCGGCGTGGTAAACATCATCACGAAAGCGGGCACTAACCAGCTCCACGGCACAGCATACGAGTTCTTTCGCAACGATCTTCTGGATGCATATCCGTTCGAGTTCGGCGCAACCAATCCGGTGACGGGTGGCCAACCCGTGAAGCCAGAGCTCAGGCAGAATCAATTCGGGGGATCAATCGGCGGACCGATACGGAAGAATCACACGTTCTTCTTCGGGGACTACGAAGGCTTTCGCCAGATTCAGGGCCAGTCTCCCACCTCGCTGACGGTCCCCACACTCGCGCAGGAACAGAACCCGGCCTCGCTGCTCACGCCTGGGCAGACCTTCGACCCTGCCGGGCTGGCTTACTTCAAGCTCTTTCCTGTGCCCAACGCTGCGAACAGCCAGTATGTGGGTAGCCAGAACAAGACCCAGTTCAGCGACACCTTCGATGTACGCGTGGACCACCAGATCACCGCCAGCGATCTGGCCTACGTCCGCTTTACGTATAACAACGTGAGAACGTTCTTTCCCGGGGTCTTTCCGGCGGCGCAGATCGGAGGCGTCACGGTGGAACCAGGAGGCAACGCTGGGCAGTTTCCCGGCACCGCAACCTCGCTCGCTTACTCCGGCCAGATCAACTACGTGCATACGTTTACCGCGAACCTGCTGAACGAAGCCAAGCTGGGTTATACCCACATCTCGGACCAGGCGCAGCCGCTCAGTATCGGGACCAACCCGAATACTGCGGTTGGCCAGCCGAACGTCAATATCAGTGCTACGATGAGCGCACTCGCGCCGATCACCGTGGTGGGCTACAGCGGTCTCGGCAACGGCGGAAACTCCGTTCCTCTGATCGAGAACGACAACACCTTTCAGCTCACAGACTCGATCTCGTATGTGCGTGGCAATCACTCGATGAAGGCGGGGCTTTCGATCATCTATCGTCGGCCCGCGTACGAGGCGAGCTCACTCGGCGAGGGAAGCTGGACATTCGGCAACCTCCAGGACTTGCTTATCGGCACCTTCAGCTCAGTCTCGCGCAGCTACGGCCTGACCTTTGCGCACTACCGAACCTGGGAGTGGGGAGCTTATGCGCAGGACGACTGGAAGCTGAACAAGAATGTCGTGCTCAACTACGGTCTGCGCTGGGATCTCTTCACGCCGTACACCGAGGCCCTGAACCAGATTTCGACCTTCAACGAGCAGACCGGCATGCTGCAGGTCGCAGGGGTCAATGGCGTATCCAACACCGCGGGCATCATAACCGACTACCATGGCTTTGCGCCGCGCATCGGCTTTGCCTACACGCCGACGGAGACAACGGTAGTCCGCGGCGGCCTTGGGCTGAGTTTCTTCCCCAACAACTACGGCGCGGTCGCGAGCCTCAAGAACCAGCCCTTCACCTCGGCCTATGGGACGTTCTCGTCGGCGAACGCGCCACCGGGTTTTACCACTTTCGGCGATGGTCTGCCGGCAATCACACCGACCAGTGCGAGCAACCCAAGTGGCACCATTACCTATGGCGAAGACACGAGGTTTGGCAACAGCTACATCGAGCAGTTCAACCTGACAATGCAGAGAGACTTCGGCGGCAATGTCTTTACCGCGTCCTATGTCGGGATGCTGGGCAGGCATCTTCGCCAGCAGATCGGCGACTTCAACGCCGCGCCGCCGAATACCTTTTCCCAAGCCGTGGCCAACACCCTGCGGCCTTACTACGCAACGCTCCCCAACATCACCTCCATCCAAACGCTGCGGACAGCAGGCGCGTCCAGCTACAACTCGCTTCAACTTGCGCTCGAGCGACGGACTCTCAAGGGACTGACGATCGGAGCGAACTACACGCTGGCGCACCTGCTGGACAATGTGCCAGGCAATAGCCTGACACAGTCCTCCGGCGACGGATTCGGCGCAATTCCAAGTGAGACAAGCTACCTGGACTACGGTAACGGCGATCTCGACATTCGCCACCGCATCGTGGGCACGGTGAACTATGAGCTGCCTGGGCAACACCTGAAAGGGATCGCGGCCGCGCTGGCGAAGGGCTGGCAGATCAATATCCTGCAGGTGTGGAATACGGGTCAGACGTTCACCGTGACCAACGGCACCAACGTCGCGAACAACCGCCCGGGCACCTCGAACACAGACCGACCAAACATGGTGGGCGACGCGCACGTCAGCAACCCGGGGATCGCGAGTTTCTTCAACACCGCAGCCTTCCAACGGCAGGCCGCGGGGACGCTCGGCGAGCCACTTGGATACCCTTCGGCGGGCATCAACCCCATCGTCGGGCCCCTGTACGAGCGGCGCAACCAGTTTTACGGACCGCACCAGCGGCACCTGGACGCATCGGTGTTCAAGACCTTCCGTGTCTACGAACGGCTCGACTTCCAGTTTCGTGCGGAAATGTTCAACGTGGCCAACGATACCAACTTCGCCATTCCGAACAACTCGTTCGTCACAACAGCCGCGGCTCCGCTGGTGCAGACGAACACGAACTTCGGCAGGCTGACCTCGACAATTGCCAGCTACAACCCTCGGCTAGTCCAGTTTGCAGGCAAGTTTATCTTCTAGCACGCAGGAGGAACGCCGACCGCGGCGTAAGGGCCAGCGTCAGATTGCAACCATCGGGGAGGAGCATGTCATCTTCTTTAAATCGGCGTGAGTTCATCGGATTGTCGGGCGCGGGTCTTCTCTCGAACGCTACCAGGGGTGGCGCATTGGCGAGTGCGGTCGTGCCCGCCGGTCAGGTTGAAGGAACCAAAGAGGCGTATCGCACGATGCTGAGTCAGCGAAAGAACATCGTTATCTTCATGCCCGACGAGATGCGCGCCGACAGCCTCGCCTGCTATGGCAATCCCGTCACCCATACGCCCAACTTTGACCGGTTGGCGCACGAAGGGGCGCGCTTCGACCAATGCCATGTGCAGTTCCCCGTGTGCGGCGCCTCTCGCTGCGCCATGCTGACAGGCTGGCCAACGAGCGTACGCGGCCACCGCAGCCTCTACTACTTCCTGCGGCCGCAGGAGCCGAACCTGTTCCGCTACCTGCGCCGTGCGAACTACGATGTCTTCTGGTTCGGAAAGAACGACGCCCTCGCTACGCAGAGCTTTCACGACAGCGTCACGCGCTGGTCCGATGACTCGATGATGGGAGGGATGCGAACGATACCGCAGAGCCTGACACCGGGCTCAATGTCAATGCTGTATGGAGCGACCGGCGATCGCCGCGAGGGAAGTGACTACAGGCACCTGCAGATGGCCCTCGACGTTCTCAAGCGCAAGGAGCAGGACAAGCCCTTCTGCATCTTTCTTCCGCTCAACGAGCCGCACCCGCCTTACACGGCGCCCCTCGACTTTTACGATATGTACTCTCCAGCCAGCCTGCCTCCTCTGATTCCTCCTGGCCTCAACAAAAAGCCGGAGTTTCACGCCGCCATCCGCTCCACCTACGGCCTGGACAAGCTCGACGACGCGACCCTGCGCAAGCTGCGCGCCGTGTACTACGGACAAGTCAGCTACAGTGATTGGATGCTCGGCGAGTTGATGGACGCGCTCGATGCGACCGGACACCGCGACGAAACCGCCCTGTTCGTCACCTCCGACCATGGCGACTATGCCGGAGACTATGGCCTGGTGGAGAAGTGGCCAAACGGACTTGAGGACTGTCTGACCCGCGTGCCTCTGCTCGCTCGCGTTCCCGGCGGACAGGCAGGACTCGTCGGCCGCGAGATGCGGGAGATGTTCGACATCATGGAGACCTGCTTGGAGATCGCCGGCGTCCCGCCAGAGACCATCCACACGCACTTCTCCCGCAGCCTTCTGCCGCAGATCGCGGGCGGGCTCGGTGACGCGGCACGCGCCGCCTTCTCCGAAGGCGGCTACAACGTCTACGAACCGCAGTGCTTCGAGCCGATGGGGGCCGGAGGAGGCCCATACGCAGGCAAGATTCGGTTGCAAAACGAGCAGCCCGTCACGGTGTCACGAAGCGCGATGGTCCGCACCCGGAGCGCGAAGCTCATCGTCCGTCCTCAAGGCCAAGGCGAACTATACGATCTCGCACAGGATCCAGGCGAGACCCGCAACCTCTTCGGCGACTCCGGATCGGCGTCACTTCAGGGCGAGCTACAGACCCAACTGCTTCACCACTTTGTCCAGACCACCGGAGTCGCGCCCATGGACAAGGATCCCCGCGACTCTCCTCCCTACTATCCGACGACACCCAAGACTGGTCTGGCCGACTGGCATACCTCCATCATGGACAAGTAATTACCACAGACACAGCTGACACGCAGAGGAGAAGGACGATGCTGAACAGCAGGAGAGGTTTTATCGGGATAGGGGCAGGCGCGCTTCTAGCTTCGGCTTTGCGAGGTCGCGCCGCGACGCAGACGCAGGACGGCAAATGGAACATCCTCTATCTTCACTCTCACGACTCCGGCCGCTACCTTCGCCCGTACGGCCATGCGGTACCCACGCCGAACCTCGATCGGTTAGCGCGGCAGGGTGTCCTCTTCCGTCAGATGTACGCGGCCGCGCCAGTCTGTTCGGCCAGTCGAGCCGCGCTGCTCACGGGCCAGTGCCCCCACCAGAACGGAATGCTGGGGCTCGCGCATCTCGGCTGGAGTCTCCATGACTATAACCAGGTCTTCATCCACACGGCGAGCCAGTATGGCTACCGCTCTATATTGGCCGGCCTGCAACATATCGCCGCCGACCCTGAGAAGATCGGCTACGACCAGATACTGCCCCATGCCTCCAACCGCGCACAAGACGTAGCACCCGCGGCCGCGCGTTTTCTCCACAGCAAACCGAAGCAGCCCTTCTTCCTCGACGTCGGATTCTTCGAGACGCATCGCGAGTATCCGCAGGCAACCGACAATTCCGAATACGTTCAGCCGCCTTGGCCGATTCCTGATACGCCGGAGACGCGCCTCGACATGGCACGCTTCCACGCCAGCGCCCAGCTGATGGACCGCGGAGCCGGAGAGGTGCTCGCCGCGCTCGACGACGCAGGGCTCGCGCAGAATACGCTGGTCCTCAGCACCACCGACCATGGCATCGCGTTCCCCGATATGAAGTGCAGTCTACGTGACACCGGGCTGGCCGTATCGATGATCATGCGAGGTCCCGAGCCGTTCACTGCGGGTAAAGTTTGCGACGCGCTGCTCTCGCAAATCGATGTCGTCCCCACCTTGTGCAATCTTCTTGGCTTCGAGCGGCCAGCGTGGCTCGAAGGCAAGTCCTTCCTCCCTGTCCTGCAGGGCAAGCAGCAGGAGATCAACAAGGCCATCTTTGGCGAAGTCACCTATCACGCCGCCTACGAGCCGAAGCGCTGCGTAAGGACGAAGCGATGGAAGTATATCCGGCACTTCGACGGCCGGCATCAGCCAAATCTTCCCAACTGCGACGATGGCCTAAGCAAGGACTACTGGCTGAAGCTTGATTGGAAGGACAACGAGACCATACCCGGGGAACAACTCTTCGACCTCGTCTTCGATCCAGCGGAGCGCAACAACCTGGCAGCGGACCCCAGCCATCAAGCCGTCACCGCGGAGCTGAAGGGCCAGCTGCAGAGCTGGATGGAGAGTACGAGCGATCCTCTGTTGAATGGGCCGGTACCCCTGATCCCGGGAGGACACACAGTAAGCCCGGATGAACTCTCGCCCCGCGCATTGGGCAAGTACGGCCCGACGAAGCTAACCTGAGATAGTTGGCCAGCTCGGTTTTAGAGAGAGGAGTCAGACTGCTTGGAAGTCTGCGGAAGTGACAACACAAAGAGATGCTGCGCACCGGCGGCGGATCGCGGCCGCGAGCGGCCTGCAAATGCTGCAACCTCAGCTGAGGCCCTGACCACGCCAACAGCGAGTGCGCCCGCAGCGCCCTCCTCTTGCCCGCGCGCTGGAATGTTAGCGCTGCCTGGTGGAACATTCTTGATGGGGACCGACTACCCCGAGGCCTTCGCGGCGGATGGCGAAGGGCCGGTACGGACCGTGACTCTAGTGCCGTTCGAGATCGACCGCTACCCGGTGACCAACGGTCGGTTTGCAGCGTTCGTGGAGGCGACGGGCTACCGCACCGAGGCCGAGGTGTACGGCTGGTCCTTCGTCTTCTGGAGCCACCTTTCGGAGAATCGCTTCTCAGAACTGGTTCGGAACACGGTAGCGAACGCTCCCTGGTGGTGTCAGGTTTTCGACGCACGCTGGAACGCGCCCGAAGGTCCAGGCTCGAATGTGGCTACACGCGGAGATCATCCTGTCGTCCACGTCTCCTGGAACGACGCGCAGGCATACTGCCGCTGGTCCGGTTGCCGGCTGCCCACCGAGGCTGAGTGGGAGTACGCAGCCCGTGGAGGCTTGGTACAAAAGCTGTATCCCTGGGGAGACAAACTCCGCCCCAGCGGACAACACCTCTGCAACATCTGGCAGGGCGAGTTTCCCGAGAACGACACCGCGGAGGACGGATTCTCCGGAACCTGCCCCGTGGGCTCGTTTCCCCCGAACGGATTCGGTCTCTACTCCGTCGCAGGCAATACGTGGGAGTGGTGCCAGGACTGGTTTGGCGTAGAACACAGCCTGGAAAATACTGACCCAACGGGACCAAAGAGCGGAACAGGGCGCGTGATGAAGGGCGGCTCCTTCCTGTGTCATAGGTCGTATTGCAACCGCTACAGAGTGGCAGCGCGCACCTCGAATACGCCAGACAGCTCGATTTCGAACATTGGCTTTCGCTGCGCACGGTAGCACTGGCGGTGTTCCACTCCGACAACCGGGCGATGAGGTTAGCGAGCTTGAGCTCCTGTGGGCCCTTACCGCAATGAAGATCCCGCATTGTCGGTCGCCCGGAGAGCGCCGGGATAAACCGACATGTTGTAGGGGATGCAAACGCCCTACAGGAAAGGAAGTAGCGAATCCATCCTGGCCTCGAGTCTTGCAGGCGACATCGCGAGGGTGTCGACTGAAGCGTAGACAGAGGTCTTGATGGTCCGGGCTATTGAGTTTCGAAAAGCCGATGGCACAGGATGCCGACTCCGTTCCGAGAGGAGGAAGGCAACACGGCAGCCACGTTATACGCGAGTGGATGTTCGGTCCTGCGTAGTCTAAGAACCCGCGTACGCTAAGAAACAACATGCACGAGAGCCGGGAGATCTCCAGTGCGCCTTGGTTTGACGATCAAGGTAGCACGCGAAGGCCATGAACCGAACGGCGGGCACGCACTTGCCCCACTGTTCAACCGATGGGTTCCCCAGCCTCGCGTCCTGCATCCTATCCCGACGCGCGCGTCTACGTCACTCACGTATGCGTAGACGCGCTCATACGGATCCATGCGGGGGGGCGATCAGCAATGGTCGTCCCCACCGCGACAGTAATCACATCGATAGAAGTCCGGCTGCATAGCGAAGCGCCGGAAAAACGGGGTTTTCGCCAAGTTCGCCTCGCTGCTCCCGACGGCTAGCCGAACTTGGTCAAGAGCCGACATTGCAGGCGCAACGGGAGTAAGGTGCGGTTTGCCCGTCAACCGCCCACAACCCAGAAGCTTCGACCCCTTCGCCGCGGTCAACGAGCGCATTGGCATCAGCCCAGAATCGGCCCTGGCCAGAAGCGATGGGATCTTCAAGCGGCCGCTAGCGAATGATGTGGAAGGTGCGGGCCCAGCGGGTGTCGGTGACGAAGTGAATCACGACGTGGACCATGAAGCTAATGCGGTCGCCGAGGCTGGTCTTATTGCTCTGGTCCGATGGGGTCTGGAAGGACCAGTAGACGAACAGGGGACGGCCGAGGATGTTCTCACGCGGGACAAAGCCCCAGAAACGGCTGTCGGCGCTCTCGGTGCGGTTGTCCCCCATAGCGAAGATCATGCCGGGGGGAACAACGAGGTCGTCGCCCTGGATGTGGTTGGGAAGGTCGAGGGCCCAGACAGCGAAATGGCTGGCGCTCGCCTGTTCCTGGATCCCGGCGAGATCGGCTGGGAAGTCGTCGCGGTAGGGAACAATGGCGTGGTTGGGATCTCCGTCGTAATTGTTCGGTTGGATGGCTTGGGGTTCGTTCTGGGCGACGCCGTTGAGGTAGACGATGCCGTTGCGGAGATGGATGCGGTCCCCCGGGAGGCCGATGGCACGCTTGACCAGGATGAGGTCGGGGCTCTCGGGGTTGGGCTTGTAGAAGACGATGATGTCGCCGTGGCGGATGTCGCGGTAGTGGACGAAGGGAGCCCACTGGGTGGGCGGAGCGAAGGTGGTGCGATCGACGAGGACGTGGTCGCCGATGAGCAGGGTCTTCTCCATCGAACCTGATGGAATATAAAAATTTTGGAAGATAAAGGCCTGGGCAAAGATAACCAAGACCAGCAGCGTACAGATGGAGGCAAGCGACTCGAGGGGCCTTTCTTTCTGAGTCTCTTTCTCCATCGTGGCCGTTGCGCTGCTCGCCGCCTTCGGCTCCGTCGGGTAATCGGTACCACTACGTTCACTTGTCACAGCCATGCTGTTTCCATCTCCAGACCCATTCCGTTCAGTCGCGAGAACTGGGCAGCGGTGTAGATCCGCCGCCAGTCTTAGCTCCACTCGGTGCTTCCGACGTATATCGTCTCACCGCTTGCATACGTTTCGCTTACACCGGCCTGAACGATGGCAGCCGCAAACTCGTCCACCCCAGGTAAGGCGCCGACCACTTGTCTCCGCTTGTCGATCAAGCCCCGGCTTTGCCGCTCCAGGAGCTTCGGCGTAATCGTTCCCTCGATCAAATCACCGCTCACGACGGTGAGGCGGATGCCTAGAGCGGACAAGCGTGGAATCATTCCGCGGAGCGCCTCTTCCCCCGCTTTCTTGCTGGCCGCAACCAACTCGTAACCGCCGTAACCTGGTGCCGTTCCGTAGAAGTGGGCAAGGTGGCTAGTTACAAAGACGATCCGGCCTCCAGATGGCATCAATGGCAGCGCTCCGTTCACCAAGTTCACTTGCGCGGTGAGGTTCAACTGCATGGCATAATCAGCTGCCTTATCCTGTTCCAGCCCGCCGCTCGCGTTCAGAACCAGAATGTCGAAGCGTCCCCAAGCGGGCTCGGATCTGATCAAACGTAGCCGCGATGTCTCCAGCGTTTGTGATGTCGCCTTGAACAAGCAGCCCTTGCCTTCCTGTACCAGCCAGCGCATTTGCGACCTCCTGCGCCCTTGGCCCCTTGCTCCGGTAGTTGAGCGCAACATCCACTCCCAGTTGCCCAAGCAGCCGGGCTACGCTGGCTCCAATCCCTCGTGAAGCGCCAGTCACCAATGCCGTCTTGCCAAGAAGCGGCGGGGATGACAACGGAATCTGTTCCCTGAGGACAGTCGCATGGGCAGGATCGAAGGTCTCTTCGTTCATCGTGAGAAGTTTACTGGGGAAACCGAGAATACGCTCAATATTTTCGTGTAGGTCGCTTAAACGGCTAGGTTCACTTCACGGTCTGGCCAAGGGGCAAAGCGTCAGAAGTGCCTATATGGCCATATGCGCCAAGTGCTTCACCATGGGCTGAGACATTCTTTGAGTTCCGGGTGGTCGGCGATCCGGAAGTTGCCGGGCTCCGGCTACACCGACCGGTTCAGTTGTAGTGCCCGTAAAAACGGGGCGGTCTCAACCGGTCGGTGCAACACCATCTGATATGAATTCATTTTCTAAAGGTGGTGTTTATGGCACAAGGAAAACGTGACAGGCTTTCCACGGAGCAGAGGATCGACATGTGGCGCCGCTGGAAAGCGGGAGAGTCATTGCATGAGATTGGCCGTGCCTTCGGTAAGGGCCATGGTTCTATTCGGTTCCTGTTGACGCAGCGTGGCGGGATCGTTCCTGCTGCTCGTGGGCGTTCGCCGCGAACACTCACGCTGGCCGAGCGGGAAGACATCTCACGAGGCATTGCTTCCGGTTTGTCGATTCGTGAGATTGCGCGAGGACTGCAGCGGGCTGCGTCGACTGTGAGCCGGGAGGTGGTACGGCACGGCGGCCGTCCACTCTACCGAGCCAACGAGGCCGATCAGCAGGCCTGGAAGTTAGCTCTGCGGCCCAAGGCCTGCCTGCTTGCCAACCATAGGAAGCTGCGGACGATCGTTGCCAGTAAACTGATCCTGGACTGGTCGCCGGAACAGATTTCCGGTTGGTTGAAGAGACGGTATCCCAACAACGAGAGCATGCGCGTGTCCCATGAGACGATCTACCGCAGCTTATTCATCCAGGCTCGAGGAGTGCTGAAAAAAGAGCTGATGCAGCATCTGCGGTCCAAACGATCTATCCGTCGCTCAGTGCACGCTCGGGCTAGCGGACAGTCCCGCGGTCAGATCGTCGATGCCATCTCCATCAGCGAAAGGCCTGCAGAGATTGAAGATCGTGCCATCCCCGGTCATTGGGAGGGAGATCTGCTCAGCGGCACCGGCAACAGTCACATCGCAACCCTGGTGGAACGACATTCGCGTTTTACCATTCTGGTCAAAGTACCAAGCAAAGACACGGCTACCGTCGTCGATGCGCTGACCCGGCAGGTTCGTAGACTCCCCGCGTCTCTGCGACGGTCCTTGACCTGGGATCGAGGACTGGAGATGGCCAAAGACAAAAGCTTCACCGTGGCCACCATGGTGAACGTCTACTTCTGTAATCCGCAGAGCCCTTGGCAGCGCGGCACCAATGAAAATACCAACGGCCTGCTGCGGCAGTACTTCCCCAAGAAAACCGACTTGTCCGGCTACTCCCAGGCCGACCTAGACAAAGTAGCCCTGCGCCTCAATCAACGCCCACGGAAAACCTTGGGCTTTGAAACTCCTGCTAGTAAACTCCAAGCCAGTGTTGCATCGACCAGTTGAGACCGCCCGACTTTTCAGGAAGTACGGAGGATCACTGCCGGGAGCCGCGCTAAATGCAGAGTCCTCCGCGGGGCTCAACGAGCGCGTTGGCGATTTGTCGTAAATCCAGAATCGCACCTGGCGAGATGGGCGTTCTCCAGTAACTAACCTCGGCGAATCCGGATGCGATCAACTGCTATCGAAGCGTGACGGGCCGAGCCAAGCAGGCTCGACCCCAAGACGCCACCTCTAGTTCTGCTTTTCAGAGCGCTCTTTGATGACCTTTAGCCAAAGAGCGTGGCCATCGTGCATTGCGTTCGGCTGCTCCTGCCGGAATTTGATAGCCCCTTCACCTCTCACGACCTCTTCGGTGACGATGTGGCAACCCTGCTCAGTGTTAACCAGCAGGAACGTGTGATAAGCCTTCATTCCCGTGCCCAAACCCCACCAGCCAATTCGGCTATTGGGCACGAGCTCGT
>FSYS01002374.1_pt1 | contig 27513 bp, 16 predicted proteins | sample 1638491 | NCBI WGS metagenome assembly FSYS01 (sample SAMEA3914788, study PRJEB12502) | metagenome | biome: forest; material: soil | place: Canada | collected 2011-07-03 | depth 0.1 m | reverse complement strand
CCAAAGTGCTGGTATCAGCCTGCGGCTTTCCCCGACGAGGCTTCGCTGGGGTTGCGCTGGACGCTCGGGCATCCGGTCACGGCTGCGCTGCCTCCCGGGGACGAGAGATATTTCCGTTTGGCCATGGACGTGGTGCAGAACTACAAGCCTCTCGAGCGGAATGAGGAACAGACACTCCTAGCTCGCACAATCGGCGTGGAGCCAATCTTCCGTCTCGGAAATGACGTGTAGCAGAGCAGTCGCCAGGCTGGCGCCGCGGTGATCGGTGTGGTTCGTCGGCGTCGCGACCTTCGGGTCCGGGACATCCGGAACGCCGTCGACTATGTCCTGAGAAAGAGCTCGCGTGGCGCGTCAAGGGCGTCATCAAGCGTCGCGCGCGACAACAATCCGCGAAGAGGGCAAAGGCGAAGAAGCGCTTAGACGCAGAGGACCTGGATATTGCGGTGTTCGAAGAGCTGGACGAGTTCGGGTGGGACGTTGTCGTCGGTGATGATGGTGTGAATCTGGGAGGATTCGCAGACCTTGTTGGTGCTGACCATTCCGAGCTTGCTGGAGTCGGCGACGGCAACCACCTGGCGGGCGTGGCGGACCATTTCGCGAAGGATGAGGGCCTCGTCGGATTCGATGACGGTGATCCCGTGTTCGGGATGGATGCCGGTGGCGCCCATGAAGACCTTGTCGAAGAAGAGGTTCTGGATGGAGTTGAAGGCCGTGGCACCCACCATGGAAAAGGATCCGGCCCAGCGAATGGTGCCGCCGGTGAGGGTAACGTTGGCGTTGGGCTGACTGGAGAGCTCCATGCCAATATTGACCGCGCTGGTGACGATGTGGATGCCCTCGCGATGGCGCAGGCTGCGAGCGACCTGGGTGGTGGTCGTGCCGGGAGAGAGGGCGATAGTGTCGCCCTCGGCGACCATCTCGGCGGCGGCGAGGGCGATGCGGCGCTTCTCGTCGGCGAAACGCTCCTCGCGGAGCGGGAAGGCGGCATCGAAACGAAACGGCTCGTAGGTGAGCTTGCCGGCCAGTTCGACCCCGCCATGGGTACGATGCACCAGGCCACGCCCCTCCAACTTGATGAGATCACGACGTACGCTGGCGGGCGAGGAGTTGACGGCCGCAGCGAGGTCATCGACGCTGCTGGTTCCCTTCTGCAGTAGCAGATGAAGGATCTGATTGGCACGATCATGCGTCTTTGCAGCCACTTGGAGATTCCTTTCGCGGATGAACCACTATAAATGCGGTCGCCCGTCGATCGCTAACATGATTATTTGAACGCAATTTTTGCAGTTTTGTGAAATAAAGTTTGACATTTATGGCTGCAACTTTCTATTCTCACCGCCATAGTCATTTCTTTACATATTTCAAACATTGCCGAGAACGAAGCCGCGGTGCCCTATCTTCACCTTCGTTCGACCGCACGGCCGATGTAGCCACCGGCTATCAAGTGAGGACCTGCATGAGAAGCAAAGTGATTCGTTATATCGCCGCGTGTGTGTTCACGGCGATCGTGGGGACGCCGGCGGTGCTGGCGCAGACTGTGACGGGCTCGATCACTGGCGAGGTGACCGACCCGAGCGGCGCGGTCATCGCCAAGGCCCGGGTGATGGCGCAGAATGTCGATACCGGCGTGACCGCAGAGGCGACGACCAATGACGCGGGCGTGTACTCGCTGCGGTTTCTGCCGATCGGGCGTTACACGGTGACCGTGGGTGCAAAGGGCTTTTCCACGGAGACGGTTCCTTCGTTTGCGCTGGAGATCAACCAGACAGTGAAGTTGAATGAGAAGCTCGCCGTGGGCGATACCACCACCGTCGACGTGAACAGCGCGGCGGCGGTGATCTTGAATACGGACGATGCCACTCTGGGCGTCACAATGTCGACCAATGAGATCGCGAATATTCCCCTGGAGGGGCGGAACTTCTCGGAGGTGACGCTGTTCCAGCCGGGGGCGGTGAGCACGGCCCCGACCGGCATGACGGGTGTGAACGCGATCGAGCGGGACACCAGCAGCAGCGGTGTCGGTTCCATCAACGGCAACCGGCAGCAGGGCAATAACTACACCCTGGATGGCATCGATCTGAACGAAGGGCAGAACAACCTGATCGGCTATAACCCGGCTCCGGATGCGATTGGCGAGATCAAGGTGATCTCCGCGAATGCCCCGGCCACCTATGGCAATGCCAGCGGCGGCGCGGTGGTTTCGGTGTTGAAGAGCGGGACCAACCAGTTTCACGGCGGCGCCTACGGCTATCTGCAGAATGAGAATCTGGATGCCAACTCCTGGACCAACAAGGACCAGTCGACGGTAATTCCCAAGAATCCGTACACCCAGTCGATCTTCGGCGGCACGCTGGGCGGCCCCATTCTGCATGACAAGCTGTTCTTCTTTGGCGACTACGAGGGCGTCCGCCAGCATACCGGCGGACTCGGCGTAGCCAGCGTGATTCCGACGGCAATGCGCAACGGCGACTTCTCCACGTTGCTGAATCCCGCCCAGGGCGGCATCCAGTTGTACAACACGCAGGGCGGCTTTGCGCCCTACGCCACGAACCAGCTGCCGATCCTGAACCCGGTCGCGAAGTTCCTGTTCGCGCACCCGCAGTACTATCCGTTGCCGAACGCCGCACCGCTGCCCGGCACCCTGCTGGAGGACAACTACCAGGGGCCGCAGCGGAGCTTCATCGTCAACAATCAATTCGATATCAAGACGGAGTGGGACCCGCGGCTGGCGGATAAGATTACTGCTTTCTATTCGCAAGGCCGGGCTTACGACGGCAGCATCGCTGTGCTGGCCATCAGCTTCCCGTCGTTCAGCATCTATCCGACCAAGCTGGGCGGATCGACCTGGGTACACACGTTTTCGCCGTCGATCGTGAACGAGGCGCGGGTCGGCTTCACCCGGATCCGGTGGAACCAGGGCGTGCCAACCGATCCCACGGGGTTCTTCGGCCTGAATGGCGACAGCCTGGTGGGGATTCCGTTTGGCGCGCAGCAGTATCCCGGCTTCGCCTTTCAGCAGGTCAACGACCTCTACAACAATGCGGGCGGCTTTGGCACTCCGGCGGCGCCGCAGATCTATGTGGACAACACCTTCACCTATGGCGATAACCTGACCATCCAGCGGGGCAAGCATCTGCTGAGCATCGGTGGCCAGGCGCTGCGCTACCAGCAGCAGTTCCTGAACTCGGCGGGCTATGGATCGCTGGGCAGCTTCATCTATAGCGGCGAGTTTTCGTCCAATCCGTCCGTGGCAAACGGGCCGGGATATGGTCCTGCAGACTTCGTACTGGACAATGTCAGCACCACCCAGATCGAGGATGGCGGAGAGTCGGGCGACCGTCAATGGCGCATTGCGGGCTTCTTTCAGGACGACTGGAAGGTGCTGCCCAACCTGACCCTCAACATGGGCATTCGTTATGAGTACGACCAGCCCTGGTACGAGGTGAACAACAAGACGGCGAACGTGCTGCTGAACAGCGGCGTGGTGGAGTATGCCGGGTCGGTTCCTGCCGGAGCTCCGGCAGGTTCGATCACCTGCCCCACGCGCTCCTGCTACCAGTCGAACTTCAAGCAGTTCATGCCGCGGCTGGGCTTCGCGCTGCAGGTCAATCCGAAGTTTGTGCTGCGTGGCGGCTACGGTGCGACCAGCTTCTTCGAGGGCAACGCCACCAACCAGCGGCTTACCTACAACAGTCCGTTCGTGGCATACACGCAGAAAAATGCGGTGGCTCCGAGTCAGACCAGCGGCGGCCAGGGCTACACCGTGGAGCAGGGATTCAGCTCGTCTCCGGGCGATATCAATACCTCGGCAGCCGGCTTTGGAGCGTGGCCGCAGAATATTCAGCCGGCTTACATTCAGGAGTTCAACCTGACCACGGAGTACGCTCTGAATAGCAAAACGTCGCTGACGGTGGGCTATGTCGGCGAAACCGGACAGCATGTTGAGGACTACCGCAACGGCAATGAGCTGACGGTCCCTGGAAACTATGCGACGGCTCCGTATGCGAACCTGGTGGGCACTGGCGGAGCACTGCTGGTGACCGAATCCAGCGCGATGATGAACTATAACGCGCTGCAGGTGTCGCTGCGGCAACGCGCCAGCCGTGGTCTGGAGTACACCGTAAACTACACCTACGGACGGGCCATGACCAACAGCGGCGGCAACTACGGCGTTCCCGACGTCAACGGTTCCAACGGAGCCTTTCAGAATGCCTACAACAGCCGCGCCGACTACGGCCCCGCGGGACAGGATGTACGGCACAATCTGAATGCGATTGTGGTCTACGCGCTGCCCTTCGGCCACGACCGCCAGTTCGGCGCCCATGTGAACCGGCTGCTGGATGAAGCCATCGGGGGATGGTCGCTGTCGAGCACGCTGGTTGCCTTCAGCGGACTTCCCGACACCCTGTCGGCGCCGAACAATAGCAACTCGAACAGCTATGGCGCGGCGCGTCCAAACCAGTACCGCAAGCTGAAGATCGTCAACCGCAGCATTCAGAACTGGTGGGGAACCGATCCTTCGGCGACCCCGTGTACCCAGCAGACGGACAATCAGGTCTGCGCCTACGGGGCACCTGCTGCGAACACCTTCGGCTCGGCGGCGATCGGGACCGAGCGCGACCCGGGATACTTCCAGGTAGACAGCTCGCTGTTCAAGGACTTCGCCATCACCGAGCGCCAGAAGATCGGCTTCCGGCTGGATGCCTTCAACGTGCTGAACGTGGCCGACTACAGCGCGCCGGATAGCAACATCACCGATGGTCCGGGGCAGTTCGGCCTGATTAACGGCGTACGCAACCAGGAGAGAAGACTGCAATTGGCGCTGAACTACAAGTTCTAGCGTAGCTCTCCGGTCCTATCACTGTTGCCGCATTCGAAGAGTGGAAATTCTTCTTTGCGGGATTGCTAACCGTGGCCGGTCCAGAAGGCTTGGGCTGGCCACGCCTTTTTGAGGAGTAATTGTGGGTGCATCTTTAGTGCAAAAAATTGTGTTTGAACTGTGCGCCGAGAGTGTGGAGGCCTGCCTTGCGGCACACGACGGCGGAGCGCATCGGATCGAGCTTTGTACCGCCCTGAGCGAGGGCGGATTGACTCCAAGTCATGGGTTGATTCGCGCGGCGATTGCCATGAGCAGGCTTCCGGTACATGTCTTGCTCCGTCCCCGCAGCGGAGACTTTCTGTATACCACGGCGGAACTGGAGGTGATGCGAGAGGATCTGAAGTATGCTCGCGCGTTGCGCGCAAACGGAGTGGTGGTGGGCTTCCTGCATGCCGATGGCAACGTGGATGTCGAGCGGACTCGGGAGTTCGTGGCGCTGGCCAGCCCGCTCGAGGTTACCTTCCATCGCGCGTTTGACTATGCCGCGTCGCACGAGCAGGCGCTCGAGGATGTGATTGCGACCGGATGCCGGCGGGTGCTAACTTCGGGCGGCGAACGAGATGTAGTGCGAGGAGCCAAGGCTCTCGCGCTCTTGGTGAAGCAGGCCGCCGGGCGGATCGACATCGCGGTTGGTGGTGGATTGCGGTTGAACAATGCGGCTGGCGTAGCTCGAGTTACTGGAGCCCAACACTTTCACGGGTCACTGCGCCGGAGGGTTGCCAGTCCCATGCGCTACAAGCGGCCAGGCATGCTGGAGAACGATGGCGCGCTCGCGGAAACCCGGGTTGCCGTGAAGAGCGGGGACATTCGCCAGATGATCGAGAATCTTTCGAACCCATAACTTGCAGTCAGCGCTTGGGTAGGGCGCACATTGACGATGAACTATTTTCTTGGCCTCGACATTGGGGGAACGAAGACCGCCTGTGTGCTGGCGGATGAGCACGGCGAGTTGAGCCGTGCGCAGGCGGGGAGCGCCAAGGTGCTGCGCATCGGCAAGGCCGAGGCGGCGGTGCATTTGAAAGAGGCGCTCGATGCAGTCTCCAGACAAAGCGGCGTTGCGCTAGCGGAGGTGACGGCGTCCTGCATCGGCACCTCGGGAGCGGCTGTGCCGGAGGTGACGGAGTGGCTCAGGGAGCATATGGCAAAGTGGGTCGGCGGCCGCCTCAGCCTGCTGGGGGACGAGACCATCACGCTCGATGCAGCGTTCCCGGGAGAGCCGGGCGTGGTGGTGATCGCGGGAACGGGATCGAACGTGATCGGACGCGGCCGCGATGGAGAAACGACCGGCGCCGGGGGATGGGGGCCTGCTCTGGCCGACGAAGGCTCAGGAAATCTGCTGGGTCAGCAGGCGCTGCGGGATGCATTTGCGGCGGTCAATGCCGGCGAGGAGCCGTTGCTGCTGCAGCGGGTGATGGAGCGGCTTGGACTGCGGACGAGGGACGAGCTGGTGGGCGTCGCCAATGCGTATGGCTTCTCGTTTGCGGAGCTGATGCCGGTGGTAGTCGAAGCGGCGCATGACGGAGACCGCATCGCGCAGGGGACGCTCGTCCGTGGCGGGTACGAGCTTGCGGGACTGGTGCTGCATGTGATCGGGAGATTGGCGGCGAAGGAGCCTGGCATCGAGGATGGACTGAAGATCGCCGGCACCGGCTCCATCTGGAAGCATGTTCCCGAGGTTTCGGCCGCGATGCGGCAGAGGCTGCTGAAGACCTGCCCAAAACTGATTTTTCTGGATGGTGCCGTAGACCCGCTGGAGGGCGCTCTGTGGCATGCGAGGCGCCTGGGAGCGTCGTAGACGCTTCTTTAGCAAGTAAAGAAAGGCCGCGCTCGGCGTGCAGGGAGCGAGTTCCCTTGTATGCCGAGCGCGGCCTTTCTTTTTTGCGGCGATTTGATTTGGCGGTCCGGTTATGGACGGTCGGGCAAGACGCTCCAGATGGCATTGTCTTCCTGGCCAAGTACCCAGGCACAGATGCCTTGCAGATGCTGCTGCTTCGCCAAATTGTAACGGTCCGCGAAGCCGTGCTTCTCGGTGTAGAAGATCCACTCGCGCATCTGATCACGATAGAAATAGAAGTAAGCGGTGTGGTCCTCGGGGTCCCACTGCTCGTGGGCGTTGTAGGTTTCGCGCAGGGTCTGGACATCGCTGCCGCTGATGTAGTCGGCGGTGACGTTGGGCTTCTGCTCCTTGTCATTGATGCCGGGATCGCCGGCGTACCAATGATAGCCGTAGAGCGCGATGCCGAGCGAGAGCTTCTCCCTGGGAACGACCTTCAGGGCGTAGTCGAGATTCTCATTGGTCCACGTCCATCCTCCCACCGGGCCGGGCGTGGTCCAGCGGGTGTGTTGATCGTAGGTCATCAGGCAGATGAGATCGACGGATTGACTGAGCGCCTGGAGATCGAAGACGCCGCGCCAGTCGGCGAAGATCCACTTGCTGAAGGCTCCATGCCCGGGATGGCCCGGCGCGTTGGGGACGACGGCGATCTGGAGTTGCAGGTGCTCGCGGTGCATGGCGTCGGCGATGCGCTTGACGGTGGCCGAGAGCGCGTCGCGGTCGGTCCAGGAGATGTCTTCGAAGTCGAGTTGGAAGCCATCGTAGCCATTCTGCTTGGACTCGGAGATCAGCGAGGCGATCATGGCGGTCTGGGCCTTGTCGCTGGTGAGCAGGTTGTGGACGCCTGCCTTGTCGAAGATGGAGATGATGGGAAATAGCTCCATATGGCGCTGCTTGACGACGCGCAGCACGCTCGGGTCGGGCTCTCCGTAGACCATTCCGCTTGGATCGACGTTGTACCAGGTGGGAACGATGATATCGATCTTGGTCTGGTGCTCTATGAAGTCGCGGACCGAGTCGGGGTGGTCGGTCATGTAGAACAGAGTCTTCGTCTGCGCAAAGAGCGCGGGTGCAACGAGTAAAAGGCAAAGCAGAAGCTTCTTCATCGGGGTCCTCAGATTGCGGCGAAGCAGGAATGAGAAAGGGGACCCCGCGCGAGTCGGGTCCCCTTGCGTTTAATGAGTCGGGTCGTCAGGCGGTTTCCAGCTTCAATGAAGGTGGTACATCGGCCGGCTGGGAGCCGAATTCGAGGTTGGGCTCGCTGCCCATCTCGAAGACGATGCGTGCGCCGTTGACGATGTCGCGATGATTGAACCAGGACTTCGTGTAGGGCTTTCCGTTGAAGCTGACGGACTGGATGTATTGGTCCGACGACGACTTGCGATTGGCGACGATCTCCAGCTGCTTGCCGTGGGCGAGCTGTACGGTGACGTGGTCGAAGAGCGGCGTGCCGAAGACGTAGTTGCCGCTGACGGGATCGACGGAGTAGAAGCCCATGGCGCTGATGACGTACCAGGACGACATCTGGCCGACGTCCTCGTTGCCCTGCAAGCCGTCGGGGAGCGCCTTATACATGGTCTCGAGCAACATGCGAACGCGCGCCTGGGTCTTGTGCGGCTGGCCCGCATAGGCGTAGAGATAGGCGATGTGGTGCGATGGCTCGTTGCCGTGCGCGTACTGGCCGACCAGGCCGGCGATGTCCGGCGGCGCGTCGGGGGGCAGGGTGGAGGGCTGATCGAAGAGCTCGTCGAGCTTCTTGAGGAACGGCTGCTGTCCCCCGAGAGTTTCGATCAGGCCGGCGGCGTCGTGCTGGATGCCGAAGCTGGTCTGCCAGGAGTTGGATTCGGTGAAGTCACGCCACCGCTTCGAGGTTCCCATCGCGAAGGGATCGAAGGGAGTGGCCCATTCGCCGTTGGCGAGTTTGGGCCGGGCGAAGTTGATGGAGCGGTCGTAGTAATGCTGGTAGTTGCGCGAGCGCTCCACCAACATGGTGGCGTCCTCGGAGCGGCCAAGCTTGTTTGCGACATGTGCGATGGACCAGTCATCGTAGCAATACTCGAAGGTCTTGCTGACCGATTCTTCTTCCAGATCGCAGGGGATGTAGCCCTTGCTGCGGTAGTAGCCGAGGCCGCGCCAGGTGTCGACCATGGCGCGCTTCATCATGACATTGTAGGCACGCTCGGGGTTGATGCCGGGGAAGCCTTTATTGCAGGCTTCGGCGATAACGGCGGCGGAGTGATAGCCGGTCATGGTGCCGGTCTCGCAGCCCTGCAGCGGCCAGACCGGCATGCCTTCGGGGCTCTGCTCGGCCATGCGAATGAGGGTGTTGGCGAAGTCGGGAACGCGCTCGCTGGTGATCAGCGTATGCAGCGGGTGGGTGGCGCGGTAGGTATCCCAGAGCGAGAAAGAGGTGTAGTTGCGCTGGCCGGGATCGAGCTGGTGGATCTGCTTGTCCATGCCACGGTAGCGGCCGTCCACGTCGTCGAAGAGCGAAGGACCAATGGAGGCGTGATAGAGCGCAGCATAGAAGATGCGGCGGTGCGTCTCGTTCTCGGTTTGGATCTGAATGCGGGAGAGCTGCTGGTTCCACCTCTCGCGGGCGCTACGACGAACTCGCTCGAAGTCCCAACCGGGAAGCTCGACCTTGAGGTTGTTGGCGGCCGACTCCGCGCTGACGCCGGAGATGCCGGTCTTCACGAGGACCACCGGATCCTTGGCGAGGTCGAAGAAGAGAACGCACTTCAACGACTTGCCGGTGAGCGGCTGGGAACCGGCGGGAACCTCCACACCGTCCTGATAGAAGGACATCCGCGTGGGCCGCCGCGAGAACTGCATCGTGAAGAAGATTTGGCGGCCGTTGCCCCAGGCGTTGGTGGTGCGGCCTCCGGCGAGGGTGTCGGGTGCGGTGCTCTGCAGCGAAGCCGAGACCACGGCAGAGTGACCATTGTAGGCATAACTATGCTCGAGGTCAACGATGATGTGACCGGTCTTCGGTGCACTCTGGCCGGTGGGGAAGCTATAGCGGTGCAGGCCGGTGCGCTCGGTTGCGGTCAACTCGGCATGAACGCCGTAGTCCTTGAGCAGGACGGAGTAGTAGCCGGGCTCGGCGTGTTCATCTGCGTGATCGAAGCGCGAGCGATAGCCGGCGTCGGGATTGCTGCGCGGGCCGGGGACAAGCTTCACTTCGCCGGTGCCAGGCATGACCAGGAAGTCGAGCAGGTCGCCGCATCCGGTGCCGCTGAGGTGGGTGTGGCTGAAGCCCATGATGGAGGTGTCGGAGATGTGATAGCCAGAGCACCAGTCCCACTGATCGTTGAAGGTGTCGGGGCTGAGCTGTACCGCGCCGAACGGCACGGTGGCGCCGGGAAAGGTGTGCCCGTGGCCGCCGGTGCCGATCCGGATGTCGACAAGCGATGCGGGATCCGACGCGGTGGACTTGGAGCTATGGAGAATTTTGCCGAATGCGCTGGTTGCCGTGGCGCCCGCCGCGTAGGCGGCCGAGACGCTGCCGAGGAACGTTCTTCTGGAAATCACGGATACTCCATTTTTTGAGATCGGAATCAAATGTGGGATCGTTGCCGGTACAGCCTTCAGCTCGTTCGGGACACTACTCTAGATGTAGAGTAAATTGTGTGAAGTGGTTATTTGATCAAAATAATGCTCATTTAGTCGCCAAAGGTTCCATATTGTGCGAATATCACACACGCTGGGACAGTTGGCAATCACAAACTGTACGGATTTGCAGGTCCAAGCGAGGCCCAGAATCGGCATGCTCCCCTCTACGATGACACCCCGGATAACACGCCGCGAGATGCTGCAAATGGCGGCAGGCGCAGTGGCAACGGCTGCGCTGCATCCTACCGCTGCCCTGGCCAGCGCCCTGCCCACCTCGTTTGCCTCCAAGCGTCCGGCGGCGCAGGATCGCCGCTTCCATAGCCCGGCGGTCGAGGCGTACGTCTCGGCGGTGAAGGCCAGGATTGGCGATCCGGAGCTGGCCTGGCTGTTCGAGAACTGCTATCCCAACACGCTCGACACCACGATCGAGTTTGGCAGCTTCGAGGGCAAGCCGGACACCGCGGTCATCACCGGCGACATCCCGGCGATGTGGCTGCGCGACTCCTCGGCGCAGGTGTGGCCGTATCTTGCGCTGGCGGCGAAGGACCCGGCGCTGCGGCAGATGTTGGAAGGCATCATTCGTCGGCAGGCGCGCTGCATCCTCATCGATCCCTACGCCAATGCGTTTATGGCGAACCTCGATGCGCCGGCGCTGGAGTGGAGCCGCAGCGATGCGACGGAACGGAAGGCCGGCGTTGGCGAGCGGAAATGGGAGCTCGACTCGCTTTGTTACCCGATGCGTCTGGCCTATGGCTACTGGCGCGCCACCGGCGATATCGCTCCCTTTGATCAAAGCTGGCGGGTGGCGATGAAACTGGCGGTGGCGACCATGCGGGTGCAGCAGCGCAAGCATGGCCTTGGCCCGTACCGCTTTCAGCGAACCTCGAAGACGCCCACCGAGAGCTTGGCGGGCGATGGCTATGGAGCACCGGTGCGACCGGTGGGCTTGATCGCGAGCGGCTTTCGCCCGTCCGATGACGCCTGCACCTTTCCCTTCCTCGTGCCTTCGAACCTGTTTGCAGTCCGGGCGCTTGGCTACCTGTCGGAGATGGCCAACCAGATTCTGCAGGATGCTGAGCTGGCGAATGAGGCGGCGGCACTGGCGGCGGAGGTGGAGGGCGCGCTGCGGCAGCATGCCGTGGTGCAGACGGCGCAAGGGTCGATCTGGGCCTACGAGGTGGATGGCTATGGCAGCCAGTTGCTGATGGACGACGCGAACGTGCCGAGTCTGCTGGCGCTGCCGTATCTCGAGAGCTCGCCCGACGCGGCCCTCTACGCGCGCACCCGAAGCTTCGTGTGGAGCGAGCGCAACCCGTGGTTCTTCCGCGGGAGTGCGGGCGAGGGCGTGGGCGGACCGCATGAGGGCAGGGACATGATCTGGCCGATGGCGATCACCGTCTATGCGCTAACCAGTCAGTCGGAGGCGGAAATTGCGCGGGCGATCGCCATGCTGAAGCATGCCAGCGCGGGATCAGGCTTTATGCACGAGAGCTTCCAGTGCAACGACGCTATGAAGTTTACGAGGAGCTGGTTTGCGTGGGCCAACTCCTTATTTGGCGAGTTGGTGGCGACAGTGGCCCAAAAGCATCCGCAGTTGCTCAACGTGGCCGGCTAGGCGGGGGAGGGCGTTCCCAGGCTGGGGCGCCTTCCGCTTCAAGTTGCATTCTTCGAACAGACAAAAGCTAGCGCTTCTCCTCGTCGATTACCGGCTGCAAGGCGCGACCTTTGCGTTCCTTGCTTGCCGTGACTGGGGAAAGGGAATGCCATGTTACGCCGCGCCACACCCAGTGTCATGGCGAGTCGAAGCGGCTGAGATCGCCGGGGTGGCGACGAAGTCGAGGCGGAGAGTAGATCAATGCCGCACAGTCCGCACCTGGCTCCCATCGGCGACGTGACGGGCCGTCCACGTCTCTCGTATTTCTTCACGGAAGTGATTGAATCGGCCATATTTGCTCATAAAATTTGACGAGAATTTGACAATTGAGCACTTCAGCAAAGACAATTACCCGAACCCGAGCAAGACGCAAGAGGGCAAGGCACGGAAGTTTGCGGTAAAGCACCTCCCCTGTTCCGCCATTTTTGATTCGCCTTTGGGAGACTCCGTCTCCATCGCCGAGTCGCGCCCGGACGACAGTAGCTACCAAGCTGTCATTACACCCTTGGAGGTCCAGCTTTTGCGTATTCGAGAGATTGTTTCCCTAAGTGCTATGGTCGTCGCAGTCAGCGGACTTGCCTACGGCCAGACCATTACGGGCTCCGTCACCGGCGTGGTCACAGACCCAACCGGTGCGGTCGTTGTTGGGGCCACGGTAACTGCAACCAATACCGGCACCGGCGTGGTCACCACCGCGACCACCAACGGTGCCGGCGTTTATTACCTCCACTTTCTCCAGATCGGCCAGTATCAACTGACCATCCAGGGAACAGGATTCAAGGAACTCACCACCGCCCCCTTCACCCTCGAAGTTGATCAGGTTGCCAAGGTCGACGGCAAGCTGGAAACCGGCGCCGCCAACGAGACGGTCACCGTGTCCAACGAACTGCAGCCCATCCTCGACACCGACGATGCCACCCTGACCACCACCTTTACTGCCAACACCATTGAGAACATGCCGCTCAACGGGCGCAACTTCTCCTCCATCACCATGTTTCTGCCCGGTGCGGTCGATACCTCGCCCACCGGCATGTCCGACGTCAACGCCATCGAACGCAGCACCGGGCCCGACGGTCAGGTCTCGGTCAACGGCAATCGCAATCAGAGTAATAACTATCTGCTCGACGGCATTGAGATCAACGAGACGATCAACAATACGATTGGCTATAACCCCAGCCCGGATGCGATCGAGAACCTGACGGCGATTACCTCCAACGCCGGCGCCGAGTACGGCAACGTGAACGGCGGAGACATCATCGCCGTGCTCAAGAGTGGCACCAACCAGTTCCATGGATCGGCCTTCGCCTTCCTCGAGAACTACAACCTGGACGCCAATACCTGGGCCAACAACTTTGCCTCGGTGGCCCGCCAGCCCTTCACCCAGACCATCTTCGGCGGCACCCTGGGTGGTCCCATCCGCAAGAACAAACTGTTCTTCTTCGTGGACTACTCGGCCGATCGTTATCATCAGGGCGGGACCCAGGCGGCGTCGGTCATTCCAGCAGCCTTCCGCACCGGCGACTTCTCCTCGCTTCCCATCCAACTGACCCACTTCGTCGCTGGGCAAGGCCAGGTCAACTACGCCAATAATCAGGTTCCCATTACCAATCCCGTGGCGCAGTATCTCTTCGCCCATCCGGAATTCTATCCGCTGCCCAACCGGACACCGACCGACGGCATTGCGCAGAACAACTATGTCGGCACCTACCGCAACACAGTGCGCAACGATCAGGGCGACGTGAAGATCGACTACACCCTGAGCGCGCATGATTCCATCATGGGACGCTACTCGCAGGGCATCGCCTCCGACGCCACCCCGCAGACTCCGCTCGCCATCACCTTTCCTCCGACCGACGACTACCCGTTCAAGGGCGTTGCCCTCAACTGGGTTCACACCTTCTCGCCCATCCTCGTGAATGAGGCGCGCGCTGGCTGGTCGCGGGTTCGCTGGGACCAGGGCCTGCCTGAGGACACCACCGGGGCCTTCGGTCTCAAGGGCAACTCCATCGTCGGCATCAACGCCGCCCAGCCCTATCCCGGCTTCGCGCTCCAGGACTTCGCTACCGGTGAGGGTCGCTCCAACCAAACCTACCTGAGCGATGTTGGCACCTTCGGCGGCGGCAGCAGCCTGATCGACAATACCTTTGCCTACGGCGACAACCTGACGTTGCAACTAAATAAGCACAGCATCAAAGCCGGCATCGAGGTGCTGCGCTACCAGCAAAATGAGTTCTACCCCGGCAATGATGGAGTCATGGGACGCATGGCGTACGCCGGCGCGTTCACCGGCGACACCATCTCCGACTTTGTCACCGACAACATTTGGTACGCCGGCATCTCTGCCAACGTCGGCCGTTCCGGCCAGCGCCAGTACCGCGACGCCGCCTTTCTCCAGGACGATTGGAAGATCACTTCCAACCTGACCCTCAACCTCGGCATGCGCTACGAGTACGATCAGCCGATCTATGAGGTCAATAACAAACAGGGCAATATCGATATTGCAACCGGTGTCTACTACACCGCGGGGGAAGCAGGGACGGGCGCCATCTTTGGCGATTCCCGCGCGCTCTACCACCCGACCTATACCAACTTCCAGCCGCGGCTCGGCTTCTCCTATCAGCCCAGGCCGCGTCTGGTCGTGCGCGGCGGCTACGGCATCACGAACTACCTGGAAGGCACGGGTGCAAATCTGCGGCTCAACTTCAACCCGCCCTTCCACCCGGTTTACTCCTACCAGGCTGTCGCCGCCTCGGCCACCAGCCCAGGCACCCCGCTCAACGTTCAGGATGCCATTCCGGCCAACGTAACCGGTTCGCTGATCAGCAACACCTACCGTGCCTGGACCAACATCAAGCCCGCCCTGGTTCAGGAGTTCACGCTCTCAACCGAGTACGAGCTGGACAATAAGACCTCCGTGGTCATCGGCTACGTGGGACAAACCGGACAGCATCTAATCGATCCCCTCGCCGGCAACCAGCTCACCGCTCCCGGAGCGGCCGCGCCCTTCGCCAATCTGGTCGGCCAGACGGGAAGCGTCGTCGTCACCGAGTCCGAGGCCGTCTCCAACTACAACGCCGCTCAGCTCCAGATGCGGCGCCGCCAATCCAAGGGCCTGGAGTTCCAGATCAACTATACCTTCGCCAAAGCCATGACCAATAATCCCGGCTTCTACGGAAGCCCCAACGTCAGCGGCGCCAGCCCCTACTGGCAAAATGCCTACGATGGCCAGGCTGACTACGGCCCCAGTGGAACCGATACCCGGCACAGCCTCAGCGCGAATGCCGTCTACCAGCTTCCTTTCGGTCACGGACAGATGTTCGGGGGCAACTCCAACTGGCTCGTCAATGAAGCGCTGGGTGGATGGAAGATCACCGGCACCGCCATCGCCTACTCCGGTCTACCGGTTACCATCAACGGCCCGGACACAACCACCGTCAACAACCGCGCCTCACGCGCCAACCACTACCAGAACCTGAAGATCGCCAACCGCACCCTCAACAACTGGTTTGGCACCGGACCTACGGTGTACCAGCCGGTTCAGGTCACCAGCACCGTCAACGGCGCTCCGGTTACCACCACCGTCAACGGCTGCACCACATCGCAGGCACAGGCGCTGGGTTGCGCCTACGGTCCCACGGTCGGCGAGCAGTTCGGCTCCGCCGCGGTCGGCTCCGAACGCGCCCCCGGCTTCGAACAGCTCGACTTCAGCGCCGGCAAGCAGTTCCACATCTACGACACCCAGGCACTGGAGTTCCGCTCGGACTTCTTCAACGCCTTCAACATCGCCAGCTACTCCAACCCCGACAACGGGATCACCGACAGCAACTTTGGCCAGATCACCAATGTGCGGGGAATCCCCCGGACCATCCAGTTCTCCCTCCACTACAACTTCTAAATTCGTTTCGCATCACCTGACGTACTTCTGCCCCACGCCGCCACATGCGGTATGGGGCAGTTTTTTTTGCGCCGTCACACCGGTTTGTGACGGGAGCATGGGGCAGCGCGATTTCGGTTTTTAGCCGAATCAATCCCGTTGATCTGGACTCGGGATATGGCAACGATTCGGTGAACTGGGCCCTTTCGGCTGGCCACCTGGCCTTGTTTTGGCCGCGTCGAAAGACGTCGTCTAGCGGACAGCTTCGATGACCAGTCCGCTGCCGAGCTGGTGGGTGCTCCAGCTCGTGTGATTTGAAGGCGTTGAATATCTCCCAGCGAAATTGGCATCCGGAATCGCTCCTCGATGCTCCAATTCCTTCCGATCATCACATCGGCAGTGTTGATTTGCGGGTGCGGCAAAGATGTTCCTGCCTGAGTCGCCGAACGTGCCGGGCGCATTGGGCTGAAACGCTGCCGGATTGACGTAGTGGGTCCGCCAATTGGCGCGGCTACCGTAGTGGCCCCGGGTCGGCACCCCGGGAACAACGTCTGCGTTCGGGACGGTACGGAGCCGTCTAACCCAAGTTCCGCCCAGAGCAATCTTCGCTCCGTTGCACGGAAAACAAGTTGCAGCACAACGCTTTGATCCTACCCTCGAGAGCTTTCCGGGAGCAGGGTGGCCGCTAGCCTGTAGTTCAAATCGACCATTACTTGCCGTACATCCTGCTGGACGATCCGACCCATCGTCGTCCGATTGATAAGCCGCGGGTCACCTTAGCGTTGAGGTGTGGAGTCGAGTTATGACTGGATATGATTACTCGCTTGATCCTCCTGGGGCGATGAGTACGGGAATTTGTCATGCACGCTCTATCTTGCCCAAGAAGTCATGGCTTGCCGAACTGGGCTGTGACGGGAGAGTGGCCCAGTTTGGGGCTAGATGCCGAGTTCGTGGCGGATGGCGGCGGCGATGGTGTCGGCGTGGTGACGCATGCGGAGCTCGGATTCGGCCTCGATCATGACGCGGGCGAGAGCCTCGGTTCCGGAGTAGCGGATGACGACGCGGCCCGTGTCGGCGAGTTCGTTCTCGGCGGCGCGGATGGCGGCGGCGACGGTGGGGATGGCATCGAGGGGACGCTTCTCGCGGACCTTGACGTTGACGATGACCTGGGGGAAGGTCTTGAGGTCGGCGAGGAGCTCGTCGAGGGATTTGCCGGAGCGGTGGACGATTTCGAGCAGGAGCAGCGCGGTGAGCAGACCGTCGCCGGTGGTGCTGCGGCCGGAGAAGATGATGTGGCCGGACTGCTCGCCGCCAAGGGAGGCGCCAGTGGCGAGCATCTGCTCGAGGACGTACTTGTCGCCGACGGCAGCGCGGAGCATGGCAATGCCGGAGCGCTTGAGGGCTGCCTCGAGGCCCATGTTGGACATCGTTGTCGCGACGATCGTCGCGTTCTTCAACAGGCCGCGGGTCTGGAGATCGCGGGCGGCGAGCAGAAGGACGGCGTCTCCGTTGACGACGTTTCCGTGGCGATCGCTGAAGAGGGCACGGTCGGCATCGCCGTCGAAGGTGATGCCGAGGTCGGCCTTCTGCGCGACGACCTCGCGCGCGACAACCGAGGGGTGGAGGGCGCCGCAGTGCTCGTTGATGTTGCGGCCGTCGGGGCTGGAGTGGGTGAGGTAGACCTCACCGCCGCCGCGGGCGTTGAGCTCGGCGAAGAGCTGCGGGGCGACGGCGGAGGCGGCTCCATTGGCGCAGTCGACGACGATGCGCTTGCCGTCAAGGGAGAGATCGGGGACGGAGTCGAGGAGGAAACGGATGTACTCGGCGCGGTCGGACTCGTTGACCTCGGGCGGCATGGCTTCGGAGTTCTCCACTGCGGCGTAGGGGGCTGCGGAGTTTTCGAGCTGGCGGAAGATCTCGTCTTCGATGGCGAGCTCGGTGGCATCGGGGAGCTTGAAGCCGTCGGGGCCGAAGAGCTTGATGCCGTTGTCCTGCCAGGGGTTGTGGGAGGCGGAGATGACGACGCCGGCGCTGAAGCCGTTGAAGCGGGTGAGGAAGGCGACGGCGGGGGTGGTGATGACGCCGGCGCTCTCGACGGTGGCGCCGGCGGAGGTAAGGCCGGCGGTGAGGGTGGCGGCGATCCAGGCGCCGGACTCGCGCGTGTCCATGCCCAGCAGGACGCGGGGGGATTCGCCGAGGTGATGGGCGAGGGCGCGGCCGACGGCGTAGACGGTGGCGGGATCGAGCGGGGACTGGCCAGCGACGGCGCGAATGCCGTCCGTGCCGAAGAGCTTCTTCATCTTTGGAACTCCGGAGACTTGGGTGGATTGGCCTGGGTTTGGCTGGCCTGGGGCTTGGGTGTTTCGGTTGCGGTGACTTGGGCCTGCAGGGATCCGCTCGCAAGGCGGGCGCGGATCTGCTGGCCGGGATGGACTTCGGTGGAGGAGCGAAGCAGGGTTTCGCCCGCCTCGCCCGACACGCCGGCTTCGCCCTGCAGATAGACAAGGGCGTAGCCGCGGTTGAGGACGGCGAGCGGCGACAAGGCTTGGAGACGCGCGGTGAGTTGGTTGAGACGGGTTGCGCGGCGGAGCGAGAGGCTGCTGGCGCTGCGACGGAGGGCTACGCTGGCGTGGGCGAGGCGGTGCTGGGCGCTGGCGAGGCGAACGGTGGGGGCCTGGCGCTGCAGCCGGGCCTCGATGCTGACGAGATTGCGGCCAGGGGCTTGCAGGCGGCGACGAATGGCCGCTTCCATGCGGTAGGCGAGGTCGTCTAGGCGCTGCTGACGGCGGCTGACGGCGTCGCGCAGGCGGTGGAGGACCTGGTCGGCGGAGAGGCGCTGATAGCGCTGGCGGAGGTGGAGAAGCTGGTAGCGGGCGGCGCGCTCGACGCGGGCGGCAAGGGCGGCGACGCGCTCCTCAATGCGGTGCTGGGCGGCGGTGACGAGCTCGGCGGCGGCCGAGGGCGTGGGAGCGCGGAGGTCGGCGACGAAGTCGGCGATGGTGAAATCGGTCTCGTGGCCGATGGCGGAGACGATGGGGAGCTCGGAGGCGGCGATGGCGCGGGCGAGAGCCTCGTCGTTGAAGCCGGAGAGGTCTTCGATGGAGCCTCCGCCGCGCGCGAGGACGATGAGATCGACGCGGCCGGGATTCTGGTTGAACCAGCGGATGCCCGCGGCGACCGAGCCGGGGCAGTTGGCGCCCTGCATGGCGGCGGGGTAGACGAGGAGGTCGAGGCGGGCGTGGCGACGGCGGACAACGGTGACGATGTCGCGGATGACGGCGCCGGTGGGCGAGGTGACGATGCCGACGCAGCGCGGGAAGGCGGGCAGGGGACGCTTGCGGGCGGGGTCGAAGAGGCCCTCGGCGGCGAGGCGCTGCTTGAGCTGGTCGAAGGCGAGTTGGAGGGCGCCGCTGCCGCGCGGCTCCAGGGTTTCGGCGATGAGCTGGAGTTGGCCGCGGCTCTCGTAGACGGAGATGCGGCCGCGAACGAGGACGGCGAGGCCGTCGGTGGGGCGGAAGCGGAGGAGCTGGGCCTGGCGGCGGAAGAGGACGATAGGAAGCTGCGCGTCGCCGTCCTTGAGAGTGAAGTAGACGTGGCCGGAGGGCGCGGGGCGGCAGTTGGAGATCTCACCCTCGACCCAGAGATCGGTGTAGCCGCGCTCGACGTTTTCGCGGATGTCGGCGACCAGGGAGCGGACGCTCCAGATGCGGCGGGCGTTGGGGTCGGAGGCGGGCGCGGCAGGCGCAATGGCACGGACGGGACGGGTGGACTCCGGAGCCGGCTTTGGAGCTGGAGTCGGCGCGGCGGGAGGCTCGGTGGGAACTTCGGTGGCCGGGGTGTTTTGGGCTGCGGCTGGAACCTCCACCGGCGCGGGAGCTTCGGTCTCGAAAGGGGCGAAGAGGTCTGGCTGGCTGGGCCGGGGAGATGCTCCTGTGGCCGGCTTGCGGACCTTGCGGCGCAGGCTGGCAAGGGTGTCCGGGGTCTTGTCGCCGAAGAGCATACCGCCTGAGTCTAGCACCGTGGGCGGGTGCTTTGGAGGCAGCGGGTCGGGAGCGAGTCGAGAGCCGGTTAGCGGGAACCGCGACCGAAGGCCCAGAAGAGCAGGGTCAGCAGAGCGCTGAGGAGCAGCGAGGTGGCCAGCGGGATGGAGAGGAACCAGTTGCGGCCGCGCACGGTGATGTCGCCGGGCAAACGGCCGAGGGGCATATGCAGGCGGGTAAACGCTGCGATGAGCAGCCCGAGGGTGACCAGGACGAGGCCGAGGAGGATGAGGATGCGGGCGGAAATCGGCATGGCGGATCTCAGGGATCAGGCGCTCAGCATGCGAGCCGCTTCGTGGAGGAGCTCTTCGGGCTGGCAGGGCTTGGTGAGGACGTGGACGCCCTGCGGCATCTTGCCGATCTGCTCGCGCACGAGTTTGAGGTTGGAGTAGTAGCCGGTGAGGACGAGGACGCGGCACTGCGGGCGCTCGCGGCCGAGGACGTCCATCAGTTCGATACCGTCCCGTCCGGGCATGGTGATGTCGCACAGGATGAGCTCCGGATCGAAGCTACGAGCACACTCGAGCGCATCTTCCACGGAATACGCTACTCTGCTTTCGAAGCCGCTTTTGCGGAAGATGATTCCGAGGGTGTCGGCCGTCAGTTGCTCGTCGTCGACAATCAGGATGCGTTTCATAGAGCCTCCTACAGGAAGCGCAAAAACCCTAAGGGCTTGCGGAGGGAAGCCGGGTCGCTCGGGCCAAAGCGCGGACTCTTGTAGCTCCACAATAGCCGATTCCAACGCAGAAGCCGAGTTATTCTTTCGTCATCTGACCGATCAAAATGCGGTACGGCTGTCGTTTTTTGCACTTCACTGACAGTTTCCTCCATCGGATAAAAACAGTTTTACCTCTAGTTCGAACGGAGAGATACATGCTGCACATCGCCGCCCTTGTCGTCGGTCTGGGATTTGGCTTCGCGGTCTTTCTCGACGCCTTCCAGACTATGGTTCTGCCTCGCCGGCCCTCGGGACGCCTGCGCATCACCCGCCTCTTTTTCTTTTTGACTTGGACACCATGGTCTGCGGTAGCCAAGCGCGTCAAAAATCGAGCCGTTCAAGAGGAGGTTTATGGCATGTATGGACCTCTCTCGTTATTGCTCTTACTGATGCTTTGGGCGGTTCTGTTGATTCTGACTTTTGCGCTGATGTTCTTCGCCATCGGCTCGCCGTTCGCCGAGCCCGGCGGACCGGCGAGGTTGAGCGCTCTTGCGCAGCTTCGCGCCGATCTCTATGTGAGTGGAACCACGCTATTTACGTTGGGACTGGGGGATGTGCTGCCACGCGGCGCGACGGCACGGTCGCTGGTGATCTTCGAGGCTGGCGCGGGCTTGGGGTTCGTGGCATTGGTAATTGGCTACCTGCCGGTGCTCTACGGCGCGTTTTCCCGGCGCGAGGTGAGCATTGCGCTGCTCGATGCGCGGGCGGGGTCGCCGCCGACGGCGGGCGAGCTGCTGCGTCGACACGGCTTCGACGGCGGCGACGAGGCGATCATCGTGCTGCTGTCGGAGTGGGAGCGCTGGTCGGCCGAGCTGCTGGAGTCGCACATCTCGTATCCGATCCTCTGCTATTACCGGTCGCAGCATGACAACCAGAGCTGGTTGTCGGCGCTTACGGCGATCCTGGACGCGTGTTCTCTGCTGATTACCAGTGTGGAGGAGACGCCGGCGCGGCAGGCGCAGTTGACCTTTGCGATGGCGCGCCACGCGCTGGTGGATCTGGCGCTGGTGTTTCATCTGAAGGACAAGAAAAAGTGGGCGGAGCAGGTGAAGGCCGATCGGCTTCCTGCGGCGGACTTCCGGCGACTCTGCGAACTGCTCGGCGACACCGACATCAAGCTTTGCGGCGATCCTGCGTCGGAGGAGCGGCTGCGCGCCATGCGGGCGCTCTATGAGCCCTATGCCCACGCGCTTGCGGCATACCTGGGGGTGACAGTGCCGGCCTGGGTGACAGAGCCGAGGAAGGCCGATCCGAAGAAGACCGACCAATGGACGACGGTGGCTGGGCTGCGCGCCAACGCGGCAGGCACCCGTCGCAAGCAGGAGAGCTCCGTGCGGGTTCGCACCGGCGCGAGCTTTCCGGGGATCGATCCTGCGACGGGGACGCGCCTGCATGATGAGGAGCACCGACATTGACGGCAGATGCAGTGAGGGCGGGACCGAAGTCCCGCCCTCACGAGAAAACTCGACTCTGGTTACTGTGCCTGAACGGCGCCGCCAGGGCCTGCGGGCGTGGGGTTGAGCTTCTGCGCGGCGAGCTGGCCGACCGGTCCCTTGGCGTCCTTGTCCTTGAGTTGTGCGTAGATCTCCTTGGCCTTGGCGGAGTTGCCCTCGGCCTCATAGAGCTCGGCGAGCTGGATCTGCGCGAGGCCCGCGGGGACGGTGCTGGTGGGCTTGGCGGTGAGCTGGTTGTAGAGCTCGATGGCCTGGGGATCGCGGCTGGTCTGGCGATAGAGCTGCGCGAGGGAGAGCTTGGCGAGAGCCGCGAGGTTGCCGTTCCAGCCGTCGGCGACCTGCTTGAGCGAGGCCTCGGCAGAGGCGTTGTCGTTGGCTTCGATGGAGGTAAGGCCAGCGAAGTAGCGGGCCACCTTGCCGTCAGGGGTCAGGCCGTACTGATTGGCGACGGCGAGGAACTCGGCGTTGGCGGCCCTGGCGCGGGCGATGGCGGTGGGGTAGGTCTTGATGCCGGGGGGCACGGCCTGACCGGGAGGCGCGAGGGGCGTCTGGTAGTCCTGCATGGCGGCGCCGAAGGCGATGGAAGCCTGACCGGAACGGTAGTTGTAGAGCGCGAAGCCGCCAACCAGGACGAGGATGACGAGCAGCAGGATGGCCGACGTTACGATGACGGAGCGCCGGTTTTCGCTGGCCCACTCGAGGCCATGCTTGGTCGTGTCGATAAACTGATCGTGCTTGAGGGCTGCCTTGGTCTGCTGATCCACAGTGATTGCTCTTCCTTTATGGCTCGCCGCGGTGCGATCCGCTTTGAGAGAACTTGCCGTTGGAACGGAACTGACTCGGCGCGTGTAATCAACGCGGAGCTATTAGTCTATCAGCGCGGCGACACAAGAGCCAGAAGCGGATGGAAGGTATTCGGAGGGCGCCACTCCACTGTAGGCTATCGGCATGTCTCGATTCGCACGATCTGGTCTGCTTGTAGGTCTTTTCGCATGTTCCACGCTGGCAGCGGTAGCTGCACAGGCGTCCAACACGGGGCAGCCCGCCCCAATTCCGACCCACGCCGACCTACTGCGCGGCAACTACAGCGAGTACCGCGCCAACAACGATCTGCTCTCCTATGACCTCGACGTGCGGGTCGATCCAGCGAAGAAGTTCATCAGCGGCAGCAACACGATTCGCTTCAAGATGCTCGAAGACGACAACCGCATCCAGATCGATCTGAGCGACGCGCTGCATATCGACAAGATCGTGCTAGGGAAGACGGAGTTGAAGTATTCGCGGGACTCGGGCGCGGTCTTCATCGACTTCCCTGCCAAGCTGCGCAAGGGGCACACCTATGCGATCGGCTTCTTCTACTCCGGAAATCCAGTCCAGCAGGGACGGTTCGGCGGGATGACGTTCGAAAAGGATCCGACGGGTCGCCCGTGGGTAAACACGGCCTGCGAAGAGGTCGGCGCAAGCGTGTGGTGGCCGAATAAGGACCAGTGGCGCGATGAGGTGAAGGGCATGCGGATACGCGTCGCGGTGCCGAACGGGCTGATGGATGTTTCGAACGGGAGGTTCGTGGGCAAGAAGGATCTCGGCGACGGCTACACACGCTGGGACTGGCAGGTGCATTATCCAATCAACAGCTACGACGTCGCCTTGAACATCGGCGACTATGTGCACTTCAGCGACCGGTTCGGGAAGCTGCCGATGGACTACTACGTTCTGCCGGAAAACCTGGACAAAGCGAAGACGCAATTCGCGCAGGCCAAGCCGATGATGCAGGCGTACTACCACTACTTCGGCGAGTATCCGTTTATCAAGGACGGTTACAAACTGGTCGAGGTGCCGTATGCGGGCATGGAGCACCAAAGCGCGGTCGCCTATGGCAATCACTATCAAAACAGCTACGGCAAGGGCGACTGGACAGGCGTCGGAATCAGCCCGAGGTTCGACTTCATCATCATCCACGAGAGCGGGCATGAGTGGTTTGGCAACGCTGTGACCGCTGCGGACATGACCGATATGTGGATCCATGAAGCCTGGACGACCTATATGGAGAGCCTGTATGTGGAATACCGGTGGGGCAAGCCGGATGCGATCAAGTATCTCAACGGAGACAAGCCAAAGGTGAAGGACGACCTGCCGATCGTTGTCTCGAACGACAAGGACGAGACGATTCACGGCACGAATCAGCAACCGGCGGAGGATCAATATTTCAAGGGCGCGCTGATGATCAACACGTTGCGCAGCGTGATCGACAACGACCCGCAGTGGTTCAAGCTGATCCACGACTTCTATCAGCACTTCAAGTACCAGAACATTCTGACCGAGGATGTGGTCGCGTACTTCAACCAGCAGACCGGCATGAGCCTGACGCCGTTCTTCAACCAGTACCTGCGGCACACGGCGATTCCAACGCTGGAGTTGAAGTTCGACGCGGCTGCGGGGACTGTCGCCTATCGCTGGAAGGTGGATGAGGCCGGGTTTGCGATGCCGGTGAAGGTGGGCGTCGCGGGGCAGTGGCAGACGATTCGGCCGACCGAGGAGTGGCAGACGATGAAGACGCCGCTGACCAAGGAGAGCTTCGGCGTGGCGACGGATCTGTACTACATCAACGTCGACAAAATGTAACTGTAGATGAAATAAAAGGCGCGCCGGCTCTTCGGATCAGAGCCGGCGCGTTTTTGTTGCGCGCTACTTGATGTCGCGCCAGTTGTGGCCGACGCCAACCTCGGCGACGATGGGGATGGAGAACTCAGCGACGTGCTCCATCTCGTGCTTGACGAGCTCCTGGAGTTCGTCGGCCTCCTCGGGGACGACGTCGAAGAGCAGTTCGTCGTGGACCTGGAGAGTCATGCGAGACTTCAGATTGCGCTCAGTGATTTTGCGGTCGAGCGCGATCATCGCGAGTTTGATGAGGTCGGCCGCGGTGCCCTGCAACGGCGTGTTGACGGCGGTGCGCTCGGCAAAACCGCGCATGTTGGGGTTACGCGACTGGATATCTGGAATGGGGCGGACACGGCCGAAGTGGGTCTTGACCGCCTGGTCACGACGCACGGTCTCGAGGGTCTCGTCGATGAAGGCGCGGACGCCCTTGTAGCGGTCGAAGTAGGTCTCGATGTAGAGCTTCGCCTCCTTCTGATCGATGCCAAGTTGCGCGGCGAGACCGAAGGGGCTGATGCCGTAGACGATGCCGAAGTTGACCGCCTTGGCGCGGGCGCGGGTCTCCTTGGACATGGTGGCGGGATCGACGCCGAAGACCTCGGCGGCGGTGAGGGTGTGGATGTCAACGCCGGTGCGATAGGCGTTGAGGAGCAGCGGATCCTGCGAAAAGTGGGCCATCAGGCGCAGTTCGATCTGCGAGTAGTCGGCCGACATGAGGACGTTGCCGGGGGCTGCGATGAAGGCGCCGCGAATCTCGCGGCCGAGCGCGGTGCGCGTGGGGATGTTCTGCAGGTTGGGGTTGGTCGAGGAGAGGCGGCCGGTCGCGGTGCCGACCTGGTTGAAGGTGGTGTGGACACGGCCCTCGGCGTCGGCGAGGCCGGGGAGCTGCTCGGTGTAGTTACTGCGGAGCTTGGCGAGCTGGCGGTACTCGAGCACGAGCGCAGGAACGGTGTGGTGCTCGGCGAGCTCCTCGAGCACGTCCTGCGCGGTGGAGACGACCTTGCCCTTGCCGTGCTTCATGGGCTTGGGCAGGAGCATCTTGTTGAAGAGCACGTCGCCGAGCTGCTTGGGCGAGTTGATGTTGAAGCGATGGCCGCTCTCGGCGTAGATGCGGTCGGCGAGGGTGTCCATGTCGATGGCGAGGCGGCTCGACATGGTGGACAACACGCTGGAGTCGATGCGGACGCCGGCCTGCTCCATGCGCAGCAGCACGGAGACGAGCGGGAGGTCCATGGTCTCGTAGATGTGCTTGAGACCGGCGGCTTCAGCCTGCTCGCGCAGCGTGTGGGAGAGCCGTTGCGTGGCGTTGGCGGCCTCGGGGAGGAGGTGCGCGACCTGCTCCGGCGTGGGCTGCTTGGGCACCGGCGTGAGCGCCCGATGGGTGAAGCGCGCGGTGACGTCGGCGAGCGTGTGCGAACCGTGCGTCGGGTTGATGAGATAGCTGTAGAGCATGACGTCGTCGCGCACACCGGCGAGCGCGATGCCCTGCGGCGCGAGTAGACGAAGGACGGCTTTGAGGTCGTGGACGTGCTTGGGAAGGGCTGGGTCTTCGAGGGCTTCGCGGAGGCCAGGAGCGTCGAAGGGAGCGACCAGAGCGCTGGCGTCGGAGGTAGAGAGGCCGACAAGGAGCGCGCAGGGCTCGGGAGTGCGGTCGCAGTCCACGCCTGCGGGTGCGGCGGGCGCTAGGTCAGGGGCACCGAAGAGGTTAAGGTTCTCGGCCGGCGGCGGTTCGGATTCGGTATCGGAGTCGGCCGTCACCTCGTCGGTGGCGATTTCCGCGGCGAGGGCGCGGGTGTCTTCGAAGATGGCGAGGGTGAGGCCCTTGACGCCGCCGGCGGCGCTGGTGCGCGCGTCGGCAAGCAGCGCGGCGATTTGTTCCTGTGAGGGGGATAAATTGTAGACGATGGGCGTGTTGTCGACCGAAGGCGCGAGATCCTTGAGCAGTGTGGTGAATTCGAGCTCGGAGAAGAGATCACGACAGGCGGCGTTGTCGGGCGCCTGGGTGGTCATCTGCTCGATGTCGTAGTCGATGGGAACGCCGGTGTGGATGGTGACGAGTTCCTTCGAGAGCAGGATGTTGTCGCGATTATTTTGTAACGATTCGCGATACGTTTTGCGCTTGACTTGGTCGGGATGGCTCACAGCGGCGTCGAGCGCGGCCTCGACCGTGCCGAACTGCTGGATGAGTTCGACGGAGCCTTTATCGCCGATGCCGGGCGCGCCCGGAATGTTGTCGATGGCGTCACCGCGCAAGGCCATGACGTCGATGACGCGCTCGGGACGGACGCCGAGCGTCTCTTCAACCTTGGCGGAGTCAAGGATGAGGTTGTCCTTGGTCGGGTTCAGGATGACGACCTGATCATTGACCAACTGCATCATGTCCTTGTCCGAGGAGACGACGAAAACCTTATGCCCGGCTTCGGAGAGCTTGCAGGAGAGGGTGCCGATGACGTCGTCGGCCTCGAAGCCCTCGTAGGAGAGGATGGGGATGCGGAAGGCCTCGAGCGCACGACGGATGTAGGGGAGCTGCTGGGCGAGGTCGGCGGGCATCTCGGCGCGGTTGGCCTTGTAGCCGAGGTAGTCGATCTCTTCGAACTGCTGGGTCTTGATGTTGAACTTCTTGACCGCCTTCATCTCCTTGGCGCGCTCGTCGCGGAAGACGGGGCCGGAGAGGTCGTAGACGGCCGCGAGGTAGTGCGGCTGGAAATCCTTGCGCAGCTTGTTGATCATGTTCACGAAGACATAGGTCGCGGCGGTGGGGATGCCGGTGCGCGTGGACATGGGGCGCTG
>FSYS01002404.1_pt1 | contig 27751 bp, 25 predicted proteins | sample 1638491 | NCBI WGS metagenome assembly FSYS01 (sample SAMEA3914788, study PRJEB12502) | metagenome | biome: forest; material: soil | place: Canada | collected 2011-07-03 | depth 0.1 m | reverse complement strand
CGGCCATCAGGCCTTTACTTAACAGGCTAATGCGTTAGTATAAGTGGAAGAGGATTTACCCTATGAAAGACAAAGAATATACGCTGTACAACGAGACCGTGATGGACCACTTCCTCAATCCCCGCAACATGGGCGATGTGGCCGAGGCGGACGGGGTCGGCGAAGTCGGTGCGGCAGCTTGCGGCGACATCATGAAGATCTCGCTCAAGATCCGTGACGGCAAGATCGAGGACGCCCGCTTCAAGACCTTCGGCTGCGGTAGCGCCATTGCCTCCTCCAGCATGGCGACCGAGCTGATCAAGGGCCGCACGCTCGAGGAAGCCAAGAATTTTTCCAACCAGGAAGTGGTCGACGCACTCGGCGGCCTGCCCCCGGTGAAGATTCATTGTTCCGTTCTCGCCGAGGAAGCCCTCAAGGCCGCCATCGAGGACTACGAGGCCAAGCAGACGACGACCAAGGGCAGTCCCGCGGAAGCAGTCGCAGCCTAAGTTATCTCATCAGTTTTCGAGAAGGCGGCGACGGGCCCACCCGCGCCGCCTTTTCCATTTTTACATCGGTTGTCCCCTCGCCTCACTTCGATTACACTGACCCTCCATGGATAAGCGTTCCGTCTACCTAGATAACCAGACCACGACCCGGCCTCTCAAGGAAGTGATCCAGGCCATGATCCCCTACCTGGAGGAGGATTTCGGCTCGGCCTCGAGCCTGCACCGTTTCGGGCTCAAGGCGCGCGAGGCGATCAAGGAAGCGCGCGAGAAGTTCGCGAAGATGATCAATGCCGAGAGCGAGGAAGACATCATCTTCACCTCCGGTGGCACCGAGGCGGCCAATCTCGCAATCAAGGGCTTCGCCGACGCGAATCTCCGCCAGAAGGGCAACCACATCGTCACCTCGGCGATCGAGCATCCGGCGGTGATGAACTCGCTGGAGTATCTGACCAAGCACGGCTTCGAGATCACGCAGGTTCCGGTCGATACCATCGGACGGATCAACCCGGAAGACGTGCGCGCGGCGATCACGCCGAAGACGGCGCTGGTTTGCGTTCATCTCGTTAATCACGACATCGGCACGATCCAGCCGGTGAGGGAAATTGGCAAGATCACCAAGGAAAAGGGCATCGCGCTTTACTGCGACGCACTGGCCGCCGCGGGCTGGACGCCTATCGACGTGCAGGATCTTGGCGCGCAACTGCTCACCCTGAGTGCGCATCGCTTCTACGGTCCGAAGGGCGTGGGCCTGCTCTACCGCAACCGCAAGGCGCGCGTGACCAGCCATATTCACGGCGGCGTGCAGGAAGGCGGACGCCGCGCCGGAACCGAGGACGTGCCCGCCATCGTCGGCGCGGGTGTGGCCGCGGAGTACGCCGTGCGCGACATGGCCGAGCGCACCGAGCATGTCGCGAAGCTGCAGAAGCGGCTCTTCGACGGCCTTTGGAAGCACATCCAATTCATTAAGCTGAATGGCCCCGAGCCCGGCCCGCTGCGCGTCTGCAATACGCTTAATCTCTCGACCGAATTCATTGAGGGCGAAGGCCAGCTTCTCCTTCTCGATCACATGGGCATCGCGGTGGCCAGCGGCTCGAGCTGCGTGAGCAAGTCGCTCAAGGTTTCCCACGTGCTCAGCGCCATCAAGCTCGATCATGCGCTTGCCCAGGGCAACATCATCATGAGCCTCGGCAAGGACAACACGGTCGAGGAAGTCGACTACGTCGTCGAGTCGTTCGGCAAGATCGTCGAGCGTCTGCGCGGCATGTCGCCGATGTGGAAGGAATTTGAGGAGGGCGTCATCGACTCCGTCATCAATCCCACCGGTCGCGGCAAGTCGTTCACGCAGCACGCCGCCGATATCTCCGGCAAGCCGGCGCATTGAGCTAAGCGCCCGACCGTCGCCTTGTAAGAAGGGCCGTTCGGACGGCGATCTACGGCCATGCTCTCGCGCGCTCTGCTTCTGGGTATATTCGTCCTAGTGGCAACGCCGGCCATGAGCAAGGCCGAGGATTGGACCCTCGCGCCGGGGAAAGGCACGCTCGCCTACGATAAGGCCTTCTCAGATGAGGTGGCGAATGAGGTGCAATCGCGGGGATTGGACTGGGGGCCTTGGATCGCGTTGACTGCGGCCGAAAATCCCGACTCCATTCCCACCGCAGGGAAAACCTTCGTATCGCCTGATCAGAAGTTCTCGGTCCAGACCGTCATTGAAGACAATCAGTTCTTCTTTGAAATCAAGCAGGCGCAAACGGGACAAGTCGTCCGCGTGGGCAGCGACTGTTTTCCCGTGCTGGCGCTGGCGTGGAGCCCTGATTCCAAGACGATTGTCGCCATCACGCATGCCTCCATGACCTCCTTTCTCAAGATCATTCACTGGGACGGAAAGAGCTGGGTACCCTTTGATATCGATGCTCCTGAAGGAGGCGACAACGACAAGTATCATGTCGTGGGTTGGCAGTTCAAAACCGGCTATCTCGAGGCGGCCTACATTGTGGACCACCGGACCGACAACGGAGCATCCCTCGACCTTTACCGGTGCATGTTCCATGTCGATACCGCCAGCGGCAAGGAATCGCATGTGATCAAAACCGCGATTTCCCAGAAGGAATTCATCTCGCTACGAAATGGCGGTAATTAGGAGTTTCCCTCCTTTGGAACAGTTTGTGAAAATTTAGGCTACCGATGCCTGTTCAGAGACCTCTGCAAAAGTCCCAAGCGAAGCAATGAGTCCAGGCCGGGAGGGCCGTTGGATATTAGCCGGTGGCGCGAGCCACCGGTTGGAGATAAAAAAAATTCGGCCCAGCCGCGGAGGGGCGTCAGAAGGCATCGTCGCTCTCTGCTATTTCCATCGCCCCAACCGGGGCTCGGACCGTTTTTGTGCGGATGACCGGTCGCTCACGCCACCGGCTAATTTCTACTGGTCCCTCCGGGACCGCCATTCCAAGGATGGCGGTGACTTTTTGCAGAGGTCCCCGTAGGGACGGTTGAAAACGCCTCTGGGAAGTGCGTTCACGCGTCCCCTACGGGACGCACCGCATGCTCTTTGATTCCCGGCACTAAAGTGCCGGGCTACGTTCAATCGTTCCTCCGGAACGATGAAAGGCGACTTGCCGATTTGTTCCTTGAGCACGTTTCCGCCAAAAATTCGTGCGCCCGTACCGCACCGCCGTTACATTTAGAGGTATGTCCGCCCTCACTCCTGACGTCATCCTCGCCCAACTGCGCGGCGTGAAGTATCCCGGTTATTCACGCGACATCGTCTCGTTTGGGATGGTCAAGGATGTGCAGATCGACGGCTCGCGCGTGCTGGTGCAGATAGCGCTCACCACTGCGGACGAGAAAATTCCGCGGATGATTGAGGAGAACGTCACTGCCGTTATCGAGGCCATCCCCGGCGTGAGCGAGGCCGTGGTGAAGCTCGATGTCAGCGCACCCGTAACGAAGGCGCTGCAGGCCGAGGGCTTGCCGCAGACGAAGATTCCCGGGGTAAAGCACGTGATCGCCGTGGCCAGCGGCAAGGGCGGTGTGGGCAAGTCGACCGTGGCAGCGAATCTTGCCGTCGCCCTGCGCGGCGAGAAAAACGAGACGCGGGTCGGGCTCTGCGACTGCGACATTTACGGCCCGAGCATCGGCCTGATGTTCGGCACCAACGAACGCCCGAACGCGACCGAGGACGGCCGGATCGACCCGATCAAACGATTTGATCTCAAACTAATGAGCATGGGCTTCCTGCTCGACGACACGGCGCCGGCCATCCTGCGCGGCCCCATGGTCACGCGCTACACGCAGCAGTTCCTGCGCAGCGTCGAGTGGGGCGAGCTCGATTACCTCGTGCTGGACCTGCCTCCGGGCACCGGCGACATCCAGCTCACCATCGTGCAGACGGTTGCACTTTCGGGAGCGCTCATTGTGACGACGCCGCAAGAGGTCGCGCTCATCGATGCTCGCAAGGCTGCGACGATGTTTTCCAAAGTGAACGTTCCGATTCTCGGCCTCGTCGAAAACATGAGCTACTTCGTGTGTCCCAATGACGGCAATCGCTACAACATTTTTGGAACCGGCGGCGGCGAGCGCGAAGCCGCGCGTTTGCAGGTTCCGTTGCTGGCACAAATTCCGCTGGAAATCGGTTTGCGCGAATCGGGAGACAAAGGGTCGCCTGCCGCTCAAACTGACCCGAACGGCGCAACGGGCCGACTGTTTTATCAGATTGCAGAAGCTATTCGAAAACAATGTCCTACGTAACCGTGCGTTCACCGAATTGTAACAATCGTGGCGTTTCTTATTAACTGTTTGACAAATTAACTAGGGTCTCGTCTACTAAGACTATGGTGGATTCAGCCGCTACGGATCGCGATAATATGTTCCACAAATCTGCGCTCTATCAGGAGTTTCTAGCCGAACGGGCAGAAATTCTCCGCCATAAATGGATTGAAAGCGAGAAGGCGGGACACGATATCGGCTTTGAAAAAGCCCTGCTCGACTGGATCGTGAAGCACCGTGCGGGCTGGCGAGCTTTGCGCCAGAATAAGCCGACGTCGTCTCTTCAGGCCGCCTGAGGCTTGTATTTTGCAAGGATCATGGGGCCGGTCGCCTCATTGACACGCCTTGCGCATGATTTAAACTAGCACCATGACAGAAACTACCCTGCCCGCGGTCACGATGACCGAAGAGGCCGCGCGCCACGTAGCCGAGATCATCGGCGAGCCGAATCCCGAGAACAAGGGGCTGCGCATTTACGTTGAAACCGGCGGCTGCTCCGGCATGTCGTACGCCATGGAACTCGCGGCGCGCAAAACGGGCGACGAGGAGTTCGTCTCGCATGGGGTGCGCCTGTTTGTGCAGGACCGCGGCCTCGTTTACCTCTCCGGATCCGTCATCGATTACAAGGACGGCCTGACCGGCGCGGGCTTCCGCATCACCAATCCCAACGCGAAGCAGACCTGCGGGTGCGGCAAATCCTTTGAAGCCTGACCGGCCCTTCCTCGTGGCGGCCGGGGAGGCCGTCCGCAAGGGATGGCGAGCGGCGATGGCGAATCTTTCCTCCATCGTGGCCATTCAGGTCGCGATGGGCGTCATCGTTGCGGTCTACTATTTGTGGCCGGCCGGAAGCGGCGTCCTGTCGAAGTACGCCCAGTGGCAGGCCTCGGGCGGTGCGCTCGGCACCGGCTTCGTCTATGCGGTCGCCGGTGGCGTGCTCTCCGAGTTGAGCTTTGTCTATTTTCAGCAGCGGGGCCGGTGGACGCGGGCGAATGTCGAGAACGTGGTTTTCAAGTTCGTCATCTTTTTCATCTCGGGCTCCGTGGTCTATGAGTTTTATCGCATGCAGGCGATGTGGTGGGGCACCGGCGCGAGCCTGAGGGTCATCGTGCCCAAGGTGATCGTCGACCAGTTCGGCTACACGGTGATTTTCGCCGCGCCCTACTATGCGGTGCTCACCCGCTGGCAGGCGTTGCGCTACTCGGGGGCGAAGCTGTGGAGCGAACTCCGCGGCAGCTTTCTCACCGAACGCCTGCTGCCAGTGCTAGTGATGAACTGGATGTTCTGGATTCCCGCCATCAGTTTTGTCTACGCCATGCCCTCGGTCCTACAACCGCCGCTGGCCTCTTTTGCCACGGCCATCTGGGGTTTGCTGGTGAGCGCGATCGGCAAACAGGAGCCCGCGCATCCTCGCGTGGCCACGCCTGTGGCTGCGGGACCCGCGGGCAGTCCGCCGATGGTGGCCGAGTCGGTCAAGTAGCGTGCCACTTTAACGCGGATGAAGATTGCCAAAGCGGCTTAGTCTTCGCAAAACTGCGCGGATGGATTTTTCCCGCTACTGGTCCGCGCGTCAGAAGAAAGTCGACGCGGCGCTCGATCGTTTCCTGCCCTCTGCCAAGACGAAGCCCAAGACCATCCATGAGGCGATGCGTTATAGTATCTTCGCGGGCGGCAAGCGCCTGCGTCCGGTGATTTGCCTGGCCACGGCCGAGGTCATCAGCGGCGGTAAGAACGACGACGCGATCCCCCTCGCCTGCGCGGTCGAGTGCATCCATACCTACTCGCTCATCCATGACGACCTGCCCGCGATGGACAACGATGACTTCCGCCGCGGCAAGCCGACCTCGCACAAGGTCTACGGCGAAGGCATCGCCATCCTGGCCGGCGACGCGCTGCTGACCATCGCGTTCGAGATTGCGGCGTCGTGCCGCGCGTGGCCGCGTTACTCGCATGCGGAGGTAATCAAGGAGGTTGCCCTCGCTGCGGGCAGCCAGCGGCTGGTTGCAGGACAGGTCGCGGACCTCGAGGGCGAGGGCCGGAAGATCACGCCCGCGGAGCTGCGCTATATTCACGAGAACAAGACGGCCGCGCTGATCGCGAGCTCGATCCGCCTCGGCGCCATGTCGGCCAATGCCACGCCGAAGCAACTCGCGCATCTCACTGACTTTGGCCAGACGCTCGGGCTCGCGTTTCAGGTCATTGACGACATTCTCGACGTCACGCAGACCACGGAGAAGCTCGGCAAGAGCGCGGGCAAAGACATCACCGCGCAGAAGGCGACCTACCCGGCGTTGCTCGGACTCGACAAGGCGCGCAAGGAGGCCGACCGCCTGACCGCTCGTGCCCGCGCCGCGCTCAAGCCGTTCGGCAAAGCCGCCGCACCGCTCGAGGCGATCGCTGACTACCTGCTCAAGCGGGAAAATTGAGGTGCTGTTCAGCCGTTGGCGTGGTCGCGAACGGCTTGGAGGACGGCATCACCGTAGCGCTCGAGCTTGGATTGACCCACGCCGCTGATCTGCGAGAGATCGAAGCGGGACTTCGGTTTGCGGGCGGCGATCTCGTGCAAGACGCGGTCGTGGAAGATGACGAAAGGCGCGACGTTCTGTTCACGCGCAAGGTCGACGCGCATGGCGCGGAGCTTGGCGAAGAGGTCCTGGTCCTCGTCACTGGCGAACACGATTGGCTTTTTCTGCCGCGATGCCGCGCTGGTCTTGGATGTGGGGACGTAGGCAGGCAGTTGGAGCGCGCGTTTTTCCTTCAAGAAGGCTGCCCCCTTTGGCGTGATGGCCATGCGGTTAAAGTCGTTGGTATCGATCGAGAGGAAATCGAGCATTACCAACTGCCGGAAGATATGTTGCCACGCTTTCTGGTCGTGCTCGCCGCCGATTCCGAATGTGCTGATCTTGTCGTGGCCGAACATGCGCATGCGATCGTTGTCCCGTCCGAGCAACACGTCGATCAGGTAGGACATGCTGAAACGCTGTCCCGTGCGGTAGGCGCAGGAGAGCGCCTTTTGCGCGGGTATGGTGGCATCAAAAGTGGCGCGGGTGTTCAGGCACGTATCGCAATTGCCGCACGAGGGGCAGGCGTCGCCGAAGTACTCGAGAAGCATGGCGCGGCGGCAGGAGGGTGCGTTGCAGAGATTTAGCAGCGCCTCCAGCTTCCGGCGCTCAATCTCCTTCTGCACCGGCGCAGTCGCTGAATCGTCGATGAAATTGCGCTGCATCGCGGCGTCCTGCAGTCCGAAAAGCATCAGCGCGTTGGAGGGCAATCCGTCACGCCCTGCACGTCCGGTCTCCTGATAGTAGGCCTCGATGTTCTTGGGGATCGTCATGTGGACGACGAACCGGACATCAGGCTTGTTGATGCCCATGCCGAAGGCAATCGTCGCGACCACGATGATGTTGTCCTCACGCAGGAAACGCTCTTGGTTCCGCGCGCGGACTTCCGGCGGAAGTCCGGCGTGATAGGGAAGCGCTTTGAAACCCTCGCTGGCCAGCCACTCGGCCGTCTCCTCGGTGAGCTTGCGCGACAGGCAATAGATGATGCCGCTGTCTTGCGCATGCGACTTCTTGATGAAGTTCAGCACCTGCTTTCGCGGACTATCCTTGGCCATGATGCTGTAATGGATATTGGGCCGATCGAAGCCGGCGACGAAGGTGCGTCCGTCCTCGAGATGCAGCCGTTCCACGATGTCTTTGCGTGTGGGGCCGTCGGCGGTGGCGGTCAGGGCGATGCGCGGGATGTTTGGGAAGCGCGTGGCCAGCTCGCTGAGCTGTACGTAATGCGGGCGAAAATCGTGTCCCCATTGCGAGACGCAGTGGGCTTCGTCGATTGCAAAGAGAGCGACACGCGATTCCGACAGGAAGCTGAGGAAGTCGTCCATCAGGAGCCGTTCCGGCGCGACGTAGAGAAGTTCGAGCGTTCCCTCCCTCACCGCGCGCATCGTCTTGGCGTTGGCGCTGGCTTCCATGGTGGAGTTGATCGCCGCTGCCTTGATGCCGAGCTGCGTGAGCGCGTCGACCTGGTCCTGCATCAGCGCGATCAGCGGCGAGACGATAACGCCCACCCCTTCCCGCAAAAGCGAGGGGATCTGGTAGCAGAGTGACTTTCCACCGCCGGTGGGCATGAGCACGAAGGCGTTGCCCCCTGACGCCACGTGCTCAATGACGTCGCCCTGGCTGCCCCGAAAGGAATCGTAGCCGTAGGTCTTCTGCAGAACCGCGAGCGCGGCGTCACGAGTGGAAGTCATGCCAGCCTGGATCATCGCCAAACTAGCCGACTTTCGCCAGCGCGGCCTCGGCCAAAATGGCGGCGGCGGCGCGTTTACTGGCTCCGGGCTCGCCGAGCGTGGCGATGATCTCTCCCACGCGGCGCTTCATCAGGTCGCGGCGCTGGGGGTTGTTAAGCAGCTCCAGCGCCTCCTGCGCCACGGCGTTGGGCGTGAGATCGTCCTGCACGAACTCCGGCAGCACACGCTCACCCGCCATGACATTGATGAGACTGAGGAACTTGACCGTCACGACGCGCTTACCCACGGCATAGGTGAGCGGGTGCACACGGTACACGACCACCTGGGGGATGCCGACTAGCGCACATTCCAGCGAGGCTGTGCCGGACGCAACAATGGCCAAGGCACAGCGCGAGAGATGGGAGACTGCATAACCGACATTCTGTTCGAAGGCGAAGTTAGGCGCGGGAAGACGCGACACCAATCCAAGAGAATATTTTTGAAGGGCCTCATTGGGCGAAAGCAGGATAAATTTCAGGCCGGGCCGGTTGCGTCCCATGATGAGTGCCGCTTCCCACAGCAGGGGCAGATGCTTTTCTATCTCGGTCCGGCGGCTGCCGGGCAGCAGGGCAACGAAATTAGGATTCGGCTCGGCCAGCTCGAGCTTGCGGATGCGGTCGAGCGCGGGATGGCCAACCCATTCCACCCGGAAACCGGGCGCGGCCTTCGCATACCAATCCTTCTCGAAGGGCAGGATGGCCAGCAGCAAGTCGATGTCGCGTTGGATCGCCTTGACCCGGCTCGCGCGCGAGGCCCAGACCTGCGGACTGATGTAATAGATGATGCGCGCGCCCGGCAGGTCGCGGCGCATCGCGGGCGAGAGCCGCAGGTTGAATCCGGAGAAGTCGATGAGCACGACGGCATCCGGGCGTTCGCGCCGGGCCAGATCGAGAATGCGGTCGCGAAAGCCGCGAAACTTCCCGTATTTCTTCACGACCTCCCAGAGACCGAGCACGGCGTGCGCTGACATGTCGAAAAGCTGCTCCTGGCCGGCGGTGGCCATCTTCGGGCCTCCCACGCCGATGACACGCGTCTTCGGGTTGCGCTCCTTGATCGCCTGAATCAGCTCTGCGCCGTGGGCATCACCGCTCGGCTCGCCCGCGACCATCAGGATGACCAGCGCGCGGTCCGGATTGGTGCTCATGCGTGCTGCGCGTTTTGCTTCGCAATCTGCTCGGTGATCTGCATGGCGAGCTCCAGCGCCCGGGCCGCCTGCCCGCCGCTGACCCGGGGCGATTGCCCCGAACGCGCGCACTCCGCGAACGCGGTCAGCTCGAGCTTGAGCGGTTCGTCCTTTTCCACCTTGATCTTCTCCTTGGTGATCTGCGAATTGACCTTGCGGTAAATCTCACCGCTCTGGTCGAAGTAATCGAGCGAAAGGTAGGCGTCGTCCTGGAAAACGCGGATCTTGCGCACCTTCTCGAAACTGATGCGGCTCGTCGTGATGTTGGCCACGCAACCGTTCTCGAACCGGATGCGCGCGTTGGCGATGTCTTCGCCCTTGCTCAGCACGGCGGTGCCGACCGAGTCGACCGACTGGATGGGCGAGCGCACGAGGTGGAGTACGACCTCGAGGTCGTGGATCATCAAGTCGAGCACCACGCCGATGTCGGTGCTGCGGCCCGGATAGGTCGAGAGGCGGTGCGCCTCGATGAAGCGCGGACGCGTGAGCTTTTCTTCGAGGGCGTTGAGTGCCGGGTTGAAGCGCTCGATGTGGCCGACCTGCAGGGTGAGGTTTTTGTTGTGGGCAAGGTCAATGAGGTCTTTGGCTTGTTGCGTGTTGTCGGTGATCGGCTTCTCGATCAGGACGTGCTTGCCCATGCCGAGAAGTAGCGAGCCGATTTCATGGTGCGTGACCGTTGGCGTCGCGATGGTGGCGGCGTCGATGACCTCGGCCAGCTCGCGAGCCGATCCGTAGGCCTTCACGCCGTGGCGTTGCGCGACCTTCTCGGCCACGTGCGAATCGAGGTCGTAGAGTCCGACGAACTCGACGCCGGGAAGCTGCGAATAGATGCGCGCGTGCTCGCGCCCGATGTGACCGACTCCCACCACTCCGACTTTCAGGTTACTCATGATATCTCCTTCAAAATGGATTCGTCTGCTGCGTAAAGGGTGATCTTGGCCCGCGCCGCCTGCTCCTCGACCAGCTTGCGGTCCAGCAATAGCGTGCAGCGCGCCTCGCAGGCGATGATCTTCACGCCGAACTCGCGCGCTTTTTCCAGCGTCCGCGTACCGATGACCGGCACATCGAAGCGAAAGTCTTGATCCGGCTTGCTAACCTTGACCAGCGTGACGTCGCCCTTGCCCAGCTTTCCGCCGCGCTCCATTGCTGCGTCGGTGCCTTCGAAGGCTTCGACGGCGACGACCGTACCCTTCTTGACCAGCACGCTTTGGCCAATGTCGAGACGGCTGCATTCCTTGGCAATGCGATAGCCGAGAGCGACATCGCCGATTTGCAAAGCTGAGAGTTTTGGCCCTGCGATGTGCCCGGGTTCGGGCAGACAGTCTTCCAGAAAAGTGGTCGCGGGCAGCAGCTCGACGCCCGACTTCTTCAGTTCATCGGCAATGGCGGAGAAGATCGACTCGGCGTTGCGCTCCTTGAGTCGCGCCAGCAGCAACGCGCCTTTGATGTCCGGTATCAAATCAAACAGGTTCCCCGGTGAAATCTGGCCGGCCATGATGGCCTGGGAGATTTTCTGCTCCTGAAAATAGCTGCAAAGGCCGCCGAGCTGGCCGACGCGCAGCTTGATAAAGGCATCGGCGAGTTTCTCGACTTCGGCCGCGGTCTCGCCGGAAAAGCCGACGATGACAATGCTCTTCACACCTCGCGCCCGCGCCGCTTCCGCCAGCAGGACGGGATAGCGACCGTTGCCGGCGATGATGCCGAGCGAATCGAGTTGGGGTGGCGCAGCGCTCAAACTTCTTCCTTTTTCAGGCGGCCCTTGAACTGGCGACTGGAAAACCAGAGCATGCCGAGGAGATCGACGGTGGCGCGGACGGCGCGCTTGCCGCCGGCGACCTTGCTTACGCCGGCGTGGCGAGCGCGGTGCTCGACCGGAATCTCGCCGATCTTGTAGCCGGCGGAAAGGATGAGCGCGGGCATAAAGCGATGCATGCCATTCCAGCCGGGCAGGCGCTTGGCGGCCTCAGCGCGCACGACCTTGAGCGTGCAGCCGGTGTCGCTGGTGTGGTCCTGCAATAGCGCGCCGCGGACGGCATTGGCGATGCGGGAGGAGATGCGGCGAATCCACTTGTCGTTGCGCTTGGTGCGCACGCCGGTGACCATGTCGAGCTGCTCGTCCTGGAGTTTCTTGAGCAGCTTGGGCGCGTCCATCGGGTCGTTCTGCAGGTCGGCATCCATGAGGATGATGAACTTCCCGCGCGCCTGCTGCATGCCATAGTACATGGCCGCGCTTTGGCCGCTGTTTTTGGTGAGATGCAGCCAGCGGATGGGATAGGCGGGACTGGCGGGCGGTTGGGCGAAGGCGTCGGTGCTGCCGTCGTTGACCAGCACGATCTCGGCCGGTCCCTCGAGCGCACGGAGCATGCCATCGATTTCGCGGATGAGCGGGGGCAGATTTTCCGCCTCGTTATAGAAGGGCACGACGACGGAATAGATGGGCTCAGGATTCATCGGTTCGGAAGAAAAACCAAACGCCAAGCATGACGCTGACGAAGGCGGAGATCAAGACGATCCAATCGCCCCACATTTCATAGAGCGTGGGCTGCGTGGGATAAAAGACGAGCGTGCCGGTGAAGACGCCACCGACGTCAATGTCCGCGCCGCTAGCGCCGCGGAACTCGCTGGTCACGGTGCCGTTCTGGTCAATCACGCACGAGATGCCGTTGTTGCAACAACGGACCATGGGCCGGTCATGCTCAATGCAGCGAAAAATGGCGTGGCTGAGGTGCTGGCGTATGCCCCATTGCGCGTACCAGCCCCAGTACCAGGCGTCGTCGGAGATGGTGATGAAGAGATCGGGACGCAGCGCGATTGTTTTGTTTGCCACTTCGGGAACCGTATCCTCGTAGCAAATGAGCGGCGCGATTCTCCATGGCGGTTGCTGCATGGTGAAGACGACCGGTCCCGGCCCCGGCGTGAAATCGATACCGATGCCGGTCCATTGTCGCAGGATGGGGAACGTGTCGCCGAAGGGCAGGAACTCACCGAGCAGGACGAGTCGGGTCTTGCGGTACTCCTCGAATTGGTCGCCGTGGGGCGTGAAGAAAAAGGCGGCGTTGTAGAGGCGGGCGCGCTCCTTGGGTGTCTCCGCATATTCGATATTCTGCGAGCCGAGCAGGAAGTAGCCGTTGTAGGCTTCGTTGATTTCTTTCACCGCCTCAGTCAGTGGCGCGTCCTGGAAAACCCCCTGACTGATCATGGCCTCGGGCCAGATGAGGAGATGGGGCGGCGCGGGCGCGGTGATTGCGGCGAGCGTCAGCTTCTCCAGCTTGTCGAGGGCGTCCGCCTCGCTCATCTCATACGCGCGCCGAGGCTGGTTCGGGTCGTAGGGAATTTGCGGGATGTTCGGCTGAATGCAGGCGAAGGTCGCGGAAGGCCCGAGCGATTCGCCGTGATGCCGTTGCAGATGGTACCAGCCGAGCGCGAAGCTGATCGCCACGAGGAGCAGCGCGAAGGCGAAAGGCGCCGAGGCGCGCACGACCCGCTTTTCGCGGGCGATTTGCGCGATGCCTAGCACGCCCTCCGCCCACAGGATGTTCACCGTCACGAGGAGGAACGAGAGCAGATGCACGCCGCCATACGCGGCCAGTTGGCGATAGACGATGCTCGTCGCCTGGCTGATGCCGAGCTCGTTCCAGTTGAACCCGGTCAGGAACCACGCGCGCCACCACTCGAGGGTGACCCAGAGCGCGGCCGCGGCGATAGCGCGGCCAATGGCTCCCCTGCTCGGCAGCAGGCGGACGAGAAAGAGAAACCAAAGTGCCGGATAAAGCGCGAGGTAGAGCACGAGAAAAACCGTGCCGACGGCCGTGACGTTGCTGATCCACCAGAACGTCCCGCCGAAGTAGATGAGCCCGATGAGGTAGCCGTGGCGCATGGGCCGCCGGCGCGCGTGCTCGCTGCGCGTGATCACCCACCACGCGGGGACAAGAGTGATCCAGCCGCAGGTCGCGCAGGAGAACGGCGCGAAACTGGCGACCAGCAAGAGGCCCGACGCGACACAGAGCAGCCAGCGATAACGATCAAACCAGCGATCAAACACGCCTCAAAATGCCAAGTGTCCGTCGCGCCGCCAATGGTTAAACGCGTATATCAATCAGATCGTACCCCAGTAAATCGCGTAAACATTAACTCACTCGACCGACGTGCAAATGCAGCGTATTCTTTTTTGCCCAGCGCAGATTTTGCTTCACTGCGCCGGCCCAGCCGCCGAATCAAGAAGAGGCCTTTTACCATGAAGCGCATCTTACTCGCAGATGACAGCCCGCAAGATACGGAGTTGACCCTTACCGCGCTGGGCGAGTTTAACCTCGCCGACGAAGTGATGACCGTGCGCGACGGAGTCGAGGCACTCGATTACCTCCATCGTCAGGGAGAATTCATCAATTCCCAGGATGAGACGCCGCTGGTCGTTATTCTCGATCTCAAGATGCCGCGAGTCGATGGGCTGGAGGTCCTGCGCCAGATGAAAAGGGATCCGCTGCTGAAGCTGATCCCTGTCGTCATGCTGACCTCATCGCGGGAGGATCGCGACGTCGTGGAGAGTTACCAACTCGGCGTCAACGCCTACGTGGTCAAGCCCGTCGACTACCAGCAATTCGTCGATGCCGTCCAGCGGCTCGGCATCTTCTGGACACTGGTCAACGAGCCTCCGCCCGGCTCGAGGCCCAAGAGCGACAGCCAACGCCTGCCCAGGCGTTGATCAGGCCTTGCGCGAGACAAAAGCCGCGCTCTACTTACAGGCATGAAGTTCCACGTCTTGCAGCATGCAGCGTATGAAGGCCCCGGCGAAATGGCGGTGTGGGCGGAGAAGCGCGGGCACACGCTGACGATCTCCCATCTCTATCGCGGCGACACCCTGCCCGCGCTGCAGGACTTCGATGCGCTCATCGTCATGGGTGGCGAAATGAATATCTACCAGTATCGCGACTGGCAGTGGTTGCAGCCGGAAAGCGAGTTCATCCGCGCCGCGGTTCATCACGGAAAGCCGGCGGTCGGCATTTGCCTGGGCGCGCAATTTCTTGCTGACGCGCTCGGCTCTCGCGTTGTACAGAATGCGGAGTATGAACTCGGATGGTATCCGGTGAACTGGACCACGGAATCCCGCGAGTGGTTCCCGGAGCTGCCATTGGCGAGTCCGGTTCTCCACTGGCATGGCGATCGATTTGGCCTGCCGGATGGCGCGATCCGGCTCGCCACCAGCCCCGGGTGCCCCGAGCAGGGATTCGTCGTTCCGAACAGGGCGCTAGGGCTGCAATTTCACATGGAAGTTGATCCCGCCTTGGTGAAGCTCTATGTCGCGAGCCAGGAAAGCTGGCCCTCGGGCAAGTACGTTCAAGATCCAAGCCAGATTCTGAGCGAAGCCGGTAGGCACTGCGAAACGAACCGGCATTTGCTGCACGGCATGCTCGACACGTTTTTCGGGAAGCCAGCCTAGCCAGCCACCAGCATTGCTGCGCCGAAAACGCCCGCGCTGTCACCCAGCGTCGGCTTGAGGAGTGCCGCCTCGAAACGGGGATTGAAAATCGCCGCGGTGATCTTCTTCCTCGTTTCTTCGGTGTAGAGGGCATCGATGTTGCCGACGCCGCCCCCGAGAACAATTGCGTGGGGATCGAGCACGTCGATGATGCTGCTGATCGCCTGCGCGAAGCGTGACGTGAGCCGCTCAATGGTGGCCCGGGCGTGCTCGTCCATTTCCATGCGCTCGACGATTTCCCTCAACTTGCGCTTCTTGCCTGATTGCTCCGCGTAGAATTTTTCCAGCCCCGGTCCTGCGATGAACGCTTCGACCGTCCCGTGCGTGCCATAATTAGAGACGGGCCCTTCGGGATCGAGAATCAACTGTCCCCACTCGCCCGCGATGCCATGGCAACCATTGAGCACGTGGCCGTTGACCACGATGCCGCCGCCCACGCCCGTGCCGAGAATGACGCCGAAGACAGTGGGAAATCCCTTCGCGCAGCCCAGCGTCGCCTCGGCCAGAGCGAAGCAATTGGCATCATTGGCCGTGACCACGGCGAGGCCCAAGTCAGCTTCCAGGTCATCACGCAGGCGCGTACCGTTGAGACATTGCGTGTTCGAATTCTTAAGCGTACCGGCGTGCGGATCGACCACGCCCGGCGTGCCCATGCCGATCTTGGTCGGCAGCGACAGGCCGCTCTCAGCCGCGAGCGTCTTGATCAGACGCCCGATTTGCTTGCGGATATGCTCGTAGCCCTGTTCCGACTCGGTCGCCACTCGCACACGACACAACGGGCGATCCAGCGCGGAAGAGTCGAGAATGGCACCCTCGATCTTGGTGCCGCCGAGGTCAATGCCCCAAAGGTGTGACATAAATCCTGCGCGCGTTCAGCGAGCGCTCAAGCCGCTTCCTTGTCCTGCTTGCGGCGGATGAGCGGCGACTTCTTGCCATCGATGACGGCGCGATTGATCGTGACCTCGAGGATGTCCTCACGGGACGGCAGATCGTACATCAGGTCGAGCATGAGCTTCTCGAGTATGGCGCGCAGGGCGCGGGCGCCAGTGCCTTTCTTCAAGGCTTCCTGGGCCAGGGCGCGCAGAGCGTCCTTGGTGAAGGTCAGCCCAACGTTGTCCATGGCAAAAAGCTTGGTGTACTGCTTGGTCAGCGCGTTCTTGGTGTCGGTCAGGACGCAGACAAGCTCCTCCTCAGTCAATTCCTCCAGCACGCTGATCATAGGTAGCCGGCCAATGAATTCAGGAATGAGGCCGAAGGTAAGCAGGTCTTCCGGCTCAACGTGCCGCAAGCTGGCGCTTTCCGGCAAATCGCTTTGCGTGGACGGCGTGTTTGCACGGCCAAAACCGAGCGTGTTGCTGCCGACGCGGCGGCGGATGATTTTGTCCAAACCGACGAACGCTCCACCGCAGATGAAAAGAATGCGCTCGGTATTGACCTGGATGTACTCCTGGTGCGGATGCTTGCGCCCGCCCTGCGGAGGAACATTGCAAACGGTACCCTCGAGGATCTTGAGCAGCCCCTGTTGCACGCCTTCACCGGAAACGTCGCGCGTGATGGAAACGTTGTCGGTCTTGCGGCCAATCTTGTCGATCTCGTCGATGTAGACGATGCCGATCTCGGCGCGCTTCACATCATAATCGGCATTTTGCAGCAGGCGCAGGACAATGGTCTCCACGTCCTCGCCCACGTAGCCCGCCTCGGTGATCGTGGTCGCATCAGCAATGCAGAACGGCACGTCGAGGATTTTGGCCAGCGTCCGCGCCAGCAAGGTCTTGCCGGAACCGGTCGGCCCGATGAGCAGGATGTTGCTCTTCTCGATCTCGACGTCGTTGGCGGCGTTAAGGGAAATCTCCGTCTTTGAGCGGTTGGCCTGCGCCGCGACGATGCGCTTGTAGTGATTGTGCACCGCGACCGCGAGGGTCTTCTTGGCGAAGTCCTGCCCGATGACATGGCGGTCCAGCTCGCGCTTGATGTCGACCGGCTTGATCAGCGTCACCTCGGTCGACGACCGGCGTGACTCTTCCTTGGTCTCTTTATCGAGGATGTTTTTGCAGACGGTGATGCAACTGTCGCAAATGTAAACGCCCGGCCCCGCGATGAGTTTCCTCACCTCAGCGTGACTCTTTCCGCAGAAAGAGCACATCGTCAGGTTTGCAGGGCGGGCCATTGGGATCCTATTTTGCTGCCTCTCCAGTAATAACGGCTACATCGCGCCTGGACTTTACCACTTCGTCAACAATTCCGTACTCACGGGCAGCATCCGCGCTCATGTAATTGTCTCGCTCCATATCCTTTTCAATCCGCTCCACCGGTTGTCCGGTGTGGTGGGCCATGATTTCGTTCAGCTGCTTCTTGAGGCGCAGAATCTCCTTGGCCTGGATGCTGATATCGCTGGCCTGGCCGCGCGCGCCACCGGAAGGCTGGTGGATCATGATGCGCGAGTTTGGCAGAGAGAAGCGCTTGCCCTTCGTGCCTGCGGCCAACAGCACGGAGCCCATGCTGGCGGCCATGCCGATGCAGTAGGTCGCCACGTCACAGGTCATGAACTGCATCGTGTCGTAAATCGCCATGCCCGCCGTGACGTAGCCGCCGGGCGAGTGGATGTACATGTGGATGTCCTTTTTCGAATCCTCCATCTGGAGAAACAGAAGCTGGGCAATGATCATGTTGGCCACCGTGTCGTCGATGGCCGTTCCGAGGAAGACGATGCGATCCTTCAACAGGCGGGAAAAGACGTCGTAACCGCGTGTTTCCCTCCCCGTGTTCTCGTAGATGGTCGGATTGGGAACGTACGAATTCAAAGGGTCAGACATAAGGATAGGCTACTCAAACTTCGCTTCTTTCAAAAGAAAATCCAGCACTTGTTGCCGCAATAGCTGCTGGCGGATGATGCCGAACGCGTTGTTCTTACGCACGCGGTCGACCATCTTTTCCATCGTCAGACCCTCGCGCTGGGCGAGGAAGGCGATGTGCTGGGCGATCTGGTCGTTGGTCACTTCCAGCTTCTCGTTCTCGGCGATCTGCGCGGCGATGAACTTGAACTTCACCGACTCCTTCGCGGCCTTTGCGGCGTTCGTGAAGATCTCGTCCTTCTTCTCCTCGAGCAGGTCGGTCGAGACGCCACGGGACTGGTTTTCCGAGACAATATCGTAGACCGTCGCGTGCGTTTCCTCGTCGACAGCGGTCGGGGGCAGTTCGAATTCCACCGCGCTGATGAGCTTCTGGATAAGCTCGGTGCGCTGCTCGCCGGCGACACGGTTCTTCTTTTCCTGCTCCAAGTTCTCACGCAAACGTTTCTTCAGATCGGCGAGATCCATCTTGGCGAGCTCCTGCGCGAAGGCGTCGTCAAGCACAGGCGACTTCTTGATCTTGATGTCCTTCAGCTCGACGTCGTACTGGGCCTTCTTGCCCGCAAGCGGGGCCTGCGGGAAATCGGCGGGAAATTCGACTTCAATCGAACGCGTCTCGCCCTTCTTCATGCCAACGCACTGGTCGGCGAACTTGGGAATGAAAGCCTCGGGCTTCATCCAGAGCCAGAAGTTGGGATTCTGCGCGAGATTCTTAGACTCGGGAACGACCTCGATCATCGGCTTGTCGTCGAGCTTGCCGGTGTAGGAAATGATCGCAAAGTCGTCCATCTCCAGCGCGCGATCCGGCGCGTCGTCAAAGGTCGCGCGCTGCTCGGCGATGCTGTTGAGGGTCTTGTCGACTTCTTCATCAGTCACCGCGTCGTCCTGCTTTTTGAGGACGAGACCCTTGTAGTCCGGCAGCTTGAAATCAGGCACCAGCTCGACTAGGGTCGAGAAGCTCAACGAGAGACCGGCCTGGTAATGCAGATCTTCAATCGCGGGCTGGCTGACCACGCGCAGCTTCTTCTCGGTGATGGCTTCCTGGTAGGCCTCCGGAACTAGCGTGCGCTGCGTCTCTTCCTCGATGGCCTTGTGGTACTTCTTGACTACCACGGTGCGCGGGGCATTGCCGGGGCGGAAGCCGGGGATCTTCGCTTCGCGTTGGAAATCGTCTGCCACCTTGTCGTAGGCCTGCTTGACCCGGTTGGCCGGGACCTCGATTTTCAGGCGTTTCTTACAGGGAGCGACGTCTTCAACTGTGATATTCATGGGACTTTCCAGCCTAAAACCGAGCCTGACTTATTCAATCCTTATTTGTTCATGCCGATAACAATGGGGACATGCTTGGGGTCCAGCCTGCATCCAACCTAACATCCGCCTCGCTTGTGCCGACAAGCGAGGGCGACGGAGAGGTTTTGCCCAAGGAGGCCGTCCACCCGGATCAGGAACCGGAAACCGCCGATATGCCCGACTCGGGGTTCGGTTTTGGCGCCGAACCGTACGCCGCAGCTATGCAAGTGGCTCGGATTCTGGCAATTTTGACCATCCTACTCGGCATCAGCGTCTTGTGCGGCTGGCTGGCGAACATTGCCTGGCTTAAGGCCATCGGCCAGATGAAGCCTGATGCTGCCGTTTGCTTCATCCTCGACGGGCTGGCCTTGTTCCTCGGCTACCTGGCTCCGCATGCCCCGTTGCGTAAGATCACCTCCGACTGCCTCGCCGGCGGGGCCATCCTGATTTCGATCCCCGTTTTCGCCGAGTATGCCGTGACCCGGCCCCATTCCCAAATCCAGATGGCGCCGCTGGCCGCCCTCGAATTTTGCCTGTTCAGCAGCGCACTGCTCCTGCTTTCGCGCGGTCCCCGCGCCATCGCGGCGGCGCACATCGCTACCATCACCGGGCTCTTCATGGCGCTCTTCGTCTGCCTCTACTACCTTTTCAAGGCGCAGATTTACATCAGCTTCGTGACCCCGCTGCTGATGTCGCTGACCTGCGTCATCGGTTTCGGCTACCTTGGCGCCGGCATCCTCTGCGCGCGGCCGCGCAAGGGATTCGTGGCGCTCGTGCTGGCGGACAGCCTCGGCGGCTTCGTGGCACGGCGCCTCATCGCTCCGGCCGCGCTCGCGCCGCTTTTCTTTGGATGGATGGCCGTGCAGGGCATGGGCCAGGGACTTTACGACGGCTGCTTCGCCGCGGGCTTCATCGTCATCTCGAACATGATCGTGATCTGCATCATGACGACCCACGCCGTGGTCGAGCTCAACCGGGTCGACATCGAGCGCAAACGTCTCAGCCAAGCGCGGCTCCGCGCCGACGCGCGCGAGGTTGGCGCAGTCGAGGCCTCGCGGCTCAAGTCGGAGTTCGTCGCCAACGTCAGCCACGAGCTGCGCACCCCGATGAACGGCGTGCTCGGCATGACCAGCCTGTTGCTCGACTCGGAGCTCACGCCCGAGCAGCGCGAGCATGTCGAGACCATCCGCCAGAGCGGCGACGCGCTGCTCACGCTGGTCAATGAGATCCTCGACTTCTCCAAGATCGAGGCGGGCAAGATTGTGCTTGAGCAAAAGCCGTTCTCCCTCGCTCTCTGCGTCGACGAGGTCATCAACCTTCTCGCTCTCAACGCGCGCCGCAACGGCATCAATCTCATCTCCTTCATCGAGCCGCACGTGCTGCCCTCCTACATGGGCGATACCTCGCGCGTACGGCAGATCCTCGTCAACCTGATCGGCAACGCGGTCAAGTTCACCGAGAAGGGTGAGGTCACCCTGCGCGTCACTTCCGCGCCGGTCAGCGACAACGTCTACCGCCTCGAGTTCGTCGTCTCCGACACGGGCCCGGGCATCTCGCCCGAGGCACTCGAGAAACTGTTCCGGCCCTTCCAGCAGGGCGACGCGTCAGCCACAAGGCGGCACGGCGGCACCGGCCTGGGCCTGACCATTACCAAGCGGCTGGTCGAGTTGATGGGCGGCGAGATCACCGTCTCGAGCACCGTCGGCGCCGGCTCGACCTTCCGCTTCACGATCTGCCTGCCCGCCTCGCCGATGGAAGGCCTCGTGCCGGAGGACAAGCTGCCGTCGACCTGCCGCCTCGTCATTGTCGGCAAAGAGGGAAATTTCCCGCGGATACTTCGCAGCCAGCTCGAGGCGTGGGGCGCGAAAGTGCTCGGCGTGGTCGACCCCATCACCCTCATGAAGATGAGCGTGGACAGCATCACCGCCGTGCTCATGGACCGGGACGAGGACAGCATCGCCCTCGCCGCGCAGACCCAGTACGATCCCGACTGGAACCGGGTCCCGCGCATCCTGCTCGACTTCGACGAGCCGATGGCCGACGAGCGCGCCGCCCTCTTCGCCAAGCGCCTGACCAAGCCGGTCAAGCGGAGTCACCTCCTGGCCATCCTCACCGAGCTCAGCGGGGGCAAGCCCTCCGCGCCGCGCCTCACCGGACCGATCGGCCTCAAGCCCATGGCCGACGCCATCCCGCTGCGCATCCTGCTGGCCGAGGACAACCACATTAACCAGAAGGTTGGCCTCGCCCTGCTCTCGCGCATGGGCTATCGCGCGGACGTGGCGGGCAACGGACTCGAGGCGGTGGAGTCGGTCATGCGCCAGCCGTACGACGTGGTCCTCATGGACATCCAGATGCCGGAGATGGACGGGCTCGAGGCGGCGGCGGCGCTCCGGCGCAGGCTCGGCGACAAGTGCCCGGTCCTTGTGGCGCTGACCGCGAATGCCTTCCAGGGCGCGCGGGAGGAGTACCTGGCCCAGGGCTTTGACGACTACCTGAGCAAGCCGATCCTGCCGCCGGCGCTGCGGCAGTTGATCACCCGGCTGGGGAAGAGGCTGGCGGCGGCGGCTTAGGCCGGGGTGGTCTCCTATTTGGCCTGGGGGGCCTATAAATATAGGAGATATTGAATTGGGAGGTGATTTAGGGGCCTGCTTGTCGCGCGGGATAGCGCAGGCTATATCACTTCGGCGGGAATCCTATGGCGCGCGATATTTATGTCATGGTTGATGGCAAGCAGGTTGGGCCGTCGACGGTGGAGGAGGTGCGGAGTTCCGTGGCGGAGGGGCGCATCCCGGCGAACGCGCTGGCGTGGCACGAGGGGCTGACGGAATGGACGCGGCTCGAGCAGGTGGTTCCGTCCGCGAGTGTCTCCGCACCCGTCGTCGCAACGCCTGCGCCTGCTCTGGTTGAGATCACGCACGTCACGAAATCGTTCGGCGACAAGGTGGCGGTGAAGGACGTCTCGTTCTCGGTGCCGAGCGGCCAGATTTGCGGATTGCTCGGGCCCAACGGCGCGGGCAAGACGACGCTATTCCGCCTGCTGATGGGCATCCTCAAGGCGACGGAAGGTACGCTGCTGGTCGACGGGCTTGATGTGTTCGAGAAACGGGTCGAGGCGAAGCGGCTGATCGGGTTCCTGCCGGACGAGCCGATCTTTTACTCGTATTTGTCGGGGCGTGAGATACTCGAGCTGAGCGCCGCGATGCATGGCCTCGATGTGCCCGCGACGATGGCGCGCCTCGATGGCACCATCCTCAAGATGCGCCTCGGCGACGACATCAACAACTACGCGGAGGACTACTCGCGAGGCATGAAAAAGAAGCTCGGCCTGTTACTGGCCCTGCTGCACCAGCCGAAACTGCTGATCCTCGACGAGCCGACCAACGGCCTCGACGTGGAATCGACGCACCTCTTCTACGAGCTCATTTCCGATGAGGCGAAGCAGGGTACGACGGTCCTGTTTTCCACGCATTTGATGGATCACGTGACCAAGCTGTGCTCGCATGCCGTGATCATCAACGGCGGGTCGGTGGTGAAGCAAGGCCCGCTGGACGAATTGCGCGCCGCGCATGGGCCGGACTCGAGCCTCGAGGAGATTTTTCTCAAGCTCACGGCACGCCCCGCCCGGGTATGATTGCGGTGATTCCCGCGTCGACGTTTCCTGGCACCCCTTCAGGGTGCACTCGCTTTTTTGACTTTTTCCGGTGGTGTCACTCACTTCGTTCGCTCAACCACCGGCTAATGGACTGGCAAGCCTTCGGCTTGCTTAAAACCCAAGTCGTGGCCTTCGCGCCATTCGTGACATGAGTTCGAATTCCCCTGGCTTCTGGCCGACGGTCAAACTTCTGCTGGTCAACGCGCGCCGGCGCGCGATGCAGCGCCAGAAGCGGCAGCGAGAACTCCTGCAATACCGGACGCGGAAGCGGACCTTGAACTGGGGCAGGCTCGGCGTCGTTCTCACCATGGTGGTCATGGCGGGACTCAACTGCCTGGGCGTGGCCCTGATCTATTTCGCGGTCATCTCCGGCGAGCGGCTGCAAGCGGAACACGACGGCAAGATCGTGGTGAGCTCGACTTTTGTCCGGAACGTGGCCACCACCGAAAACCTGACGTACAACGCCCACCAACGCGAGGAAGCGCTCAAACCGACCTACGATTACGAGGCGGGGCGCATCTTTCGCGAGTACGGCGGCAACCTATCGGTCATCGAGGCTAAATTGCGCGACACGGTGGGCCGGCACGGCATCGACAATTTGATCACGGAAAGCAAGGCCGAGCCGGGCCTGCGGGCGCTGCCGCACGAAGGCGCGTTCCCCGCCATGCTGGGCTCGATCGTGCTGCTGTGGTGGTGCGTGATGGTGGTGTTCCAGGGCGAAGGACTCGAGCTCGACCTGCAGCGCCGGCGGCATCCGATGTGGGAATGGCTCTTCAGTCATCCGGTCACGCCGGGCGCGGTCTTCCTGGCGGAGATGCTCTCGCCGGTCGCGGCAAATCCCATCTATACCACCGCGCCGATTTTCGCGGGTTTCCTGTACGGCATGATTTATGGACTCTGGCCGGGGGTGCTGGCGACGTTGATCGTGGGCATTCCGGTGGCCATCGCGGCGGCGTGCCTGGGCAAGGCGCTGGAGATCGCGTGCATCCTGCGTTTCGCGCCGCGCACGCGCGGGGCAATGATCGGCCTGATGAGCTGGCTCGGCTACGCCTCGATGATGCTGATGATGGTCGGAACGTTTTCGTTCGAGAAAATCGCCGAGCCGCTGGGCAAGCTTCTCGCGCCCCTCGCCGTGCTGCCCTGGCCGTGGCTTGGACTTTTCCTCGGCCAGGCCAACGGCGTGTTTTCGTTTCCGCTGGGGGTTTTCGTGTGCTGGTGTGCTTCCGGCGCAACCATCGCGGCGTCCGTTGCCTTCAGCGTCTGGGGCGCGCACCAAGGGCTGAGCGGAAACTTCGGCCAGGCTGACACCGCGCCCACCGCCAGGGGCAAAGGCGCGCAATTCGGCAAGCAGCCGCTTTACCGCAAGGAATTCCTCTGGTTCATCCGCGACCGCAGCGCGATCGTGCAGACCATTTTGATTCCGCTGACCGTCGCGGGATTTCAGCTCTTCAACATGCGCAACGCCCTGGCCGCGGCGCAGGAAGAGTGGAACTATCTCTGCGGCGCGGCGATCCTGTTCGGCACCTATTTCCTCTGGATCCTGGGACCAAAATCACTCGCTTCCGAGGGAAACGCGCTGTGGATCGCGCTGACGTGGCCGCGCGGGCTTGAGTCGCTGCTGAAGGCCAAGGCGTGGCTTTGGTCGCTGGTTTCCTCGGGCATCGTGGCGCTGGTCCTTCTCTACGCCGTGTACCTTTTTCCTGACGCGCTGTGGAAGATCCTGCTGGTGGGCGTGGGCTGGTATTTTTTCGGCCGGAGCATGGCGGAGAAAACGGTGACGCTGGTGCGCGTGCCTTCGTCCTCCGGCGAGGCGGAAAAGATTCCGCGCTCGCGACAGTGGGGCGCGTCGCTCGGCATGCTGACCTTTGCCACCGGCATCCTGACGCAGCAATGGCACATCGCCTTCATGGGCATCGTCTACTCGTACATCACGGCCGCGGCCATGTGGGAGAATTTTCGCGCGCGGCTGCCTTATCTCTACGATCCGTGGTCGGAGAAACTGCCACCGCCGCCGACGCTGATGCACGCGATGATCGCGATCAGCAGCCTGGTCGAGGGCGCGGCCGTGATCACCGGCTGCACGCTGGCGGCGGTGGGTCCCGCGAACATCGCGCCGTACCAGGTGATCATCTACGGCGTCTGCGCGCTGATCGTGACGCTGGTCCTGACCTCGTTCCTGGCCAACCGCGGCGTGATGATGAAGGACGTGTGGTGCTGGCCTGGGATAGCAGACACGGGCGAGCAGCGGCCTCCGTGGCGCTGCGGGGATGGGTCGCGCGGCGGACGATTCCTGCTCGCGCTGCTGACCGGCGCGACGGCGGGCTTATTACTGGGGCTTTTTGCCCATCTCTACCTTGCTGCGATCGCGCACATTCCCGCGGCCGCGCAGGTGCTCGAGCATTCGAAAGAACTCCTGGCGAAGTTTCCGGGCCTGAAATTATCCTACGCGGTGATCGCGATTGCCTTTGCGCCCCTGGCGGAGGAGTACCTGTTTCGTGGGCTGCTCTTCCGCGCGCTGGACCGGGAGTGGGGCGGCTGGCGGGCGATTCTCGGCAGTGCGGCGTTTTTCGCGGTTTATCATCCGGTGCTGGCGTGGCTGCCGGTTGGCTTACTGGGCGCGACGAATGCGATCCTCTTCAAGAAAACCGGGCGGCTGGCGCCGGCGGTTATCCTGCACATGGTTTATAATACCGTTGTGGTGCTGGGGTGAGCCTTCGCAGGCGGCGGGGCGTGGAAAAACGCTTTCCTTCGTGGGGGGGACGCGGTTCGATGGGGCATGGAGTTCCTTGAGATGTTCCGGGGGAAGCCGGAGGTTGCGGTGGCGGCGGGCGAGACGTTGCTGGAGCAGGACACGCGCACGGGGCGGCTTTTTATTCTCATCGAGGGGAAGGTGGAGGTGATCAAGAACGGGGATGTGGTGGCGTGGAGCTCGACGCCGGGGGATATCCTGGGCGACATTTCCGCGCTGCTGGATACGCCGCATACGACGACGGTGCGGACGGTGCAAGATTCGCGGTTTCATGTTTTTGATAATGCGCGGGAGTTTCTGGAGCAGAATCCGGCGGTGTGCGTGCATCTTTGCGAGTTGCTGGCGCGGCGGTTGGTTTCGGTGACGACTTATTTGGCGGAGATCAAGCATCAGTATGCGGGGCATGATCACATTGGGATGATTGATGAGGTGCTGGATAAGTTGATGCATCGGACGCCGCGGGCGCGGGTGCCGGCGCGGCGGTCGGAGGTGGATGAGGGAGAGTAGGGACGAGAACCACTGAGGGCTGAATTTTGACAGGATTAATAAGATTAAGGTGATTTTCGGAAGAGGAATCAGCCAATCCTGTTAATCATATTAATCCTGTCAAAAAGGATTGAGTCAGCAGCGGGCGCGGGGGGCTAAGAACACTTTTGCGATCGTGGTTTGTGGTTCGAACATTCACGGAGCCCGTCGCCCGGCGGTCGACGGCTACCAAAGACAGGAAACCACCAGAAGAGATCCGTACGCGCATTGGTGGCTTCCTGTGCCTTGATCGAGGGATCGATCAAGGCACCCGGGCAACAAGTAGCCCGGGCCACGGAACCGAGAGAGCGTGCGTCACCGACTGCTTCTTGTGCGCTGCGCGCACCCGGACAACGAGTTGTCCGGGCTACCGAGGGGAGAGACGCCCGCGCATCTCGATCGTCGAATTGAATGCGACGCGTTACGGACGGGCGGGAGCCCGCCCCTCCAAGAATGAGCGCGCGTTTAGACTGCGATGGGGCGGAGGTCGCGGGTGGCGTGGTCGGTGACGGAATGCCACTCGGCGCGCTGGGCGTCGAGGTCGATGGTGAGGGAGGTGGGTTCGGCGCCGATCATGCGTCCGGGGTTGAAGACCCAGGTGCGGCCGATGCGGTCGACCCAGGAGCCACGCTCGAAGAAGGGGGCGTTGTGGATGTGGCCGCTGAGGACCATGTCGGGCTGGTAGCGGTCGATCCAAGCGTGGAGGTATTCGTCGCCGATTTCTTTTTTGCCGGTCCAGGCAGTGCGGGCGCCGGTGGGCGGGGCGTGGTAGATCCAGATCCAGCGCGCGGGCTTGCGGGAGGCCTCGCGCTCGAGTTGCGTGTCGACTTCGGCGCGGGAGATGGGGCCGTCCCACCACGGGCAGATGGTGAAGCGCGCGCCGCCGAGGTCGAAGCTGTCGCCGTCGACGTGGATGCCCTCGCCGCGCGAGTCCTGCAGCCAGTGCGCGACGGATTCGTCGCCGGAGTTGCGGCTGTCACCGTCGTGGTTGCCGGAGCAGATGGCGAGCGGGGCGTTGCGGCGCAGGATGGTGAGGTATTTTTCCACGACGCCGATCTGGGTGTCGATGTCGAGGGCGGAGGAGAGGTCGAGGAGGTCACCGCCGATGACGATGAGGTCGTAACCGCGGGAGTGGGCGACGATCCAATCGTACTGCTTGAGTGCGAAGTGGAGGTCGGCCAGGAAGAGCAGTTTCACACGTGCGGCGGGTTAATTGAAGAGGATGGTGGGGTGGATTGCTACGGAATTTTTCGGAGGGGGAGTTTCACACGGAGACTCGGAGGCACGGAGGGGAGCAATGGAGTTTGGGAACGAGGGGAAACGCGTTCAAGCGTCCCTACGGGACGCGTTGGTTTTCCTTCAAGGGTACCCGGCACTGAAGTGCCGGGCTACGTTCAGTGGTCCCTCCGGGACCTCGGAGTCTGGGAACGAGGGGCGTTTTTAGGGGCCTTGCGGCGATTTCCGTCGCCCCTTCCGGGGCTCGGGATGCTTT
>FSYS01003120.1_pt1 | contig 28251 bp, 22 predicted proteins | sample 1638491 | NCBI WGS metagenome assembly FSYS01 (sample SAMEA3914788, study PRJEB12502) | metagenome | biome: forest; material: soil | place: Canada | collected 2011-07-03 | depth 0.1 m | reverse complement strand
TGCCGACCATGCCGGCCTGAGCGTCGACGCTTAGGGATTTACGCGGGGCGAAAATCGGGGAAAATAAATGTCCCGGGCAGGGCTGCCCGTTCGTCGTACTTGGGAACTTCATCACGAAAGGGAGATACACATGAAAGAAGATTGGAATTCGACGGACAAAAACTGGCATTCAACCAACGACTACCTGCTGCTTTTTCGCAGCGAGACTTGGTATCGCGATCTCAGCGAGGAGAAGACGCGGGATATCGTGGCCAAGTGGATGGACTGGTACGCCGGGCTGGTGAAGGCCGGCGTCGTGCAAGGTGGCCGGCCACTGGCGAGTGAAGGCAAAGTTGTGACCGCGCCCGGTGTGGTCAAGGATGGCCCCTACGCCGAGGCGAAGGAAACGGTGGGCGGCTATTTTATCGTGAACGCAAAGTCAATCGACGAAGCGGTGGCCGTGGCGAACCAGTGTCCCGCGCTGCCCTACGGCGTGCAGGTCGAAGTGCGCCCCATGCTGGAGGCGTGTCCGTTCCCCAAAACGAATACGCCCCAAGTCGAATCCGCGGTGGCCTGATCTCGAGGAGAAAATCATGAGCGAAAATGAATCGAGCTCGACAGGGAGGGGGATGTTCTGGACCGGCGTGGTGCTGAGTGCGCTGCCTTCGCTGATGCTGTTGATGGCATCGGTGATGGCGCTGTCGCACTCGGCTGACGCGGTGAAGGGCTTCGTCACGCAGTACGGCTATCCGGAAAGCGCGATGACGCCGATCGGACTGGCCTGTCTCGTCTCAACCCTCCTTTATATATTCCCGCGCACGGCGGTGCTCGGCGCGGTCTTGCTCACGGGGTATCTCGGCGGCGCGGTCGCGACGCACGTGCATGCGAACGAGGGGCCGATGTTGCTCGGGCCGGTGCTCTTTGGCGTGCTGGTCTGGGGCGGCCTCTTCTTTCGCGATGCGCGCATCCGGGCGCTGCTGCCGTGGAGAAAGTAGGCGATGTTTCTTGCGCTCATTCTGCTTGTGCCGGTCGCCGGTATCGCGGTGTTCTTGATTTACGTGGCGCAGCGGCCGGGTGAATTCCGAGTCGCGCGCTCGCTGGCGATTTCGGCGCCGGCGCCTGTCGCCTTTGCGCAGGTGAACGAGCTTCACCGGTGGCAAAGTTGGTCGCCGTGGGAGGGAGTCGATCCGGATCTCAAGCGCACCTACGAGGGACCGGCCAAGGGCGTCGGCGCAAAATATTCGTGGGAGGGCGCGAAGACCGGCGCGGGAACGATGACGATCACCCAGAGCCGGGAGCCGGCCGTGATCGGCATCGACCTGGAGTTTCTCAAGCCGTTCAAGGCAACGAACGCGGTGGAGTTCACCTTCCAGCCCAGCGGCGAAAGCACCTTGGTTTCGTGGATCATGACCGGAAAGGACACCTTCGGAATGAAGGCGGTCAGCCTGCTGATCAATCGCGACAAGATGTGCGGTGACATGTTCGAGCAGGGGCTTGCGAAATTGAAGGCGGTGTGCGAAAGCGCATAAAAAATGTCCCGCGCGGTGTCGCGTGTTCGTTTTACCTCTGACGGTAACAACTCAACCAAAGGAAAAAATCATGAATACGACACAAATCACCTCCGGCAAAACTGACTACCTGCTGCTCTTTCGCGGCCATGAATGGTACGCCAACTGTTCCGCGGAGGAAATCCAGGCAGCGATGACGAAATTTCAGGACTGGTTCCAGTCGCTGGAGAAAAAGGGGGTCATGAAGGGCGCGCGCCCGCTGCAAAAATCGGGGAAAGTCATCTCCGGCAAAGGCGGCAAGCACGTGGCGGATGGACCGTTTGCGGAATCGAAGGAATCGGTCGGCGGCTACCTGATGCTGGCGACCGAGAGCTTCGACGAGGCGCTGACGATCGCGAAATCCGCGCCGATGCTCGAGTACGGCGTGACCATCGAGCTGCGCGAGTTGCTCGACGAATGCCCCATCATGGAAAAGCTGCGGCAGGAGAGCGGAAAGCAGCTCGCCGGAGCCGGCGTTTAATTCGACAGTGGGGCCGCGCGTGAATGCCGACGAAGAAACGCAGGCCGCGCCGGCTGCTGCGCCATCCGGGGAAATCCCCCGGGTGGTGGAGCATCTCTTCCGGCACGAGTACGGCAAGATGGTCGCGACGCTCACGCGCATTTTCGGCGTCGAGCACCTGACGCTCGCGGAGGACGTCGTGCAGGAGGCGCTGGCCCGCGCGTTGCAAACCTGGCCGTTCTACGGCGTGCCGCAAAATCCCTCCGCGTGGATCATGCGCGCCTCGCGCAATCTCGCGCTCGACGTCGTGCGGCGGCAGAAGGTTTTCCGCGACAAGGAAGCGGAAATCACGCGGCAGATGGAGGACCATGGCGGTTCGCCCGACGCCATCTTCACCGAGCACGAAATCCGTGACGACCGGCTGCGCATGATGTTTGTGTGCTGCCATCCGCTCGTGCCGGCGGACGCGCAGGTCGCGCTCTCGCTCAAGACGCTTTGCGGTTTCAGCGTCACGGAAATCAGCCGCGCGTTTTTGACCAGCGAGGCGGCGATTCTCAAGCGGCTCACGCGCGCGAAGCAGAAAATCCGGCAGGCGCGCATTCCGTTTGAGATTCCCGCTGGCGCGGAGCTCGCGCGGCGGATGGACGGCGTGCTGCAGGCGCTCTACCTCCTCTTCAACGAGGGCTACAAGGCCTCGGGAGGCGAGACGCTCGTACGCGCGGATATTTGCCGCGAGGCGATCCGGCTCGGAACGCTGCTGGCGGAGCATCCGATTGGCGATACGCCGCGCACACATGCGCTGCTGGCACTGATGCTGCTCAGCGCGGCGCGACTGCCGGCGCGGGTGGATGATGAGGGAAATCTCCTCCTGCTCAAGGACCAGGATCGTACAAAGTGGGACCGCGCCATGATCGCGCGCGGCATGGTGCACTTCGCGCGCTCGGCCGCAGGCGACGAGATTTCCGAATATCATTTGCAGGCCGGCATCGCCGCCTGCCACGCCACGGCGAAGGATGATGCCTCGACCGACTGGGCGCGCATCCTCGCGTTCTACGATCGCCTTGCCGAGATCGATCCCTCGCCGGTCATAGCGCTCAACCGCGCTGTTGCCATCGCGAACCACCGCGGCGCGCAGGCCGGTCTCGAGGCGGTCGCGGCCATCGGCGGCCTCGACAAGCTGCAGGAGTACTACCTGCTCCACGCTGTTCGCGGCGATCTCGAGTCGCGGCTGGACCACGCCGAGTCGGCCGTGCGGCATTTTCGCCGCTCGCTCGAATTTGCCACGCTCGACTCCGAGCGCGTCTTCCTCACCCGCCGCCTGCGCGAGTGCGAGGCCCGCGCGTGACCGGCGGACTATTCTTTTGCGGTGGCGTTCTTCGCCAGCCAGCCGCCTGCGATCTGCACAATTTTCCCATCGCGATCTGAAATCCAGGCAACGACCGCCCCCGGTTTCTCGCCGGCGATCACCGGCACTGTGAAGGAATTTGCGCTGAAGGTCCCGCTCTTGTCTTCCGTCAACGGGACGGTACGGAAACCGAGGATCACAAAATCGTGCTGCAACTTCTGGCCGCTGTTTTCGCCGCGCTGCACGTCGCTGACGGCGTTGAAGCCGAGCAAGGCGACGTTTAGCGCGAGCGCTTTTTCAGAAAGGGCGGTCGGCGCAACGTAACGCGCGGAGATTTGCCCGTCGGTTGCGTGGACCGTTACCGCGAGATCGCCGGATTTCTCTGACTGGTCCGGCAGCCGGCTGCTCAGCCAGCCGCGCTGCCATTCGCGGCCATCGACGACGAATTCCGGCGTGTAGACCGACTCCTGCCCGAGCCGGCTGGCATAGTCGTACTGGCGTTGGGTGAAAGGCGCGCTGGCGAAACGGTCCGGCCAGCCGAGGTTGTCCCAGTAATTGACGTGGAACGCGACGGGAAAAATATCGCGCCAAAGTCCCGGCGCAGTTTTCAGGCCGTTCAGCCACGCCTCCGCCGGCGGGCATGAGCTGCAGCCTTCGGACGAATAGAGCTCGATGAGTGAGGCTTTCGTGCCTTTGCCCTCGAAAAGCAGGTCATCGGCGCGTAGTTGTGGTGTGAGAATCATGGCAATGGCAAGGGCCGCGCCGGCGATGAAAGTTGAGTTCATGGTGGTGACGCATCAGCGCGCCGTTCGTCCTTGTAAGAGGCGCGGGAAAGCCTTCCTATTCCTCTTCGGTCCATGTGCCACCACCGGAGCGGCTTGACTTTCCGCGCCGGTGGGTGAGCCTCGGGCTTTGTGAGCCAGCGCATCGCCGTTTTCGGAGGCAGTTTCAACCCGCCGGGCCGCCATCACCGCCTCATGGCGGAACGGCTCGCGCACGATTTCGACAAGATCCTCATGGTGCCGTGTGGCCCGCGCCCGGATAAGGCGACGGTGCAGGACATTGACTTTGTCTATCGCGCCGCGCTGGTCGACCTGGCCTTCCGTGATCTGCCCAAGGTGGAAATCGACAACACGGACCTGGAGCACGCCATCTTTACACGCACGCACGAGCTGCAGGCGCGCTATGAGCATCTTGGCGACTTGTGGCATGTCATCGGCGCGGACCTCGCCTCCGGCGGCGGGAAGCGCGAGTCGTTCATCCACCGCGTCTGGCAGGATGGCCCGCGCCTGTGGCAGGAGTTGAATTTCATCGTCGTGCAGCGGCCGGGCTTCGACCTCGCGCCGGAGGATTACCCGCCGCGTCACGTCCTGCTGGAACTCGCCGACACCGGCTCAAGCACCACGATCCGCGAGGAACTGTTCCGCCGGCACAACGTCGGAGACAGCGTCGATCCCACCGTCCTCCAGTACATCGAGCGTTACGGTCTCTATCGCGGGCGGATACCCAATCGCACCACGCGCTGGTCGGTGGGTGAGCCGCGCGCGCTTCTCTTCGCCGACGAGCGCAACGCCCGCGCCCGCGGCTGGAAGGAACACTTCCGCGCGTTTGAGGTCACGGAGAAAGAGAAACCGAACTGCGTCATCGTGCTCGGTGGCGACGGCACCATGCTGCGCGCCATTCGCAAATACTCCGGGCTACGCGTGCCGTTTCTCGGCCTCAATGCGGGGCACCTCGGCTTCCTGCTCAACAACTCCGATTCGATCCTGGAAAATCCGTTTCCACCGAAGGAATTGCTCCTGCGCCAACTGCCGCTCTTGCTGGTCGAGCTGTTTGATGACTCGGGGCGCTACACCAAGGAGTACGCGTTCAACGACGCGTGGGTCGAGCGCAGCACGTCGCAGACGGCGTGGCTGGAAGTCTCGGTGAGCGGGCGCATCCGGATCCCGAGGCTGGCCTGCGACGGCGCGCTCGTGGCGACGCCCTCGGGCTCGACCGCCTACGCGATGGCCATGGGCGCTGCACCCCTCCTGGCCGACACGCAGGGCTGGCTGATCGTCGGCTCCAATGTGATGAGCCCCGCGGGCTGGAAGTCGGCGCTGCTCGCGCCCGAATCGACCATCGAGCTGCGCAATCTCGACAAGGCCAAGCGTCCGATCCAGGCGCTGGTCGACGGCCGGATGCTCGGATGCGTCGATGATTTTCGCGTGCGGTTGAGCCGCACCATGACGGTCGAGCTCGGCTTCCTGCCCAATCACGACATCGCGGAGAAAATCGCCGACGTGCAGTTCCCGCCCGTGCTCATGTGAAATTTCTGCTCGCGTGTCTGCTCCTCTTCGGGGCATTGACCGGCGCCGCTCCAGCGGTGCAAATTGTCGTCTCGCCCAAGGGAGACGACGCGACTGGCGATGGCAGTGAGGCGAAACCTTTCGCAGGACTTGAGCGCGCGCGCGACGCCGCGCGAGCGGCATTGCATGCGGGACAAAGCGTCGAAGTGGTGCTGCACGGCGGCACCTACGAGTTAAAAAAGACGCTGACGCTTGGCCCGGAGGACTCGGGGACGCCAGCGGCACCTGCCATCTGGCGCGCCGCGGCGGGCGAGGAAGTGCGGCTGAGCGGCGGTCCGCTCGTCCCGGACTGGAAGCCGGTGAGCGACGCCGCAATCAAGGCGCGACTCGATCCCGCCGTGCGCGACCGCGTGCTGCAGGCGGACCTGAAGGCGATCGGCGTGACCGACTACGGCGAGATGAGCGGCGGCTTCGGCAAGCAAGGTTCGACCGGCCTCGAACTTTTCGTCGATGACGTGCCGATGCAGATCGCGCGTTATCCCAACCACGGTTTCATCAAGATCACGGAGGTGCTCGGGCCGACGCCGGTCGACGACCGCGGGCACAAAGGCACGAAGGAGGGTGTCTTTCGCGTCGAGGACCCGCGCGTGGCGCGCTGGGCGCAGGAGAGCGATCCGCGCGCGATGGGCTACTGGAGCTGGGACTGGGCCGACGAGCGGCAGAAAATCGCATCGATCGAGCCGCAAAAACTGATTCTGACGCTGGCCCAGCCGTGGCATGGCTACGGGTACACCACCGGCCAATATTTCTACGGCTTCAACCTGCTCTGCGAAATCGACGAGCCGGGCGAGTGGTATCTCGACCGCGCGAGCGGGCTGCTCTACCTGCTGCCGCCCGGCGACGCCGCACCGAAGCGCGCCATGGTCTCGGTCACGCCCACGCTTGTGCAGATGAACAAGGCCGCGAATCTCGATCTCCACGATTTCATCCTCGAAGGCGCGCGCGAAAAAGCGGTGACGATCACCGACTGCGATAGTTGCCGCGTCGAGGATTGCACCGTGCGTAACTCCGGAAGCTGGGGCGTGTGGGTGCAGGGGGGACAATCGTGCGTGGTGGAGCGCTGCCAGATCTACGGCACAGGTGACGGCGGCGTCTGGCTGCAGGGCGGGGATCGCGCCACGCTCACGCCGGCGAACCACCTCGTCGAGAACTGCGATATCCATAACTACGCGCGCTGGGACCGCACCTACCAGCCGGGCGTGCACCTCGAGGGCGTCGGCCTCCGCGTCGCGCACAACGCGATTTACAACGCGCCGCACCAGGCGATCAGCTTCATCGGCAACGATCACACGATCGAATTCAACGACATTCACGACGTCTGCCAGGAGTCGAACGACGCTGGCGCGATCTACGCGTGGAACGACTGGGCCGGGCGCGGCCACCGCATCGCCTACAACTATCTCCACGACATAAATGGCTACGAGAACAAGGGCGCGAACGGCATCTACCTCGACGACGATTACTCTTCCGCCACGATCATCGGGAACGTTTTTCACGACGTGTCGTGCGCGATTCTCCTCGGCGGCGGACGTGATCACCACCTCACCAACAACCTCGTCGCCCAGTGCGGCGCGGCGCTGCACATCGACGCGCGCGGCTTGGATTGGCGCGCGTTCGGCTTCAACGAGCTCAAGCAAAAGCTCGAACTCTGGCCCTACCAAAAGCCGCCGTGGAGCGAGCGTTTTCCCGAGCTGGTGAACCTGCTCAACGAGGAGCCGATGGCCCCGCGCGGCATCGTGCTCGAGCATAATATTTTCGAGGCGCCCGCCGTCGTCGATATTTTCGCAAACGCGAAACCCTACGTCACGCTGAAGCAAAACGTGCTCGAGGCGCCCGCGTCCGCCTTCACCGCTTCACCTCAAGGCATGCCGGAAATAGACCCCGCCAATCCGCTCTTTCACGACGTAGATTTCCAGCAAATTCCGTATGACCAAATCGGCATCGTCGCGAAGAAGAACTAGCCCGTGATTGGAAATTCGCCGCGCGCGAGTTAAGTTAAGTCCCATGAACGTGCTCATCATCGACGACGATGGCGGAATTCGCCAGACGCTCGGCGCGGCGCTGGAGAGCGCGGGGCATAACGTCGTGGCCGTTGCCAATCGCACCGCGGCGGAGAAGAAGCTGCGCACGGAGGGCTTCGAAGTCGCGTTCCTCGATATCCGCCTCGGCGCGGACAACGGGCTTGACCTGCTGCCGGAACTTCTGCGCCTCTCACCGCGGCTCGCCGTCATCGTCATCACGGCCTACTCGTCGATTGAGACGGCGGTGCTGGCCATCCAGCGCGGGGCGTTCGACTACCTCGCCAAGCCGTTCAAACCCGCGCAAATCACGCAGCTCCTCGAGCGCGTTGCGAAAGCGCGCCAGATCGAGACGCGCCTCTCCGACCTCGAGGGACGCGTTACCAAGCCCGGCATGGACGCCGAGCTCGGCGCCAGTTCCGAGCCCAAGATGCAGCGCCTGCTCCAGATCGCGAAGAAGACCGCGTCGAGCGACGCCACCGTCCTGCTGCTCGGCGAAAGCGGCACGGGCAAAAGCGTGCTCGCGCGCCAGATGCATTTGTGGAGCGCCCGTGCGCAGGAGCCATTCGTCACCGTCAGTTGCCCAAGCCTCTCGCGCGACCTGCTCGAAAGCGAGCTCTTCGGCCACATGAAGGGCGCGTTCACCGGCGCGGTGGCGACGACGTGGGGCAAGGTCGCCGCCGCCGATCGCGGCACGCTCTTCCTCGATGAGATCGGCGAGCTGCCGCTGGAAATCCAGCCGAAGCTGCTGCGCCTTTTGCAGGAGCGCGAGTACGAGCGTGTCGGTGAGGCAAAAATCCGCATGGCCGACGTGCGCGTCATCGCCGCGACCAATCGCGACCTGAAGGAAGCCGTCGCGCGCGGCGCATTCCGCGAGGATCTCCTATATAGACTGGACGTGATTTCGATGGAGCTTCCGCCGCTGCGCGACCGGCCCGGCGATTTGATGTCGATCGCGCAAAGCCTGCTTCGCCAAATCACGCAGCGCTCCCCGACGGCGATCACGGGATTCTCGGAAAGCGCGCGGCAAGCCATGACCCGCTACACGTGGCCGGGAAACATCCGCGAGCTGCGCAACATGATCGAGCGCGCGACCATCCTCGCCTCTGGCACGGAAATCGATCTGCCCGATTTACCCGCGTCGCTGGGCGAAAGTCAGCCGGAGAGCGGGGACGCAGTCCTCGGTGGCTCCTATTCCCTCGACGAAATCGAGGCCGAGCACATCCGGCGTGTGCTGGCGCGGAGCAAAAATCTCCAGCAAGCCGCCGCCATCCTGAAGCTCGACCCGACGACATTGCTCCGGAAACGCAAGAGCCTCAGCCTGGAGTAGCAGTACCGGGGAAAATTCCCGGCCCGATGCCGGTCCATCGGCGATTTTACCCGGTGGGCAACGATTCGATTTGAGCTTAATCTCGTCGCGTCCGAGTCGATCACGCGCGACACAAGCCGGTTACGAAAGGCGAAAAAATTATGGCATCGCGGCAGCTAAAGAAAAATCCTGTGATGACTCTGAACCGCCGACTCCTGCTGGGCATTGCGCCCGTGCTGCTGATACTGCTCGCGGTCGGCATCTATGCCATCGTGCTGTTTCAGCACTTGGGCGGCGCCATCGACGTCATCCTGCGCGAGAATTACAACAGCGTCGTCGCGTCGCAGAACATGCAGATCGCGGCCGAGCGCATGAACGCGGGGCTGCTCCTCATGCTCGGCGGCGAGGAGCAAAAAGGGAAGGCGCTCTTCCAGCAATACAACCCGACCTTCGAGACCAACTCGGATGTCGAGGCGCACAATATCACGCTGCCCGGCGAGGGCGGCCTGGAAAGCACGGTGCAGCAACTGCACGCGAAATATCTCGCCACCGCCGCCGAATTCTTCGCCCTCGCGCCCAACGATCCGGCGCGCCGCACACTCTATATGGAGGAACTCGCGCCGACGTCCGCCGCGATCACCGGCACCGCCGAGAAAATCCTCGAGATCAACCGCGACAATATGGTCGCGGCCAACAACGAGGCGCGGAAGCAGGGGCACGACGCTTCGCGCTATATGATCATCGCGCTCGCAGCGGCGTTCGCCGTCGCGACCGGCGTTGCCTACGCCTTGGCACGCTCGATTGTTCGCCCGGTGCAGAGCCTTACCGAATCCGCGCAGCAGCTCGGCGAGGGGAACCTCGACCAGCATGTGCCGGTGCAATCGAGCGACGAGGTTGGCAAGCTGGCCAACGCCTTCAACAAAATGGCGGCGAAGCTGCGCGCCTATCGTCAAAGCACCACGGAGCAAATCCTCCAGGCGCAACAAACGACCGAGAGCGCCCTGCGCGCCTTCCCCGATCCGATCCTCGTCTACTCGCCGGAGCGGAAGGTGCAGTTGCAGAACGCCGCCGCGGAGCGCTTTCTCAAGCTGCTCGACGTCGACTTGCTTTCGCTCGGTACGCTCGCTGTCGCGGTCGAGCAGTGCTTGAAGGGCGCGGCCGATTTCCAGCCCACGAGCTTCGACAAGGCCATCCTTGTCAACCTCGAGGGCGCCGAGAAATTCTACCTGCCGCGCGTCCTGGCCATGCGCAACGAAAATGGCGCGCCCATCGGCGTCGTTGTGGCGATGCAGGACGTCACGCGCTTCCGCGTGGCCGACGACGTGAAGACCGACCTGATCGCGACGGTGAGCCATGAGCTCAAGACGCCGCTCACCAGCATGCAGATGGCGGTGTACCTGTTGCTCGAGGAAAAAATCGGCCCGCTCAACCCCAAGCAGACTGAGATGCTCCTTGCCGCGCGCAGCAATTCCGACCGCCTCTTCGATATGATCGAGGACCTGCTCGACCTCGCGCGGTTTGAGGGCGGCGCGGCGCTCATCGAGAAGAAGCCGGTCTCCAGCCAGCGGCTGGTGGAGGAGGTCGCGGAGCAGGAACGTGAGCTCGTCGTTTCGCGCGGACTGAAGCTGAGCATGCAAATCGAGCCGTTCCTGCCGCGCGTCGAGATCAGCCGCACGCGCATCGACCAGGTGTTCGCCAATTTCCTCTCTAATGCCGTGAAGTACTCGCCACCTGCCGGAACCATCACGCTGATCGCCCGCCGTGAGGGCGCCAACATGGTCCGCTTCATCGTGCGCGACGAGGGTCCCGGCGTGCCGAAGGAACTGCGCCGGCGGATTTTTGAGAAATTCTACCGAGTTCCCGAGAGCCGCGGTGATGGCGCCGGTCTCGGCCTCAGCATCGCGCGGGAAATCGTTCTCGCGCATGGCGGAAGCATCGGTGTCGATTGCGAGGAAGGCAAAGGCAGTGAATTTTACTTCATTCTGCCCGCACTTGTTTAACTGGAGAAAATACTATGAAAGAAAGAAAAATCGTTACAATCATTGTGGTCCTGCTGGCAGCTGTCCTGGCCGCCGTGTTGGGGGGAACTGACGGCATCTACGTCGTCGCGGCGCTGCTGTTTTTCGGCCTGTGCGCGGCCTACGCCGAGTGGTGCGAGCGCCTTTAAGGAAATCTATATGGGAACACTCATCGTCGGGCTTATTTCACTTGGGCTGCTGATCTATCTCCTTGTCGCCATGATCTGGCCGGAGAAGTTCTGAAGCCGGAACCATCAACTTTTTCTATACTATGAATCACGATATTTCAGGCTGGATACAATTGGCTCTCTATATGGGCCTGCTCTTGCTTATTACCAAGCCGCTCGGTCTTTATCTTCTGCAAGTGCTGGATGCGAAGGGCAAAACGTGGCTGGATCCGCTGGTGCGGCCGGTTGAGCGCTTCACCTATCGCCTCTGCGGCGTCGATGCGGAAAAGGAGCAGCACTGGAAACAGTACACCATCTCGATGCTGCTCTTCAGCGTCTTCACCATGCTGGTGACCTACGTGATCCTGCGTCTGCAGGCCGTGCTGCCTTTCCAGTCTTTGTTCAACCCGCAGAAACTCTCCGGCTTGCAGGACCACTTGGCGTTCAACACCGCCGCGTCGTTCGACACCAACACCGACTGGCAGAGCTACGGGGGCGAGTCGACGATGTCCTACTTCTCGCAGATGGTCGCGCTGGCCAGCCAGAATTTCTTCTCGGCTGCCGTGGGCATCGCGATCGCTGCCGCGCTGGTGCGCGGTATCGCGCGCCACTGCGCCAAGACCGTCGGCAATTTCTGGGTCGACCTCGTGCGCATCCATTATTACCTGCTTCTGCCGATCTGCGTTGCGTTTGCAATTCTCCTGATCTCTCAGGGGATGATCCAGAACTTCAAGCCCTACGACGCGGCCGCGCTGACGGAAAAGGAAACCGTGCAGGTCGCCAAGACCGACGCCAGTGGAAATCCGGTGAAGGATGCGCAGGGAAATCCCGTGATGGTGCCCCAGGTCGTCGACACGCAGACCATCCCGCAGGGCCCGATGGCCTCGCAGATGGCCATCAAGATGCTCGGGACAAACGGCGGTGGTTACACCAATGCGAATGCGGCGCACCCGTATGAAAATCCGACGCCTCTCTCCAACTTCCTGCAAATCCTCTCGATCTTCGCGATCCCCAGCGCGCTCACCTATTATTTGGGCCGCATGGTGAAGAACTCCGGCCACGGCTGGTCGGTCTGGGCCGCGATGGCCATCATGTTCCTCGGTGCATTCCTGATGTGCTGGCACTACGAGCAGGCCGGCAGCCCGGTGATGGCGCAGTTGGGCGTCGATCCCGCCGACGGCAACATGGAAGGCAAGGAAGTGCGCTTCGGCGTCTTCAACTCGGCGCTGTTTGCGACGATCACCACCGACGCCTCGTGCGGCGCGGTCAACGCCATGCACGATTCGTTCACGCCCCTCGGCGGACTGGTGCCGCTCTTCAATATCGAATTGGGCGAAATCGTCTTCGGCGGCGTTGGCGCCGGTCTCTATGGCATGCTCGTCTTTGTCATCGTGGCCGTGTTCATCGCGGGCCTGATGGTGGGCCGCACGCCCGAGTACCTGGGCAAGAAAATCCAGTCGTTCGAAGTGAAAATGTCGATGCTCGTCCTGCTCGTTCTCGCCATGGACATCCTTGGCTTCACGGCGTGGGCCAGCGTCAGCGACTGGGGCAAGGCCGGCCTGAACAACGCGGGTCCGCACGGCTTTAGCGAAATGCTCTACGCCTACAGTTCCGCCACGGGTAACAACGGCAGTGCCTTCGCCGGCCTGACCGCCAGCACCTATTGGTACGACACCACGCTGGGCTTCGCCATGTTGATCGGCCGCTTCCTCATGATCGTCCCGATCATGGCCATCGCCGGCTCGATGGCGTCGAAGAAGCTGATTCCCGCCGGCCCGGGTTCGTTCCCTGTTTCGGGCGCGACGTTCACCTGGTTGCTGATCGGCACCGTGCTGCTTGTGGGCGCGTTGAACTTCCTGCCTGCGCTGGCCTTGGGGCCGATCGTGGAGCACTTCATCCTCTGGTCCGGTGTTCCCAAACTCTACTAACACCTCTCACAACTATATTATATGAGCGCAAAAGCCCATTCTCTGTTCGATTCGTCCATCGTCATCCCCGCCCTTGCGGATTCGGTCAAAAAACTGAATCCGGCGCTGATGATCAAGAACCCGGTAATGTTCGTGACCATGGTAGGTGCCATCGTCACCACCGCGGAAATCTTCGCCTCCAGCGAGCCCAAGGCCTTCACGGTGCAAATCACCGTCTGGCTCTGGTTCACCGTCCTCTTCGCGAATTTCGCGGAGGCCATGGCCGAGGGCCGCGGCAAGGCGCAGGCCAACGCGCTACGTCAGTCACGCAGCACCACGATGGCGAAGCTGCTCCGCTCCAACGGAGCGACCGAGCTGGTCGAGGCCCCCAAACTGCGGCGCGGCGACGTCATCATCGTCACGGCCGGCGAGATGATCGCCAGCGACGGTGAGATCATCGAGGGTGCGGCCACCGTCGACGAGTCCGCCATCACGGGCGAGTCGGCGCCGGTCATCCGCGAGTCGGGCGGCGATCGCAGCTCCGTCACCGGGGGCACGCGCGTGCTGTCGGATATCATCAAAGTGCGTATCTCCGCTGATCCCGGCCACAGCTTCCTCGACCGCATGATCGGCCTCGTCGAGGGTGCGAAGCGGCAGAAGACGCCGAATGAAATCGCGCTGACCATCCTGCTCGCCGCGCTGACCGTCATCTTCCTGGTCGTCTGCGTGACCCTGATGCCGTTCGGTCTCTACGCGCAGGTCACGTTCTCGATCACCGTCCTGGTCGCGCTGCTCGTCTGCCTGATTCCGACGACCATCGGCGGCCTGCTCAGTGCCATCGGCATCGCGGGCATTGATCGCCTCGTGCAGAAAAACGTCCTGGCCATGAGCGGCCGCGCCGTCGAAGCCGCCGGCGATGTCGACGTGCTGTTGCTCGACAAGACCGGCACGATCACGCTCGGCAATCGCCAGGCCGTCGAGTTCTTCCCCGCGCCCGGCATCGAGATGAAGGAGATGCTCGACGCCGCGCAGCTTGCTTCCCTCGCGGACGAGACGCCTGAGGGGCGCAGCATCGTCGTCCTCGCCAAGGATAAGGGCGTGCGCGGACGCACCCTGACCGACCTGCCCAACGCCGTCTTCGTCCCCTTCACCGCGCAGACGCGCATGAGCGGCGTCGACCTCGGCACGGTCCAGTACCGCAAGGGTGCGGCCGAGTCGGTCAGCGATTACGTCGGCTGGCAGTTCGTCGGCGAGGTCGGCAACAAGATCGACGAGATCTCCAAGCTGGGCGGCACGCCGCTCGTCGTCGCCGCGAAGGACATCTCCAGCACGGCCAACAAGCCGAAGGTCTACGGTGTGATCTACCTCAAGGACATAGTTAAGGGAGGCCTGGCCGATCGCTTCGCGCGGTTCCGCGCCATGGGTATCCGCACGGTGATGATCACTGGCGATAATCCGCTGACCGCGCGCGCCATCGCGCAGGAGGCCGGCGTGGATGATTTCCTCGCCCAGGCGACGCCGGAGGACAAGCTCGCGCTCATCCGCAAGGAGCAGCAGGAGGGCCGCCTCGTCGCCATGACCGGCGACGGCACGAACGACGCGCCCGCGCTCGCGCAGGCCGACGTCGGCGTGGCCATGAACACCGGCACCCAGGCCGCGAAGGAAGCCGGCAACATGGTCGACCTCGACTCCAACCCGACGAAGCTCATCGAGATCGTCGAGATCGGCAAGCAGCTCCTCATGACCCGCGGTGCGCTCACCACCTTCAGCATCGCCAACGATGTCGCGAAATATTTCGCCATCATCCCGGCCATGCTGATGGTCACGTTCCCCGCCATCGGGCCACTCAACGTCATGCACCTGGCCACGCCGAACAGCGCCATTCTCAGTGCCGTCATATTCAATGCGCTCATCATCGTGCTGCTGATTCCGCTCGCGCTCAGGGGCGTGCAGTTCCGGCCCATGCCTGCGATGGCGCTGCTGCAACGCAACCTGCTCATCTACGGCGTCGGTGGAATCATCGCCCCGTTCATCGGCATCAAGCTCATCGATGTGATCATCACGTCGCTTCACCTCATCTGAAATCACGAACATGAATACACTCAAGGAAATCAAAACCACGGTTCTTCTCACGCTGGTGCTGCTGATCGTCTGCTGCTGCATCTATCCCGTCTTCGTTTTCGGCGCGGGCCAGTTGCTATTCCCCGACAAGGCGGACGGCAGCATCGTCTACGACGCGAACGGCAAACCCATCGCCTCCACGCTGCTCGGCCAGACGTTCACCGCCGACAAATACTTCAACCCGCGCCCGTCGGCCGCGGGCAACGGCTACGACTCGACCAGCTCGGGCGGAAGCAACCTCGGCGCGCTGTCGCAGACACTGCATGACAATGTAAAGCAGCGCGTCGCCGATTATCGCAAGGCGAACAACCTCGGCGACCCGCAGCTCGTCCCGGCCGATGCGGTCACTGCCTCGGGCAGTGGGCTCGACCCACACATCAGCGTGAAGAATGCGCTGCTGCAGCTCCCGCGCGTGGCCCTGGCGCGCAGCATGAGCCAGGACGACCTCAAAAAGCTCGTCGACAAATACACTGACGGCCCCGACTTCGGCATCCTCGGCGACGCTGGCGTCAACATCATCAAGCTCAATCTCGCCTTGGACGGAAAGTACAAGTGAGGCTATAGATGGGCATGGAGAAAGCGATGCGGGAACAGGATCGCCAAAGCCCGGAAGACTTTCTCCAGCTCATCCAGCGGCAGGCGCGCGGCAAGCTGAAGGTTTATCTCGGCTCATCCGCGGGAGTAGGCAAGACCTACTCGATGCTGGTCGAGGGCAACCGGCTCCGCAAACTCGGCGTCGACGTGGTCATCGGCTACGTCGAGCCGCACAACCGGCCCGAGACGACGGCGCAGATCGGCTCGCTCGAGATCGTCCCGCCGCGCGTCAGCAGCTACCACGGCATCGAGATCCGCGAGATGGACCTCGATGCCGTTTTGCAGCGCAAGCCCACCGTCGTGCTCGTCGACGAGTTCGCGCACACCAACGCGCCAGGCAGCAGGAACCCAAAGCGGTACGAGGACGTGCTCGAGCTTCTCGACGCCGGCATCAGTGTCATCACCACGCTCAACGTGCAGCACCTCGAGTCGCTCTACAACGTGATCGAGGCGGCCACGGGCATCAAGGTCAAGGAGCGCATCCCCGACTCCATCGTCACCGAGGCGGACCAGATCGTGAACATCGATCTTCCCGCCGAGGACTTGATCGACCGGCTCAAGGCGGGAAAAATCTACGCGCTGGATCGCATCGAAAAAGCGATGGGGAATTTTTTCACTGAGCCGAATCTCACGCGTCTGCGCGAAATCACTTTCAGCGAAGTGGCTAACTTCCTCGATCGCCGCCAGCGCATGCGCACGCCCGACGCGATCAAGCCGAGCTCGATGGCGAAAGTCATGGTCGCCATCAGCAGCCACGGGCCGCACCCGGAAACACTTCTGCGCAAAACCGCGCGGCTGGCCAGCCAGCTCAACGCCGAGTGGTTCGTCGTCTACGTGCGCACTGACAAGGAAGCGCCCGACAAGATCGCCGCCGAGACGCACCGGCGCCTGACCGACATGCTGGAAATCGCGCAGAAGATGGGCGGCACCGTGATCATCCTCAAGAGCAACAATGTCGTCACCGCGCTGATGTCCTTCGCGCGCGAATATGGGATCACGCAAGTGGTGATGGGCAAGTCCCATCCCCGCCGCGGCTGGAAACGCTTCCGCGCCTCCATCGTCGATCAACTCAGCATCGATCTCCCCGGCGTCGATGTGATTTTGTCGTAGGGCATTTTACGGCGCCGACACGGCATCCGGCTTTTCGCCGGCAACTCCTCCTACCGTCAGTCCATCGATACGAAACGAATGCGGCTGCGTGGAGTGATAGAGAAATATATAAACCTCCGCGATGCTGGCGCTATTGATCGGAGGCGCCGGCTTGAATCCCTTCGAGTAACCAAAAACAACTTTAATAACCCCGCTTTGACCGGGTTGGATCTGCACTCCCTCCTGGTTTCGCTCCGTCCAGAATCCCTCTCCGGTCGGCACGACATGGACATTTATCTTGATGCCCTTGTCGCCGGTATTCGTGATCCTCGCCTCCACGTGGCCATAAGCGGAAAGATCCCACGACTTTCCATTCGGCGGCGTAATATGGAACGAAGGATGGTCCGCATCGCCTTTTTGCCACGCCGTGAAATTTACCACGATCCCGCTTTTATCGACCGCGATCGTGCTGCCCGCCGGAACGCCTTTCCCCGCCACGACCTGTTTGCCCGCATCCGGCGAATTAAAATCGATCAACGCCAATTGGGCCGGCGCCGGCGCGGGCGCCTGAGCGTCAGCCGATGAAACGCAAAACAAGAACATCAAAGCCGCAAGCAAAATACGGTCCATCAGAGAAAGCTCCTTCATCAATTCTTCATTTCACTCGGATCACCCTTGTTCGGCTTCGGCCCATCGGCGGGCGTGGCCAGATCTTTCCTCTGCCAGACGCGGCAGTAATCGATCACGAAATCCGCCGGCAGCTTGGAGTCATCTAATTGCGGCAACGAGTGGTCCCACCCACCGGAAACCTGGTCGTACATGATATATTCCTGCTCGTCGCTCACCCGCGCGTTTTCCCAGCGGAGAATTTCCTTCCCGTTGCAGTAAAAGATGGCCGAGCCCGGTGTCCAAAGCATGCCGGAGGTGATATATCCGTCCTTATCCGGCTGGATGTAATTCATGGTTGAGCCGGTCGACTTCATGATCTTGCCGTAGCCGTCCCAGATCATCGCGATGTTGTAGCGATACGGACCCCAGCCGGAGAGAAATTCCATGATGTCGAACTCCATCCCTCCGTTCCCCAAATCAACTCCGGGCTGCAGCGTCGTCCCGACGCGATAGTGGCCCTTGTAAGTGGTGTGCCCCCGGTCCGGCATCATCCAGAACGCGGGCCACATGTCCGGCGCGCGTGGCAATTTCATCCGCGACTCGAAATAGCCATAGCGCTGCGTCCATTTTCCATAGGTATTGAGAAAACCGCAGGCATAGTCGGTCTTGCCTGTCTCCTTGTCGTTGGGATCGTCGTTGTGGAAGCCCGTCTTCTTTTCATAACGCAGGATCGCCTTCCCATCCTTCAGGACGAGGTTGTCCTTGCTGAAGTGCGTGCGCTTGTCCCAGTAGTTGTGCGCATAGATATTCCATTTGGAGAGATCGACGGTGGGACCATCAAACTCCTCGTCGAAGGTTTGCGTCCAGTCTCCATCCACCGGCGGCCTCTTCCCCAGCCAGTCGGGCACATCGGTCACCGCGACGTCGGCAACGATCGACGTGATGAGCAAGCTCTTCGTGCCCGGCGTAGCGTCGGATGATATGGTGAAATCCTTCACCTTTTCGCTTTCGAGATTCGTCCCAGTGCCCGGCGTCAGACCCGCCTTGTAATCACTCTCGCGCACAGTCGAAACCAGCGGCGCAAACGACACCACGATCTCCGTCTCCGCGCCCGGCGCGATTGGCCCGGAGGCCGCCACCGTGTTCGCGGCGAAGGTCACCGAAGGCGTCACCGCAGTCGCGCCCCCATTTTTGAATTTCACGCGAAGCTCATTCGCCTGCGTCAAATTCCAGGTCCCCATCGCCGGCTTGATCTTCAGCGTTTCCATTTTTCCACCCGCAAAATTCACCGCGACTGCGCCATCCGGTCCCGACGTCGCCGGCGCGCTTCCGCCGATCACCTGCTTTGCCGCGTCGAACGTCGCGCCTGGTCCCAGGATCACGCCGTTCGGCGGCACGGTCACGACGTTGTCAGGATTAAACGGCGGCTTCTCGCCCGCCCCACCCGCGCCTTGCAACCCCTCGATCGTGAACGACTGGTCCACCGTCGCCTTGGTCGCAAAAATAAGCACCTTCTCAATTGTCGCGGGATCAATCGCCGGGCCAGCGTGGAAACCCCACGCCGCGCCAAAGATCACTTTCAGCATTTTGCTCTCGCGTGGTTTGATGCCGATGATTTCCGTGTCCGAAGCGGGCGCGCCCGAGGCCCGGCCATCCACGCGCATGCAGATGCGGATGGCCGTCGTGCCCGTGTTCGTGATCTTCGCCTCAACATGGCCGCACGACGACAAATCCCAAACCGTCGCACCGCTTGGCGGGAAAACCTGAATGCCCGGATAGTTCGAGCGCGCCGCCGGCAGACTGACCGTGAGCGCGCCGTCCTGCACCGCGACAACCGGGTCGCCATAGTTGGGCTTGATCTGCTTGAGCACGTCGGGCGAACCAATATCGATCAGCGGCTTCGTCGCCGTCGGAGCGTCTTGCGCGCCCGCAGCCAGCATCGCGAACGCGCAGGCAAGGAGAAGAACGAGGGTGATGCGGATCGGCGCGAAAACTTTCATGGCGGTGTGGGAGGGGAAACAACCTCGTGAATGATCGTAGGTCTGCCGTCGTGCGGAACAACTTTAACCGCTTAGTGGGTTTACTCTTAGAGTTAGGTGGATTGCTCGCCCCGCACGGCGATTGATCCCGGCGCCGTCATGATCCAAGCTTCCGCGATGTCTTCCGCCACCGGCCTTCAAGTGAGGGAGTGGGGACAGTTGCACACCTCCATCCAATGGGTCTATCGCGGAAAAGTTTCGGAGGATGGCAGGGGGCGGTTCACTGGCAACTGCGGCGTGGCCGCGTGGTACTTTCTGCGCGGCACCGGGTTGGTGCGGGATGATGGTGGGGCGACGCAGGCGCGCCGAGGTGACTGGCTTTTCCCAGCGATGGGACCGCATGAGCGCGATTTCTCGCGCGATGCCGAAATTCTCTCGCTGCGTTTCTATATGGAATGGCCGGACGGGCAGCCGCTCTATTCACTCGACCGGAGCATTCTGCTCAACGGGGCGAAGTACCCGGAATTGCTCCGCACCGCGCGCGCCCTCGAACACGCTGCGCACGAGGGCACCCAAAAGAACTGTGCCGGCCCGGAATTCCTTCTCGAGCGGCTCGATTTTCCCGAGTACGCCGAAATCGGCAGCGCCCTGCTGAAGTGGAGCCGGGCCATGGCGCGCGCCTTCGCGCAGGAGGAGATCGCTCCGAGCCTCGAGCGCTTCGAGGATGAGCGCGTCGTCCGCGCCCTGCGCGTGCTTGATGGCTGGCCATTGCGCGAGGCGTTTTCCCTCGGTCAGCTCGTGGAGATCACCGGCATCAGCCGCGCGCAACTCGACCGGCTCTTCCGCACCAAGCTCGGCCAGACGCCGCACCACTATTTCGACCGGCGGCGCTTACGCCACGCCGAACGCAGCATCCAGCGGCCTGACCAGCCGATCAAGGAAGTCGCCTTCGACGTCGGCTTTCGCCACGTCTCCAGTTTCTCCGCCTGGTTCAAGCAGAACACCGGCGTGAACCCCAACGTCCATCGTGCCCGCTAAGCGAAACTCGGCTTAATCCCGATGGATATCTGCAAAAGGCCTCGCATGCGAAGTCCGTCATCCTGAGCCTGTCGAAGGATCAGTTCGGTCGCAGAGATCACTTTCAGAATTGGGGCACGAGAAGGCTTTACGCTTTCTCGAAGAGACGCTGGCCGAGGTATTGGCCTTCGGCGATTCCGGAGGGAATGGCGAAGTGGCCGCCGCCGACGTGGGTGACAAACTGGTTCATCATGTCGAACTTCGACATTTTCTCGAAGATCTTGATGAAGCCGGTGCGGGGATCACGCTGGTAGCACATGAAGAGGAGGCCGGCGTCGAATTCCATTTCCTCGCGCCACGGCGGCCAGCGCTCGGCGGTGACGTTGGTGCCGTCGTTGAAGGAGTAGGGACGGCGGAAGATTTGCGCGCCGTCGTTGTGGGCCGCGGCGGCGAGGCGGAGGTGGGAGTTCTCGGGGATGATGGAGTTGCCGTCCTTGTCGGCGGCGTCGTAGTCGGCGGCGTCGAACTCGTCCTTGCCGGTGAGGGGCGCGCCGGAATATTTCTGGCGGCCGACGGTCTGCTCCTGGAAGGCGAGGTTCATGCGGTCCCAGTGCTCGAGGGCGATGCGGATGCGGCGCGCGACGAGGTAGCTTCCGCCGCGCATCCAGTCGGGGCCTTCGTCGCCGACGAAGACGACTTTGTCCATCAGCGCGGGGTCCTTGATGGAGGGATTGTTGGTGCCGTCCTTGAAGCCCATCAGGTTGCGCGGGGTCTGGCCAGCCTTGTAGCCGGGGGTGAAGCCGGTCTGCACCCAGCGCATGACAGCGATATTGTAGGCGAGGCGCGAGAGTTGGCGGATGGCGTGGAAGGCGACCTGGGGGTCATCGGCGCAGGCTTGGACGGAGAGGTCGCCGCCGGTGCGCTCGGGCACGAGCTGATCGCCGGTGAACTTGGGGAGGTCGACGAAGGCGGCGGGGCGTTGCTTGGCGAGGCCGTAGCGGTCCTTGCCGTCTTTGGTGAAGAGACCGGCGCCGAAGCCGAAGGTGAGGGTGAGACGGGAGGGTGGCAGGCCGAGGGTGGTGGCGCTGTCGGGCGCGGGGACGGAGGTGTCCTGGCCGAAATCGGTTGCGGGCTTGCCCTGGGTGAGGTTGGCGGCGGCGGCGGTCCAGGCCTGCATGAGCTTGACGACGTCGGCGCGGTCGGTGGTGACGAGATCGAAGGCGGCGAAGTAGGTGTTGGCCTGGAGCGGGGTGAGGATGCCGCTCTGGTGGTCGCCCCAGAAGGGCTCGGCGGTGTTGTCGGGCCGGGCGGTTTCCTGACCGGGTGTGAGGGCAGCTTCCAGGGGGTTGGCCCCGATGCTGGCGCCAGCGGCGGCCATCAACCCGCCGGAGAGAAATCTCCGGCGGGTGAGACCTTGGGTGAGTCCTTTGAAGCTTTGCCAGGGGCAGGGCATGGGGCGTTTATTATATACTAGAATGCGGGGGAATCGAATATTCCTGCGCACGGGGCGAGACGGTGCAAGAGGGAACCTCGCTTCCTGTCGTCCCGCCGAGCCGGGACGACCCGGGCAATAAATAGCCCGGGCCACCGAGACGGGGAGCGGCGGTTGCTCATTGCGTGGCTTTCATCAGCGTATTCACGTCGTCCTCGACATAATAGAAGCCGCTTCCGTCGGGGATCATGGCGATGCCGAAGAGGTCGCCGTTGCCGGGGGGCTGCTGGGCCTGGTCGTTGTCGATCCATTGCGCACAGAGGATTTTCCCGGCGCTGGGATCGACCTCGACGACTTGGCCGTTCGTGCCGTTGACGCAGAGGAGATGACCGTTCGGCGCGGCGGTGAGGGCGAGCGGGCGATGCAGGAGTCCGCCGCCGGCGACGGGGTGACCGGTGCCGGCGCTGCTGGTGCGCGTCGAGGCGTCGGGGATGGCGACGATCTGGTTGGCGAGCGCGTCGGAGACGTAGAGCGTGTCGTTCGGGCCGAGGGCGAGGCCGGTGGGACCGATGAGGAACACGTCGTGGTCGGCGCGCTGGCCGAAGCCGTCGGCGATGACCGTCTCGCCGGTGATCTTCGGCGGCTGGCCGGAGGGGATGGAGAGATCGAGGCGCAGCACGGTAGCCTTGCGGACGATGACGGAGTGGCCGGTGGCGGGATCCTTCACGTTGGGCCCGGGGACGTCGAAGCCGGCCATGCTGATGAAGAGCGTGGCGCTGCTGCCGCGATCGATCAGGGCCATGTTGCCCCAGGGATCGTTGATCTTGGAGCCGGACCAGACGTCGACCACCTTGCCGTTGGGATCGAGCACGAGCAGGCCGCCGGGGCCCTTGGTGCGCGTGGAGCCGTCCGCGCTGGGGGTGCTGCCGACGATGATCCAGCCGCTCTTGAGCATGACCATGGCGGTGCTGAGGCCGACGCCGCCGGGACATTTCGCGAGCTGGCGCGGGAGCTCGGCGACGAGGCTGGTTTCCTTCGTGGACGGATTGTAGTCGACGATGGTCGTGCCGGTGCCCTGGAGGTTGGACATGGTGTTGAAGTTGTCGACCAGCACATCGCCCGCGTGGATCTTGCCGGCGGAGACCGGCGCGACGTAGAGGGCGTAGGGGTTGACGTCGCCGTTGTCCGGCACGGTCGAGGCGAGCGTGACGTGGCGATGGATCTTGGGCAGGTAGGCGTCATCGGCATGGGCGGGAAGCGCAACGGCGAGGACCGCGAGCGAGACGGCGGTGAGTTGGGGAAGGGTGAATTTGCTCATGACTAGAAGTTGATGTTGGTGCGGACACCGAGGACGAGTTCGTTGCTGACGGCGTTGCCGGTCTGGCTGTTGAGAACGCCGCCGCCGGGATTGATGATGTACTGGATATCGGGCTGGACCTGCCACCAGGGCGCGATTTCGTACTGGTAGGTGAGCTCGACGAATTCCTCGGAGTTCTGCGTGGGATTGTAGGTATTGCTGAAGAAGCCGGTGTCCTGGTCGAGGCGCGCGGCGCTGTCGCCGACCTTGGCGTAGCCCATGCCGATACCGAGGGTGTCGTCGCCCCGACCGGGGATCGGCTCGTGGAACGTGAAGCCGGCGTTGACGCTGGCGTCGATCAGGTTGCGGTCCTCCTCGGGCGTGCCCATGGCGCGGGCGAAGAAGTTGATGGTGCGGTCGGCGTCCTCGTCGCTGGGATCGGTCCAGAGCTCCTGGTCGACGACGCCGTAGAAGGCGTAGTCGCCGTGGTGCTGGCGCGGCATGCCGTTGCTGTTGGGGTCGGCGAGGGAGAAGCCGTTGGTGTCCTGCTGCTGGTCGGCGAAGTCCAGGGTATCGTACCAGAAGCCGAGCTTATACTTGCCGGAGAGCGCCTTTTTGTCGGAGTAGACCATACTGCCGAGGCCGGGGATGGAGTACTGCAGCTCGCCGATGAAGAGGGCGCCCTGGCCAACGAGAAAGTTCGTGCCGGTAGCATTGGCCTGTTGCGGATCGTCGTTGAGATCGGCGACAGGGGTGCCGTTGAACACGCCGGCGAGGACCGAAAGCGAGTCGGTCGCCTGATACTTGAAGCGCACGCCGAGGGCGGAGAGCGGGTAGGCCGGGCCGCCACCGGGCATGTCGGCGGACGGGAGCATGGGCCAGCCGAACATGGTGTTGACGAAGAGCAGGGCGTTGTCGCTGACCATGAATTCCTGATCGAGGCTTTGCTGGCCGATCTTCACGGAGAGGCGGTCCTCGGGGAGGAATTCCTGCTCGTACCAGAGTTCCCAGAGGCGGGTGGAGCGGTCGGCCTCAATGCCGCTGGCTGTCTGCAGCGCGTCGAGGTTGTCGGCGCTGAGGTTGCGGCCGTGGATCTGCAGGCCGCTGACGTTGAAGGTGCCGCCGTGGAGGCCGAAGGCGCGCTCGGTGTCGAGCTGGAGGACCATCTGCGTGAGGCCGTCGTACTCAAAGCCGGTGTTGGTGCCGCCGGTGACGTTGCCAAGGATTTCGCTGGTCTCGAGGATGGAGAGGGTCAGGCCGTACTTGGCGAGGAAAGGACGCAGGCCGCCCATGTCGCCGAGCATGGTGTCGCTATGGCCCATTTGCGAGAAGAAGCCGGCCGGCGCGACGGTCTCGGGCGTGGCATTGGATGGATTGCCCGTGGTGGTTGTCGGCGGCGAGAGCTCAGGTGAGGAGACCATCGGCGGGGTGGCCAGTGCGGGGGTGATGGCGAGGATGCCTGCGAGACCTGCGGCGAGTGCCCCGAGACACCGTTTGTTCAAGCGGCGGGAATAAGTATCAGGAGATGTGCGTCGTTTCATTCAGGACGGAGAGTAGCTGCGAAGCATGGGGGTTTGCTGCCGGAGGATTGCGTTTTATTGACGCCGCGTTGCTGTCGGTTTGTTGCGCTGGGTTGACGGTTGGTTGGCGGAGCGGTTGAGGTGAACAGGAAAGTCTGCGGATCGTGAAAGCCCGGCGGACGGGGCTCACGTGGAGAAAGTTTGTGGCGTTGCGGTCACTTGCTGGTGGAAGGGGGACAGGTCCTTCCACTCACTCGGGTGGACGTTTCCGATAAGAGATGCTTTCGCCTCGCTCGCTCAGGATGACGGACATCTATTATCCAATGACCTGTGTTTCGAGAGAGGGGCGGACGGGCAGGAGCCCGTCCCTCCAAAAAGCATGCGCATCCTCCCGCTATTTTTGAGACTCTGTTTCGCGCTGACTTTTCCGAGGGGCAATGAAGATTGCGCAAACAAAGGCCTTCCCAACTGGCGTTTGGGAAGGAGGAGCCGATTGAAGCGTGCGCACTTCCAGATGGATATCGGCAGTAGGCACCCTCATAAAAGTGCGAAAACGTAAAAAAGGGTGCAAATTAGCTCTTCTTATTCGCTTGACCTTTATTGGGCCGATCTCCAAATTCTGCCGTGATGCTGGCCGGACATCATGCGCAGGCCTGCTGAGCGTCGTTAAGGCGTTCGCCATCATAAATAAAGGGAAGATTTGAAACTTTTTACTGGAGGAATTAAGAATTCGCGACTGGCCAGAATGCTGGCAGTTGTGCTGCTTATCCTCCTGCCGAACCAAGGCGCTTTCCCGCAGTCGATGAGCCCGTCCGCCCCCGCCTCGGCGGACCAAGCGCAAGCTCCGACGCCCGACCAGGCTCCGGCCACTCCTGCGACCCCGGCTGAACCGGCGGCTCCTGCGGCTCCGATCGCTCCTCCGCCGGATAACTCGTCGACGGTTCCTTCCGCGCCTTCGCCCGGCGACCAGAGCGTCCCGGCCGCCGCGCCGGCGGACACGAATGCGCCGACGGCGCTCGGTCCCAACGGCAAGCCGAAGAAGCTGATCACGTCTCCGGACCAGTCGCCGCCTCCGGGCGCGGGACAGGGGCCGGTCGTGCGAGAGATCAACATCGAGTACATCGGGCCGCACACCGTGGCGAAGTCGGTGATTCTTTCCAACATGCGCACGACGGTGGGGCAGATCTACTCCGCCGCCTCGGTGGAAGAAGACGTGCGCAATCTCTACGCGACGGGCTTTTTCACGAATCTCGCGATCAAGGACGAGCCGCTGGGCGACGGCGTGCGCGTCAATGTCGTGGTCGAGCCGAAGCCGCTGGTGAAGGAAATCGTCATCAAGGGCAACGTGAAGATCAAGACCGCGCGGCTGAAGAAGGAGATCAAGTCGAAGCCGGGCGAGACGCTTAGTGAGCAGCAGATCTCGACCGACGCGGACAAGATCAAGGATTACTACTTGGGCAAGGGCTACAACCAGGTGCAGGTGACGTACAAGGTCGACACGAACGAGGAGTTCGGCCGGTCGGTGGTGACGTTCATCGTCAGCGAAGGTGATCGCGCCTACGTGACCGAGGTTGATTTTGTCGGCAACCAGCAATTGACGACCAAGGAACTGCGCAAGATCTTAAAGACGCGCCGGAAGAACTGGCTGTCATTTCTCAACAAGTCGGGCCTCTTCAAGGAAGACGATTTCCAGCAGGATTTGGTGAACCTGCGCACCTACTATAATAGCAAGGGCTACATCGACATGGAGGTCAAGGACGTCAAGTACGACTATCCGGCCAAGGACACGATGAAGGTGACGATCTCGGTGTTTGAGGGCATCCAGTACACCGTGGGCAAGATCGATTTTGCCGGCAACACGGTCTACACGAAGGATGACCTGCGCGTCTACCGCGGCGTGCCTGTCACCAAGATGACCGAGGGCAAGATCTACGCGCCGGCACCATTCGTGCCGGACAAGAAGGACCCGGATAACTACAACGGCCTGGCGACGTTGCAGGGCGACATCAAGCGCATCCGCGACTTGTACGGCACGAAGGGCTACATCGAGATGGACGTGACGCCGGAGCGTCAGGCCAATGTCGAGAGCGGCAAGATCGATATTCTCTACCACATCGTGGAGAACTCGCAGTCCTACGTTGAGCAGATCATCATCCAGGGCAACAACCGCACGAAGGACAAGGTCATCCGCCGTGAGTTGCAGGTTACGCCGGGCCAGATTTATGACAGCGTGCGTGCCGACGTCAGCAAGAAGCGCCTGGAAAATCTGCAGTACTTCGAGAAGGTCGACGTCAGCCCGCAGGACACGACCATCCCGAACCGTAAGAACATGGTCGTGACGGTCGAAGAAAAGCGCACCGGCTCGGTGACGTTCGGCGCGGGCTTCAGCTCGGTCGACTCGCTGCTCGGCTTCGTGGAAATCACGCAGGGCAACTTCGACATCTTCAACTTCCCGTACTTCACCGGCGGCGGCGAGAAATTCCGCATCCGCCTTCAGTACGGTCTCGAGCGCCAGGACGCGGAGGTCGAGTTCAAGGAGCCGTGGTTCCTCGAGCAGCGCCTGTCCCTCGGCTACAATCTCTTCTACCACAACGCGACCTATCTCTCGAATTACTACAACGAGCGGAACTACGGCGCTTCGGTCAGCCTGGCGAAGGGCTTCGGCCAGTTCTGGTCGGGATCGATCACCTATACGCTGCAGGAGTTTGACCTCTACGACTTCGCGCAGGGTTCCTCGCCCCAGTTGATGAGTGCGGCCGGCGCGAACTTTGACCCGAACAATGTCGGCGGCGCCAACGCCTACCGCAGCGACAGCTCCGTCACGCTCGACATGACGTATGACAATCGCGACAGCGTGCTCCTGACCCGCCGCGGCGTGCATGCCGACTTCAGCGCCGAACTGGCGGGCGGCCCGCTCCTCGGCCAGACCAACCTCTACAAGTTTCAGGCCAACGCGCAGAAATACATCCTGCTGCCCTACGACCTTATCCTGATGATCGGCGCCTCAACTGGCAACGTGGAGGCCTACGACAACAGCACGCAGGTGCCGCTCTTCGATCGCTTCTTCGTCGGCGGCTCGCGCTCCGTGCGCGGCTTCCACAATCGCGACACCGGCCCGGTCGATTCAAACAACGAACCGCTGGGTGGCGACACGATGCTCTACCAGAATACCGAGCTGACGTTCCCAATCATGGACCGCGTCCGCGGCGCCGTCTTCAACGACGTGGGCTTCCTCGATCCCGACGCCTTTACTTACACCCGCATTTTCAAGAGTAATCCGTACCCGGGTGCGACGGGTGAAATCACGGCGTCCGCCGGTTTCGGCCTGCGACTTGACTTGCCCATCGGCCCGCTGCGCCTCGACTACGGTCTTCCCTACGTCGACCAGGGCTACAACCACACGACTTGGGGTCGCTTCGACTTCGACGTGGGTTACCAATTCTATTAGGCCGCGGTTCGCGAGGGCGCTTTGAAGGCTTTTGGAGGCGTGATCCG
>FSYS01001000.1_pt1 | contig 28387 bp, 22 predicted proteins | sample 1638491 | NCBI WGS metagenome assembly FSYS01 (sample SAMEA3914788, study PRJEB12502) | metagenome | biome: forest; material: soil | place: Canada | collected 2011-07-03 | depth 0.1 m | reverse complement strand
GTACCATCCGCAGCCTTTCGCGCGCCCTCCGCGCTCCAGCCTGGCGCGGTGACGCGCTGATGAGCTCCGTCCTTATCTACCGCGACGACCTGCTGCCGCCCAGCGAGACCTTCATCCGTGCACAGGCAATGGCTCTGTGCCGTTATCAGCCGATCTTTACTGGCCTTCGCGATGTAGAGACCAGCCTGGTATCAGAGAATGCGCGCATTGTTGCAGAACACACCAGTCTCGTTCCACGCTTGCTGCGAAGGCGTGCCTATCGCATCTTTGGCGCGCATCTCAAACTCCAGAAGCGGTCGTTTTTCGAAGAGCTTCGCTCAGCCAAACCGGCTTTGCTCCACGCGCATTTTGCTCCGGATGCGGTCCATGCCATTCCGCTCGCGTCCGAACTGGATCTTCCCCTTCTCGTCACACTGCATGGCTATGACGTCACGGCACGGAGCGACAGCCGAAATCCCCTGCACCAAATCCTGAGACAGCGCGGGCTCAAGCAGCTGCACCAACGCGCAACCGTGTTCCTGTGTGTCTCTGAGTTCATTCGGGACAAGGCGATTGCAGCCGGTTTCCCGTCCGACAAACTTCTGGTTCATTACATCGGAGTCGACGCGTCGACGTTTCAGCCGTCCGATAAGGCCGGGGCAAGCAACAACGTCCTCTTCGTTGGCAGACTGACGGAGAAGAAAGGGTGCGAATACCTGATTCGCGCGATGCTACAGGTAAAGAAAGAAGTACCCTCCGCGCAGCTCATCGTTGCTGGAGACGGACCGCTACGCTCCTCGCTCGAACAATTCGCGCGAAAGAGCGGAGCTGCCGTCACCTTCACAGGCCGGCTCGGCCATGATGGCGTTCGCAAATATATGGAGAGTGCTCGCGTTTTCGCTGTCCCCAGCGTCACGGCGCCCAACGGCGATAGCGAAGGCTTGCCGATGGTGCTGCTCGAAGCTCAGGCCATGGGGATCCCCGTCGTCGCGACTCGCCATGCCGGCATCCCCGAGGGGATGCTAGACGGTAAGCGCGGTCTCCTGTGTGATGAATTCGACGTTGCGGGCCTCGCCCATCACATCGCTCATCTGCTCACTGACCAGCAGCTTTGGAACGACCATCATCAACGGGGCCCCGCGTTTGTTCGCGAGCACTTCAACTTGCTGCACCAGACAGCGCTTTTGGAGGATATCTACGACTCGGTGCTCCAGCGCCATCCTAAGCGAGTGTCCTTCGCAGGGCATTCGCAACCGCATAGAACGCCGGCTTACGGTACATCTCAACATCGATGAGCCCGGGCCGGTGTGGTCTGAAGTCAGCGCGGTCGAAATTAGCGCCATGCACTGTGTCTAGCCAGTCCGAGCCGTCCCACGGCGTCCAGAAGATCACCTGCTCAGTCCCCGTGCGCGGAACAATCCTCAGCAGATAGTCAGAGTAGGCACGTGCCACGGCTTCGTCTTGCTCTTCGCGGCTTCCGGCGATCTTTGTGTCATTGATGTCCAGTTCGGTGATCAGGATCTTTAATCCAAGCGACCGGATGGCCTGAATGAATCTGTCCTGGGATTCGTTCTCCACGGCATCGGTTGCATTCAGATGAGACTCCAGTCCAACTGCTTGAACGGGAACCTTGCGCTTCAGCAAATCTTCCACCAGCGTCAACGCCTGCTGCCGAGCCCCATCGTTCCAGCTCGATTGCTCCAGACCATCGAAGTTCAGCACCCGCAAGGTGTGGGCGTCTGCCGCCGCTGCAGCATGGAACGCGACATCCAGATAGGTCGGGCCGATAAGATCGATCCACGGCCGTGGTGGCTGGCCAGTTTGTGGATTCCGCCATGTTCCCAGCGGCTCATTCACCACGTCCCACGAGTCCACTCTGCCTGCATACCTCTTCACCACCGTTGTGATGTGTTCTTCGAGATAGTGCGCCGCATTCGTTCGCGTCAGCGTGCTATTGACCCACGAAGGCAGCCAGTGGTTCCAGCACAGGTTATGGCCGTGGAAGTGCATGCCATGCCGCTCGGCAAACCCAACCATCGCGTCGGCGCGGGTGAAGTTGTAGGTGTTGGGAGACGGGCGCAAATAGGAGCTCCACTTCAACTCCTGTCCGGCTGTAAGCGTGTTGAAGTTTTCTACGAAAAACGCCGCAAACGCAGGGTCCTGCAGGTCGGCCCAGGTGGCCTGCGCTCCGATCCGTACGCCGGCCCGGACACAACTCTTGAGCGACCGCTGTGCCGGTTGCGCATACAGATGGTCCACGGAAAAAACTGTTGCGGCTGAGGCCGCGTTTCGCAAAAACATTCGTCTGTCCATAACTACTCTCTCCTAACTGGTGCCTACCGGCACCAGCAGATGTCCTCCGCTGTGTCTCTTTTTGAGTGCCAGCAGTACTGTCCAACTCAGCAGACCAAGGCCGCCATCCGTGAGCAGGCTTGCGAATGCCGAGCCACGCCACGAGAAATGCGGGATCAGATAGAGATTCGCACCGAAGTTGAACGCCACCGCCGCGGCCTGCGCACCCAGGCGGTAACGCTGGTATCCGGCACCCGCCATGGCGTCTCCTGCGCTCAGATGAAAGCAGCGAAATAACGGAATGAGGCACAGCCACCGCATCGCATCCACGCTCTGTACAAACGCATGGCCCAGCAGATACGGGGCGACCGGTGCCAGCAAAAACATTCCTGCCGCGCCCGCAAGCCCGAAGAGCAGGGTCTTGTTCAGGATGGTACGTGCATAACGTTCGGTGGCGTCTAGTCCCTCTGCGCCATAGCGAAAGAACCTCGGAAACGCAGCCGCCTGGATGGAGCGTATCGGAATATACACGATGTCAACGATACGATAAGCCATCGTATAGATACCGTTGGCCGCGTTCATGCCGTAGTGGCCCAACATAGCTTTATCGAGGTCGTTGTAGGCGGAGGTCGTCGATCCTGAGATTGCGAAGACGAAGCCTTCACCAAGGCGCCTGCGCATCAATCGCAGGTCGAGCCGCGGCAGACCCACGCGGACGAGCACGATCGTCACGGCGCTCAATGCCGCCACGCTGGAAATAGACACTGAGACATAACCCCACTGCCAGGCACTCGCATGATGCATCGTCACGAGGAGAACGACGGCAAGCACCATCCGCAGAAAGTTGGTCAATTGGTTCAGCATGGCCGTCATGCTCATACGCTCATAGGTTTGAAACACCTGTCCACAGCACAGCGTGAGCTGGCTGCAGAGACACTCTCCTATGGCCAGGCACACAAGCAGGGAGACAGGGGTAGAACGAAGCAGCCACGGCGCTGCAACATACAGTCCGGCAACAATCACGGCACCCAGCACCGCCGTCAGCAGCAGCATGTTGCCCCAGTACACCGGAAACCTCTGCCGGTCTTGCCCAACGTAGCGCAAAAAGACATATCCGAATCCCAGTGAACCGTATTGGCTAACCAGCGAAACTATCGCTCCTGCACCTACGAGCACGCCATACTGCGTAAGGCCGAGTAAACGTGCGAGCACCAGAAAATAGATTCCCTGGTTGACGGTAGAAATCCCCTGTCCAAGGAACATCCATCCTGCATTTCGTGCCACGGAACCGTGCCGGAACTTCGCGAGGAGACGGTCACGCATGGTTCGCATACCCCGGAGCTTGGCTGACTGTGCGATCGACAATTGCCTGATAGTTTTCTACTACCGTCGGCCAACGGAAGTGGTGGACGAAAGAGCGGAGAGCCTCCCGTGCCAGCTTCATCCGAAGAATGGGGTCAAAGACAAGCCTCTCAATCGCGCTGGCCAACTCTTCCACCGAACCACGTTCCACCAATAGGCCGCCACCATGAAAGAGCGCCTCTGGGATACCGCCGCTGCGTGTCGCCACAACCGGCAAGCCCGTCGCCATAGCCTCGAGCGTCGCCAGCGGGAACGGGTCGTGCCATGTCGAAGGCAGGCAGAAGATGTCCGCCTCGCGCAGCAGTTCGGCGAGTTGGTTGCCGGCGCAGTAGGGATGAAAGCGCAGGTTTGGAGGCGCGCTGCGAAGAAGCTCTCTGACATACTCCGTCGGCTCGGAAGACCCGAACTGCGCTCCGCCTACGATCATGCCCTCGACCGGCACACCGCGCTTCAGCAGACAGCGAAGAGCCTCGGCCAGCACATCCGGACCCTTCTCTGGAACTAACCGACTGGCAAAGACCACCGTGATGGGACGGCTCTCATCCCGCCGCCCCCTGTTTGCGGGAAAGAAGATGCGGTCATCCGCTCCGTTGTAAAGCACCGTGCCATCCAGAAAACCCGGGTGCTTTCCGCACGTTTCCTCCTTCAGATAGCGGCTGACAAAGACGGAGGCATCCAGTTGCAAATCGCGCATGACCCTCGGATTGGCGATCAGCAGGTGAGAGTTGTGCATGTGCAGCACCAACCGTGCTCCGGCACGATGAATATCTTGTCCCAAAGCCGCTGCAAACTCCGGCCGGTTGTGTACCCAGACCATATCGCCTGCCTTCAGCAGTGTGGTCAGCGGTTTGAATATCCGCTTCAACAGCAACTTGCGAAGCATCCAGGGCGTTCTCTGTCGCGTCCTGTGTTGCCAGCGGCGGTAAGACTTCAAAGCCGGCAGAGCGACGATACGTGCGGGATCGAACTCCCAGGTCCTATCGCTGCTGCATGCCGCGACCATTCCAGCCACGTCGCTGCGTAAGACATTGGCCACCCACCGCGAGATCGCACCGCCGTCAAACTCTGAAAATATCTCCGCTTCGGGAAGTAGGTGGTAGACCTTAGGCATGTCCCACCGCCTCGACCACGCGCCTGCCAGCGCTGGCCGCAGCGCGCACTCTCTCCTGCCGTTGCGCGCGTGCCATAGCAAGGCCGCCGCAGGTCACGACAAAGATGACCGACATCAGGGAGCGGCTAAACAGCATGGTGCCTTCATCGATGTTATAGAGAAGTGTAAGGAAGACCAGGCCCGCAAGCCACTCGACGCCCAAACTGGCTTCGTTGCGAACGCAAACCAACGCGTTCGTGGCAGCCTGCAGCAACATCAGCAATACTGCAGCCACCCCGAGGATGCCGAGCTGTAACAGGACCTCCAGAAAGCCATTATGCGCGTAACCAAAGCTCCAGTGGATCGCCATGTAGACCAGCCCCGACTCACCCGCCGTGCCCATCCAGAAGGCAGAGTAGCCGTAGCCAAGCATGGGATGCTTTTGCACCGATTGCAGGAGTACAGCCCAGATGTCGGTGCGTCCGGTAAGGGTAGGGTCGCGCCCCAGCAGGCCTGCCACGTGCGGTGCGACCTCGATCATCACAGATGCGGACAGGACAGTTATCACAGCAACGACAGCGATGCTGAACGCCGCCCTGCGCAGGGACAATCTTCTGAAGAACGGAAGGCACATCATGAAGGCGGCGTAGATAGCGAACGCTACGATCGCCGTTGCCGACTTTGTCATTCCTAAAAAAAGAAGGATCATGCTCGCATAGATCATGGAACGAGGCTGGAATATCCTTCGATTGCATACCGGAGTCAGCAGAAACAGCCAGTTCTTTGCAGCATAGTTCTTCTCCGCGAAGATGCCTTGCCACACCCCATGATGAGCTGTCTGCTGCACCAGTCCATATTGGGGAAACGCCACGATCATCAGGGCGCTCAAAATGGCAAGCGTGGTGCCTAGCATCATCATCAAGTCCATCAGCTCTTCCAGGTTGAATGCGGACAGCAGATAGAAGGCGAAGAACGTGTCAACGAGGTAATAAAGGCCGGTGCGCAGGCTTATGAAAGGAGCCTGCGACCAGATCACAGAAGCGAGAACGATCCCGCAGAGCAGCAAGGCCGGCTTACACTGCGATGCCGCATGAAGCACGCGGGAGAGGTGGGTGAAGATAAGCCATAGGATCATCGCATACGCCACATAGACAAGGATCCGGTAGGCAACGCTCACCCCAGCGTCAGACGATGCTATCTGGAGTGCGAGGCTTTGTCCTTCATCCGAGTTGCGGCTGCCTTGCTGAAATGAGAACTGGGTATGCACGGCAAGCACCACGAGCGGTACCATCAGCAGCCATGCGAGCAACAACTGCGTCATCTTGCGCGCACCCGTCTGCCGCGGTCCCCAACTTATCTCTGTCACGGTAGTCTCCCTAACCATTGTGGCTTCCCCTTATGAAGTGGACCTACTACTTGCGGTGACCGGTCTTCCAAGCGGAGCCGCAAGCAGATCCCGCACCGCATGTTGCACTTTGCCGGGCAGCAGAAGCAGAGCGAGCAGATGCGCCACCGTGCGCACATTCGGACGCCCTGCGAAGAGACACTCCCGCAGCAAAACGAGGAAGGCCCTCAACGAAAACGGCTCCAGCGCTGCCTTTGTAGCGCACAAGCTGACAACGAATAGCGAGTATCCTCGTGCGGTCATGAGGTGTCTCTGCGAACGGCCCCACCCCAGACGAAACTGCCAGCTGAACCCACGGCTAACGCTCGCTCGCGACTCGGGCACGTGGTAGATCGTCAGCGGCTCTTGCGCAATGCGCAGCCTGACGCGGGGGTGCGCCATGATGCGCAGAAACCAGTCGAGGTCCTGGCACCCCTTTAGCCCACGTGTAAACGGCACTTCGAGAAACAGCCGGCGGCTACAGAAAAATGTCGAGGTCTGGTAACCACAGTGCGGGGTGAAGAGGTACTCGGAGAAGGGCTCGCCAGTGCGGGGAGGCCGGACCGGCTTCAGAAGATCCTCCTTCTCGCTGCAAGCGATGAAGTTTGACACGATCACAACGCGGTCATCAAGCTCCTGCTCCGCGAGAATCAGCTGTGCCGAAACCTTTTCCGGCAACCACTCATCATCATCATCCAACAGAGCGATCCACTGCCCGGCTGCAGCGGCTACACCGATGTTCCTGGCCTCTCCACCGCCGACGCTTTTGCCGAGAGATATGATCCGCACGCGAGGATCGCCTAGCTCTTCGAGCGCTGCCCTGGTTGCGGGATCAGGACCGTCCACCACCACCATGACCTCCACCTGCTCGCATGTCTGGCCCAGGACGCTTCTCACCGCGCGCCGCACCAGTTCTGGGCGGTCACGGGTTGGAATGATGGCACTCACCCACGGAGCTTGATTTGCGCGGTTCATAGCTTTTCCTGTGTTCCATGTCCTAGTGGACTGTGGTTATCGTTGACGAACCCATCGCCGACGCGAGGTTGGGGCCATTCACAAGGAAGTTCTTGGTGAAGCTGAATGGAACCATCACTACGTCATCGGCAGCCAAGACAGGATCCGGATCCTTGCCTGCCATGATCCTGTTGACATGGATGGGCACATTCACATAACCGCCTGCGGTCTTGCGCATCAGGCGTATCTTGTAGGTCATCGCGGTCTTGTTCGGCGCACCCGACATCGTGAGGCTCTGCAACAGCGTTGTGCGCGCATCGTTGCCCGACAACGGGTAGCCTCCCGGCCTGCCGACATCCCCCAGGACATAGACAACCCCAACCCGCGGAACGATTACCTTGTCGCCGGGCCACACCGTGATTGCGGAGTGAAGCGCTGCAGCTGGATCGTTGGACACAAAGTAGGTCTCCGGCTTCGACGCAGGATCGCGACGCTGGATCACGATGTGGCGATCTGCATATTCATCCAAACCGCCGGCCATGTCCAGCACGTCGAGGATTGACCGGGGTGTCATGATCACGTAGCTACCCGGATGGTTCACCTCACCGCCGACCGACACGTCCTGGGTGCCGGACTGCTCAATGGTGACGGTCACCTGCGGATGTTGCATAAGGTCCTTCTGCACCAGAAGCGTGCGAATGGTCTGTGCAGCACCCTGGGGTGTCTTGCCAGCCAGCGCAACCGCTCCGAGAAACAGCACCGGCGCATCGCCGTTATCGCCGACTCGGATGATCTGGTCCATCTCCGGCGTATCGAACACCTGCACATGCAGCTTGTCGCCGGGACCGATGAGAAGGCTCTCGGTGGTTGCGGAGGTCGCCTGAGAAAATACCGGCATGGCCAGTAGCGTCAGAACAAGTAGAGTGAATGGTTTGATCATCGCGTTACACCTTTCCTTCCAGCACCCGGCTGGCTCTGCGGTCGGTATGAAGATAGTTGTAGAGATACGGATCGGCAGGCGTCTTGATCGCATTCAGCACGACGCCTACAGGTGTACCCGGACTGCGTGACTGCACCATCTGCAGGCTGCGCTCGAACTTGCTGCGCTCGGTCACTCCGTGACGCGCCAACAGCAATATCTGGTCAGCCAGTGGTGTCAGCACCACAGAGTCGGTCACCGGCAGCAGGGGCTGGCCGTCCAGCACAATGAAGTCGAAGCTGTCACGCCATATCGAGATCAGCCGGCGCATCTTCTCTGAACCCAGCAGCTCGGACGGGTTATCCAGCATGTTGCCCGCCGTCAGGATCTTGAGCCCGGGTACATCCTGTACGTCCTGAATAAAACCGAGCGCGTCCTGCTCAAACTGGTCGCTGGTGAGCAGATCGCCCAGTCCCGGCCGGATGGACATATCGAAGACCGCATGCAGGTCGGGGTGGCGAAGATCCGCGTCCACCAGCAGGACGCGCTTGCCCTGCTGTACCAGCAGTGCCGACAGGTTCGTTGCCAGCGTGCTCTTACCCTCCGACGGCACGGAGCTCGTCACAAGGATCACCTTCGGCGGCCCGCCGGAGCTGAGAAGAATCGCCGTCCGCAGGCTGCGCAGCGCCTCACTGAAGGGAGACTTCGGATCGACCAGCGTGAAGATGCGCGACGGCTTTGCAAATACCCGGTTGGTGCCACGGGGTGCCGTGCGGCGCTCGAACGGCAGCTCGGCGAGCAGGCCATCGCCCGGTTGTCCTGCCGCGAACCCTATATCGCGCACCTTGCTGTCCATGAGATCAATCAGAAAGCCAGTCATCACGCCCAACAACAAACCTGCCGCCAAAGCGATCGCGAGGTACAGCGGCACATTGGGTTTAGCCGGCTTCGACGGGACGCGGCCTGGTTCGAGCACCGTGATATTGCTTGGCCGCATGCTCTGCAAAACGTCAGCCTCTTTCTGACGACTCAGCAGCTTCGCATACAGGTTGCGGCTGTCATCTGCCTCCTGGCGCAGGATCTCGTACTCAATCGCCTTGCTGTTCAGGGCCTGGGCGCCCTGCTTCTGCTGCTCGAAGATGGCGCGCGTACTGGCTTCCACCTGCTGTGCCACCTCGTAGTCGCCCTTGGTTTGGCTCATCAACCGCCCCTGCTCCTCGGTGATCGACTGCTTCAGCGAATTGAAGCTCGCACGCATCTCTTCCAGCTTCGGATACGCCGTTCCAAATTTCGCGGCGGTCTGGCTGATCAGCGCCTGCTCTGTCGCCTCCTGCCCGCGCAGTGTCTGCATCAGGGTCAGCGAGTTGCCGACCGCCGAAGGTGCACCGTTGGCCACCAGGGCGTTGTTCAAGCCGGCGATCATCTCCGGATCACCCGTTCGCGCGGCCTCATACATCGCCCCCCGCATCACACGGTTGGTCTCTGCCTGGTTCAGGCTCGTGGTCGCCTGCTGCAACTGGTCCAGCACAGGGCTGTAGGCGAGGCCTTTACCTTGACCCCCGTCCCTGCCGAAGCTGTAGACCCCCGAGTCTTTCTGCCTATCGGCCAGTTCCGCCTGTAATTCATCGCTGCGCGAGCGAAGGTCGGAGAGCTGCTTGCTCAACCAGTCCGAAGCCTGCGAGGTGGCCTTATATCGCGCCTGAAAGTTGTAGTCCGTTAGCGTCTCGATCAGCTTGTTCACCACGGCCGCCGCCACTTTCGGGTCGGTGCTCGTGTAGCTGATCTGGATAAGCCGTGTCCCCGGGACCAGGGTGACCTTGGTATTTTTCTCGAACACCTTATAGATGTGGTCCCGCCGAGCCGGCATATCGTCGAATGTTCCATCGGCTGGATCGGGGACGCCCCCTGGGCTGATGGCCCGCAGCAGCCTCTCGACCGGATCGAACCGCGGCTTGAAGTCCGCAGAATCCTCGATGTGCAACTGCTTCACGACGTCGAGGGCCAGGGTCTGCGACTCCAGTATGTTGACCTGCGTCTGCAGGGCCCGGTTGGTGTCCATCAAATCGGATTCATCGGCGGACCCATCGCCCATCAGTGCGCCGAGATTCAAGGCGTCGCTAGCTTCCCGCTTAACGTTCACCTCTCCCATCGCCTGATACTCGCGGGTGCTGAAGACACAGTAAGTAACGGCGACCGCCAGCACTGCCAGCAGCACAGCGGCTACGACGGCCCTTCTGCGCCGCACAATGTTCCACAGATCGGGCAGCGTAAGGTTATCCGCTGCGGAGTATTCCTGGGCATTTAACATCGACAATCCACTCTTCATCACGTCTCCACGGGATTCTTCGTTCCGGCACTAGCGTCAGATGAAGACTTAATCGGCAAGGAAGGAGAAAACGTGACATCATCCAGAGCAGAACTTGCGCGAAGTGTTATACGTGCCTGAGGGTTCGGTCGCTGAGTACGCCTTTCGGGCTCTGCTCGACTTTTTCAACAAGCTCTTTATGAGGCGGTATCTTTCGCCCCGCGGTAAGCGCGATCTTGGGCCGATGCGGTTCGCTTTTTGCGAGAGCCTCGGAGAATTGCTTCCGGCAAAATTTACCGCCGATCAAGCCATCGCCCCTCCTCGTCTTTCTGCATCTGATAGTTCGCGATGGTGACTCCAGTTTTAGGCGAGACAGAGTGGGCATCCCGGCTCGAGGGCTTGCCGGTATGGAAGCCAGATCCTGCGCTAACGTTGGTCGTGGTGCCGCATCCGGACGACGAGACGCTAGCGCTCGGTGGCTTCCTCGCAGCGCAAAGCGCGAAGGGCGCAGACGTAACCGTAGTCGCAGTGACCGATGGCGAGCATGCCTATATCGAGAACAATGGGTTGGCCGCGCTCCGGCGTCAAGAGCAGACTTCTGCGCTCGCACGATTGGGAATACCGCAGCACAAAATCATCCGGTTGGGACTAGTCGATAGCGGCGTATCGGCTCAAGAAAATTACCTGGCAGCTCGACTCCGCCCGCTGATCACTGCGGAAACCCAGGTCCTCGCTCCATGGCTCGGGGACTTTCATCCCGACCATGAGGCCTGCGCCAGGGCAGCCGAGATCGTCGCACGCGAAGTCGGAGCCACCCTGATCTCCTACTTCTTCTGGACATGGCATCGAGGCACGCTCGCCGCCCTGGATGGATTGACCCTGCGAAAATTTGCACTGAGCGGGGAAGCGATGACGGCGAAACGCGAGGCCCTGGCGTGTCATGCATCGCAACTCAAGCATGCGCCTGAACCCGAGATACTTCCGGATCATCTGCTGTGGCCGGCGCGGATGCCGTTCGAGGTATTTGCGCTGTGAACAAGCCGACCACCAGCGCGGAGTTCTTCGACCAGAAGTATCGCGAAAATCCCGATCCATGGGACTTCGCGCGAAGCGAGTATGAGCAATCCCGTTACGGCGCAATCATCGCGGCGCTCGGAGAGCACCAGTATCGGCGGGCTTTTGAACCGGGATGCTCGGTTGGCGAGCTGACATCGCGGCTCGCCGGGCGATGCGAGCATGTCGATGCCATGGACATTTCCGCGATTGCGATTGATCGCGCGAAACATCACTGCCGCGAGTTGTCTAATGTGGCCTTTCACATCGGTGGTTTGCCGCATCAAATTCCAGACGGTGAGTTTGACCTCATCGTATTTGCTGAAATTGGATATTACTTCGAGGAAGCCAGTCTGCAAGACCTCGGCCACCTACTCGTACGCCGGATGCGCACGCCCGGGACGCTGTTAGCCTCGCATTGGCTGGGCACCTCGAAAGACCATGTATTGAGCGGAGATCGCGTGCACGAGATTCTTGCTGGCCTGCCCGGATTGCGACTCGATCACTCGGAACGTCACGTCGGATTTCGGCTCGATCGTTGGGTGCGAGACGGGTGGGTGCGAGGATGACGACGGATCCTTGGCATGTCAGCGTTCTCATCCCTGCGCGCGATGAAGAAGACTTACTGCCACGTTGCCTGCAATCCGTGCTTGAAGCGCGGCTGGCGCTGCGCGGCAACGCGACGTGCGACGTGGTAGTAGCCGTCGACCGCTCGATGGATGCGACCTACGCTATCGCACAAAGAATGCTCGGCAGTGTAGGCACCGTGATCCGTAGTAAGGCCGGCATCGTGGGTGTTGCGCGTGCCACGGCCGCAAGAGCTGCCTTGCGGCGACGAAAGCAGCGACCTTCCAGAGTATGGCTGGCCAATACCGACGCAGATTGTTTGGTCCCACCGAATTGGCTCAGCGATCAACTTGAGTTGGCGGAGACAGGTGTGGAAGCGATAGCGGGAACCATCGATGTCGATTCATTCGCGGAGCACGACGCATGCGTCTCGGCGCTTTTCCGATCAACCTATTTGCTTCATTCGGACGGCACACATGCGCATGTGCACGGAGCGAACCTCGGCGTTCGAGCCGACATGTATCTCCGCGCCGGCGGTTGGGCCGACCTGCATACCGCCGAGGACCACGATCTCTGGGCCCGATTGCGCGCCAACGGTGCGCGCATTCTGTCCCCGAGTCACGTGCAGGTTGTCACCAGCGGAAGGCGAATCGGTCGCGCCCCCATGGGCTTTGCAAACGCTCTGGCAGCCCATAACGAGGTGCCCCTTGACTCGTGAATCACTAATCGCCCGCGTGCGTTCAGTCATCGCCGAGCCTGTCCCTCTTCCAGGGGGGCATACCGCTGAGCGCCATCAGCGCCTCTTTCAGGTCGGTCGCGAAGACCTGTCCGTCGCGCGCCTTGTAGAAGCACATTGGGACGCGGTAGCCATTCTCGCCGAGGCTGGACGCGAAGCAGAACCCGGCGCGCTCTATGGTGTTTGGGCTGCCGAAGCTCCCGATAAGGTCCTGCGAATGGAAGGTCTATCCATCACGGGAACGAAACCGTTTTGCAGCGGTGCGGGGATGGTCGATCGCGCCCTGGTGACCGTGAAAGAGCCGGCGACGTGCCTCGTCGACGTCGATCTGCGGGCGCAGGATGGGGGAGTCAGCTTCGACGACAGCGCATGGAAGTCCAGCGCCTTCGCAGAAACGAAGACATCCCTTGCGACCTTTGCATCAGTTACTTTGAAGAATGCAGGCATCGTCGGTGAGAGTGGCTACTATCTCCAACGCCCAGGCTTCTGGCATGGAGCCTGTGGGCCGGCCGCTTGCTGGGCGGGTGGAGCCGCCGGTCTCCTGCATTGGGCGTTAGACCAAAAACGCGACGACCCGCACACCCTCGCTCACCTCGGCGCGATGAAAGCAACGGTATGGTCGATGCAAGCCGTCCTCCAAATCGCTGGCGACGAGATAGACGCCGCATGGACCGACGTCGAGGCCGCGCAGATGCGGGCGCTAGCCGTCCGTCATGTGATCGAACAGGGTTGCACTGATCTGATGCGGCGGCTAACCAGGGCCTACGGCCCTCATCCTCTGGCGATGAACGAGACCATCAGCAGGCGATATCAGGAACTTGATCTCTACGTTAGGCAGTCTCATGCCGAGCGAGATCTCGAAGCCCTGGGAGCCCTGGCTCGTCTTGAACGAAGGAAACATCCATAACCCCGGAATCGTTTCGGTCTCATACAAACTGATACCACGCACGCAACCCAAAGCCCTGTCGAATAACTCCAAGGGACTGAGGTGCTTGCGCAAGCAGAGCTCCGGATGCAAATCCGCTGAAGGCTGGGATGGATCTATGGTTGGGCGTCGTAAGCCACTGCTGCTGGCGGTATATGTGCTCGCGACGGTTCAGTTTGCCTGGTGCTATCTCTGGCTGACGCGACCCTACGTGAGCACCGCCCTCTATGAGCGAGGCATGGAACGCATGCCGTTTCAGGGCCGCTGCCTGATGATGCTACCCATGGATCTGGCCAATAGCAGCGCCATGCTGCGCTGGGTCGCAGAGCCTTTTTCCCGCGCATCACACTTCTGGTTCCCCCATCCTGTTCATCCCGAGGTTCTCGTGCAGGCACTCATCAACGTGCTCTGCCTTCTAATCGCCGGCCTGATGACGACCCGCATCTACCAGGCAAGCTCCCGTTATCAACTGCTGACGCCGCTGGTCTATCCGCTGCTCCTAGCCGTATGTGCGGCCACCTACGTGATGCATACGGTGCAGAACTTCCGCTTCATCTACGACCTGCCCAGCCTGGCATTTTTCTCCGTGGCGATGTATCTCATCTATTGTCGAAAGCATTGGGCGTGGTTCGTTCTGCTCTTCATGGTGGCGACCATCAATCGCGAGACCACCCTCTTATTGCTGCCGCTCTACATGATCGACTCAACGGTTGTGGAGGGAAGACTGCGCTGGCAGCGGCTCTTACAGTGGCGCACCATGGCCGTCGTCGTGCCGCTGGCTGTGTACTGGGCAGTGTGGCAGGTCGCGGTCCGATGGTGGTTCATCGGCAACCGATCTGAGTTTTATCCTCGGCTCGACTGGAACGTTAAGTCGTTGCTGGTGCCCCAGGCATGGCCGCAATTGCTGAGTGCGTGCGGCTATCTCCTGCTCTTCGTCTTGCTGATGTACCGCCGCGTACCCGACGGCCGGTTGCGTGCCTGGATAGCCATCGTCCCCCTCTGGGTGGCGTTTATGTTCAGCTACGGAATCCTGGTGGAGACCCGCGTGTTTGGCGAGCTGATCCCGCTGACCGTATGTTCGACGGCGCTGATCCTGGAGGAGCTGTTGGTCGCGCGCGTGCGAAAGGGAACTAGCCTCGGTGAGGTGGACGTGGCATCCCCTCTGTATCAAACGCAGGTGCTGGGTGTCGCTGAGGACCAAAGGGATCGCGCCGCAGCCTAGCGCAACGCTACCGCAACTCGGCCGTTCTCAGAAAATCAAAGTTGCCGCCCGGGTCCAACGTCAGATGCGTCAGCCGCGCGGAATGGATCACGATGTTGTCCGGATACCACAGTGGGATGGTAGGCAGATCCTCGGCGAGAATCTGCTGAATCTGGAGGTAGTCCTTGCGGCGCGTTGCGTCGTCGTTGGCCACGCTGGCAGCCTTTAGCAGCGCATCGAGACGAGCATTTGCATAGTGGCCGCGGTTGGCCCCCTTGGGCGGGAACATCTCGCTGGCATAACAGTAGTGGAAGATGTCGGGATCTTCGTTGGAGCCGATCCACCGCAGCAGGTACATCTGAAACGCACCCTTGGTGATGTCGGAGTAAAACGTCCCAAACTCCGCCGAGCGAAGCGAGAGCTCGATGCCGACATCGTGTAACTCGGCCTGCATCGCCTGTGCCTCAAGCCGTGTGGTCTCGTCGGTAGAAGTCTTCATCGTGAGATGAAGACGAATGCCGTGGCTGTCCGGTTTGAGCCCGGCGGCATCAAGTAGCTGGATCGCCCGCGCTACATTATGCGGATACTGCGCGAGGTCGGCGTCGGTTGCAGCAGCCCAGTGGCCGGGTGGAAGCAGCGAGTCCGCGAGGTGCGCATGGCCGCGCCACAGAGCGGCAACCAGCGCCGGCCGGTCGATGGCGAACGCGATCGCCTGGCGGACGCGAGGGGCGCGCAGAGCCGGGTCCTGTACGTTGAAGTTGAGGTAATCGACGCGCGCTCCGGGACCACTGGACACGCGCAGGTTCGCTTCGCCCGGCTTATCGGATTGCATGCCGAGCGCATGCACCATGTCCATCGTAAGCACGTTACTCTCGACGTCGGCGGAGCCCTTCTTCATCTCCAGCGCCGCAGTGATGGTGTCCGGAACAACCTGGAAGCGAACGCGCTGGATGGTCGCACTCGGTGCCCCGGCCCAGTAGCTGGAATTACGATCGAGGATCACTTCCTTGTCCTGCACCTCCGAGACGAAGCGGAAGGGGCCCGAACCGATAGGATGAAGTCCTTCATCGCGGCCGGCGCCTGCCTCCACAACGCCGAAGAGACCATCGCTGAGATTGAAGAGCAGGCTCGGCAGCGGTGCGCTGGTATGCACGACGACGGTGAGCGGATCAGGCGTGTCGACGGCAGTGATGGACTTGAACGCGCCGCCCTTGGCCGTAATGATCGCGCCATTGGTCATGCTGCGGATGGACCACGCAACATCGGCAGAGGTAAGCGGATGCCCGTCGTGAAAGTGCACACCCGCGCGCAGGTGAAATACCCACGTGACGGGATCGGGGCGATCCCACGACGTCGCAAGCCAAGGCTGAAGGTTGAAGTGTTCATCCTTCCGAACAAGCGGATCGTAGATAAGCTCCCCAATGCGCTCGGACTGCGAATCGGTCCCCTGGCGCACGTCGAGATTATTCGGCGAGGACTCGATGAGGAACGTGAGCGTGTGGGGGTCCTTCGCGGACGGCGAGCACGCGGTGAGCGCGACCAGCATGGTGAGAAGCAGCAGGCTGCCGAATCGACATCTCAAGTGAACGTCACCTTACCAAGAATGACCGGGCGACTCGCGCCGGTAGCGCTGGGGACGTTGCCAGGAAGAACGTGCCACGTAAGCCAGCCCAGCAGCGCAAACGCCGCAGCCTCCTTCGCTTCGACAGGCAGGCCCGCGCCCGCCGTGGTGGAAACCTTTACGCCAAGCTGTGAGAAGCCTTCCGTGAGCATGCGCATGAGCGTGGGATTTTTTGCACCTCCGCCAGCGGCGATGAGCTCGGTCGAGCGCGCGAGCGGCGCGTTCTGCCCCAGGTGCGGCCAGCAGAAGCGCCGATACGCCTCGAGCACGGTAGCCGCAGTGAGCGCGGTCGCCGTCGCGATGACGTCCTCCCTGGGCGCGCGCTTGCAGAGTGTAAGAAGTTGGTGTGCGAAGGCTCCCCCAAACTCTTCGCGGCCGCAAGACTTTGGCACGGGGGCAGAGAAGTAAGGAGTAGTGAGGAGGCGCTCGATCACCGCCGTGATCACGCGCCCTCTCGCAGCGACTGCCCCATTCTTATCGAAGCGGCGATCGCAGAGCTGCTGCATCAGCAGGTCGATGACGATGTTGGCAGGTCCGGTATCGAAGGCGAGAACGCCGGCCGACGTGCACGCCGCGGGGAGGGCCGTAACGTTCGCAATGCCGCCGAGATTCAACAGCACGCGATTCTTCGTGGCGTGCCGGAAGAGACAAAAGTCGAGCATCGGAACCAGCGGCGCACCCTGTCCTCCTGCCGCGAGATCAGCAGGACGAAAGTCGCTGACCACCGGGATACGCAGCCGCTCGGCAAGCAGCGCAGCCTCACCAATCTGCAGGGTGCTGCGGACACTCGCCCCAAGAAACTTCGCCGGCACCGCCTGGTGATACACGGTCTGGCCATGCATCGCCGCGAGCTGCGGCTTGAGGTTGAGCCCGCGGGATGTCGTCGCGATGCAATCCGCGTAGAGTTCGCCAAGCCGCCAGGAGAGTTGGCTGACTTCCGCAGCCGTGGCCTTCTCTCCGGCTGCAATGCTGAGAATCGCCGCACGGACTTTCTTGTCATAGGCGAACGATCGGTGGCCGAGCAGCTTCAGCCGCAGAGCCGTATCGGCCCGCAGCGCAGGCGAGATGCGACAGAGCGCCACGTCGACGCCGTCGGCCGAAGTGCCAGACATCACACCGGCCACGAGCAAGGCCTTAGGCTGAGCAAATTTCATGCGCCCCCTTTGAGTTCGCGTTGCAATTCCGCAAGCAGCTGCAGCGCCTCACGCGGTGTGAGCCCGTCGATGTCCACCTGCTCAATGCGGTCGACGATGCGTTGCGAGAGTGGAGTGAACATGGTCATCTGCACCTTCGCCTCACGTGCAGCCGGCGCGGACTCCCGCACCTGCTGCGTCTCGGCGCGCTCATGAACCTTCAGCACCTCGCGCGCACGGCTGATCACGGCATTAGGAAGTCCAGCAAGCCGCGCGACCTCGATGCCGTAGCTCTTGTTCGCTGCACCCGGCTCGACGGTGTGCAGAAAGACGATGCCGCCCGAATTCTCGCGCACCGTTACGCGCATGTTGCGCAGGTGAGCGAGGCGATCAGCCAGCAGCGTGAGCTCGTGGTAGTGCGTGGCGAAGAGTGTCCGCGCGCCGATGCTGTCGTGCAGATGCTCGACTGTTGCCCAGGCGAGCGAGAGGCCGTCGTAGGTAGCAGTGCCGCGTCCCATCTCGTCGAGCAGAACCAGCGAGTGCGAGGTTGCCGTATTCAAAATCGCAGCCGTCTCGGTCATCTCGACCATAAACGTCGACCGGCCGCGAGCGACATTATCCGCCGCCCCAATGCGCGTATAAATGCGGTCGACTAATCCCAGCCTCATGCTCTCCGCCGGCACGAAACAGCCGCACTGCGCCATGATAACCAGCAGCGCAGCCTGGCGGAGGTAGGTACTCTTGCCGCCCATGTTGGGCCCGGTAATCAGCAGCAGCGACGGCTCATTCGCAGCGTTGTCCCCGGCGCACAGATGCAGCGAGTTCGGAATAAATCGCCCCGCACCTTGATCTTCCAGTCGCCGCTCGACGACAGGGTGCCGCCCGCCAATGAACTCGAGAATCCCGCTGGCATCGACCTGCGGCCTCACCCAACCGCGCAGCGCGGCAAGATGCGCGAAGCTGCCCAGCAAATCGATGCGCGCAATGACCCGCGAACTCTCGCGAATGCGCGCGGCGTTGGCCAGAAGCTGGCGGCGCAGCTCGGCGAAGATGCGGCGCTCGATCTCCGCTGACCGCTCCTGCGCTGTGAGAATTTTAACCTCCAGCTCTTTCAATTCCGGAGTCGTAAAGCGCTCGGCGTTGACCAGCGTCTGCTTACGTTCGTAGTCGGCGGGAACGGCTTTAGCGTTAGCCTTCGTAACCTCGAGGTAGTACCCGAAGACCGAGTTAAACCGCACCTTGAGTGAGCCGATCCCCGTGCGTTCGCGCTCACGTTCTTCAATTGTGGCGATATGCTGCCGCCCCGTAGTCGACAGACTGCGCACCACGTCGAGATCTTCGTCGACGCCTTCACGAATAGCGCCACCGTCCGAGAGCGCAACGGGCGGCTCGTCGACCAGCGTCCGTGCAATGAGCTCGTTGAGATCGTCGAGCGTGTCGAGCGCGCCGGCAAGCTCGGCCCAACGGCTCGAGGGATTGGCGGAGACGAACTCAGCGACGGCGGCGCGCAGCCCAGGAAGCCGCGCCAGCGTCTTGCCCAGCGCGACCACCTCGCGCGGCCCAGCAGTCTCAAGTGAAACGCGTCCGAGCAGCCGCTCGAGATCGAGGATGCCGTCCATCGCCCGACGCAGACCCTCGCGCCGCCGCAGGTCGGAGGCAGCCTCACCTACCGCGTCAAGCCGCGCGTTAATGGCGTCCAGCGACTGCATCGGGCGCAGCAGTTGCGCGCGCAGCAGCCGCTTGCCCATCGGCGTGCAGCAGGCGTCGAGCGTCCAGAACAACGTGGTCTGCGGACCTTCGCTCGAGAACAGCGGCTCGACCAACTCGAGGTTGCGCACGCTGACCGCGTCGAGCTCAAGCGCGTCATTGCGCTCGTAGTAGCGCAGCGTGTCGAGGTGCTCCAATGCGCCTTGTTTCGTGGCCCGAAGGTAGTGGACGATCGCCCCCGCAGCGACGGCTGCGGCGTGATGCTGGCCCAGCCCCATGCCGTCGAGCGAGTGCACGCCAAGCTGCTGGCGCAGCAGCGGAAGCGCATAGTCCTCCGTGAACGCCCACTCTTCGACCTCGGTGCGCGCCCCCGAGATATCGAGCTGCGCAGGCTCCTCTTTGGTCTCCCCGACAGCCTCCCGCAGCACTCCCTGGCGAACGCTCTGCGACGTGCTGCCAAACCCGGAGCTGCCGCGAGCGTACACAACTTCGGCCGGCCTCATACGCGCGAGTTCATCCAGCGCCAGCGCCCACGCGTTGGCGCCGGAGAATTCGGTAGCCCGGAAGTCGCCCGTGGAGAGATCGAGGGCCGCCACTCCCACTGCCGCGGCAGGCCCGTTCCCGCTGCCACTTCCGCTGGTGCTGATGCTGGCCAGCCACTGGCTCTCGCTCGCGTCCAGCGCCACGTCGACCGCCGTGCCCGGCGTGAGCACCCGCGTGACCTCTCGGCGGACGATCGTCTTCGCGGTCTTGGGATCCTCCATCTGCTCGCACAGCGCCACCCGGTAGCCCTTCCGCAGCAGCCGCTGCAGGTAGGTACCGGCGGAGTGGTACGGCACCCCGCACATCGGCACCGACTTGGTCTTGTCGCGCGAGGTGAGCGTGAGCTGCAACTCCCGCGAGGCAATCAGGGCGTCCTCGTAAAAGAGTTCGTAGAAGTCACCCAGCCGGAAGAACAGCAGCGCGTCCGGGTGCGCATCCTTCGCGGCACGATATTGCCGCATGACCGGTGTAAGGTCGCGTTCGCTGGCTGCTCCGATGGTTTCCGTGGACATGGTCATGCGCTCGTATCTGAACGCCCAGAATATCGTAGACGCCCTATCCCCGCCGCCTGGCATCCGGCCGCTTGGTCAAATCCTCCCCCGGCCCCTACACTGGCAGAATGATTGAAATTCCCATGTCTGAATCGCAGTTTGTTGCGGCTACGGAACGTCTGCGTACCAACGGCATTGAACTCACCGGGCCCACCGGGACCTTGAGCAAGGACGGCGTGACCGCGAAGTACACCTACGCGGAGGGCAAGCTGGCGGTTGAAATCCTGGATCGCCCCTTCCTGCTGCCGCTGTCACTGATTGAGGGGAAGCTGCAGGCGTACCTGGAGCAGTCGGTTGCGTACGACGCGAATAAGGCAATGCCTTAGATCGAAAAATACTGGCGGCGGAGCGTGGGAGGGTGTATATCTGAGGTTTCTCCTCTGATTTTGGGTAAAGGGGGCCTCGTGATGACCCGGCAAATGAACTCTTGGTGGTCGAATGATCCTGCCAGACAGACGGATCGGCGCAGGCGCCCTCCCGCCAGACGGTCGGCCGACGCCTGGAGTCCTCGAAAGATTCTTCGCCTGACCATCGTCCTCACGATGTCCTTCCTGTGCTGGATGGGGATAGGCTGCTTTGCGTTCGAGATGATGCAGCTGGCCGGCCGCTGAGAGCGAGGGCGCTGGACGTCGATCTGTGAGCGGGCTCACAAACGGACAGGGAATTGCAGATATACTGGAGTTTCGCGCAGATCAGGCGCGCCTATCCGAACGTATGACCCTGCTCTGGCTCCGACTCGCGGTGATTCTCTACGGCATTGCCGCATTGGCGGTGCTGCCGGCCGCGCTCTATAACCGCCCTCGCTGGCGGCATATTGCCATCCCCGCGGCGTTGATGGGCGCATTTTTCCACTTTGTCTCCATTACCGAAACCCTCTACGCCGCCCACCGGGCCCTCCCCGTCGACACCCACGAGACCCTCTCGATGCTGGGGCTGCTGCTGTCCGTCGGGTTTCTGATTCTCGCCGCGCGCTACCGGACCGTCTCCTTTGGGATCTTTCTACTGCCCATCGCCGTCCTCCTGGCAATCATTCCGGCCTTCCACCCAGGGCACGAGGAGATTGCCTACCCGCTGGTCCGTACCGGCTGGATCCTGCTGCACATCGCTCTGCTGTTAGCCGCCTATGCCGCGATGTTTCTGTCACTGATTGCCAGCCTGCTGTATCTAATCCAGGAGAGGCGCCTGAAACAAAAGCGCACGGAATCCAAGCGCGGCTGGTTGCCACCGCTTGAGATCCTGGACCAGATTGGAGTGAACTCGCTGCGCTTCGGCCTTCCATGTATGACTGCGGGACTGCTGATTGGCTCGGTGCTGGCGCTGCAGTCCATCGGCGTGACCTTCTTCGCGGACCCCAAGGTGCTGCTCTCCTTTGCCATGTGGATTGCCTACATCCTCATGATCTACATCCGCAGTAACAGCGGTTTGCGGGGACGGCGCGCGGTCTACCTGTCCAGCTTCGTCTTCCTGGTAATGATTGCGGTATGGGCAGCCAATTCGCTCTCTGTCGTGCACAGGTTCAAGACGCCATGATCGATCTGAAGAGTGACGCTAAGATCGAAGCCGCCGCTGCGCCCTCGACGCCGCAGAGCCCCCCCCATACCTCCCCCCATGCCTCAAGACTGCTGCTGCTGGGGGTGAACCACACCACCGCCCCCATTGCGATTCGCGAGCGGCTCGCCATTCCCACCCATCGGCTGGCCGACGCCACCCGCACCCTCGCCGGCCAGCCTGGCATCCGCGAGGCGCTCATTCTTTCCACCTGCAACCGCGTCGAGATTCTGACCGTTCAGGAAGGAGTCGACCCGGAGAATGCGGAGATTCGCTCCGGGCGTCAGGCGCCAACGCTGAGCGTCATACAGTTTCTGCATGACTATCTCCAGATCGGCACCGCCGACATCGAGCCGCACATCTACCACTATGCCGAGCGCGACGCCATCCGGCATCTCTTCCGCGTGGCCAGCTCCCTGGATTCCATGGTCGTCGGCGAGTCGCAGATCCTGGGACAGGTGAAGCAGTCTTGGACCGTGGGCCGCGAGGTCGGAGCCATCAAAACCACGCTCGATCCGTTGCTGCAGCGGGCCTTCTCGGTAGCCAAGAAGGTGCGCACTGAGACCCAGATCGGCAACACCACCGTCTCTGTCGCTTCGGTTGCGGCAGAGCTCGCGCGCAAGATCTTCGGCTCACTGGCCGGCAAGACCGTACTGCTGGTGGGCGCAGGCAAGATGAGCGACCTCACCGCCCGGCACCTCATCCAGCAGGGCGCGACCATGCTGCTGGTGGCCAACCGCACCGAGTCCCGCGCGCATTCCGTCGCCGACGCCCTACGCGCGCCCAGCATTACCACCGGCGTCATTTCCCTCGATCAGCTTCATGAACAGGCGCATCGTGCCGATATTGTGATCACCAGCACGGGCGCCGGCCAGATATTTACCCCCGAGAATGCGCGAGCCCTGCTGCAGCGCCGCAAGAACCGGCCGATGTTCTTCATCGATATCGCCGTTCCGCGCGATGTAGCTCCCGAGGTGAACAAGGTGGAAGGCTGCTTTGTCTATGACATCGACGACCTGCAGCAGGTGGCAATACAAAACAAAGCCGTGCGCAATCGCGAAGCCGAGGCCGCCGAGTCCATTGTGACCCGCGAGGTGGCGCGCTATAGCGATCGCATCGCGCAAGCCCCGGTCACGGAATCCATCAAAGAATTGCTGCTGGGCGCCGAAGAGATGCGCCAGCAAGAACTCGCGCGCGTCATGCACCAGCTCGCTCGACAGCCGCTGACCCCCGAACAACTCGCTGCCGTCGATCGCCTCACAAAATCCCTGACCGGCAAGCTGCTGCATCCGCAGATTGCAGCCCTGCGCGAGATCGCCGCGGAACGGCAATCAGACGACTAGGCGCTCGCACTTTGATGATCATTCCGCACCTTTGGTTGTTTCTGCCTGATGACTCTATACAACTCATTTCAAATATCAGGCGTCGCACTCATCTTTGCGCACGTAGGAGTACGCCCAAAGTCATCAAGCAGCCACGCTACTGAGGTAAACTCATAAGGTTCCGATGAAAAATCTGGACGGAATCGTAAGGCGTAACACCGTAGGAGATCAGGCAGAATGAATCTTATCGCGCCGTTGCGGCCAGGTCGGCAATCGCGCCTCAGATTAGCGTACGTGCTTGCTGTGATCCTACCTATCTTGGGGACCGTGCTCACCCAGCACATGGCCTTCCTGCACGGGATTCCCAACTCCACCAACCTGCTGGCCGTAGTCATCGTGGGAATCCTCGGCGGGCTGACGCCTTCGTTGGTCGCCATCGGCGTGGCCATCGTCACCAGGTGCCTCTACCTCGTGATCGTTCCGGATCACAGCGTCTCCTTATTCTACGAGTTGCTGCATGTCCTGATCATGCTAGCGGCGGCCGTGGTGATCTGGCTCATGAACCGCAACCGCAGGCGCTCCGAAGAGCAGCTCGAGTCCACGTTAATTGCGCTGCAGGAACGCACCGATGACCTCGTCTCCTCGCTCAACAGCAGCCGCTGTGCCTGCTGGACCCTGGATCTCGATAGCGGCCGCAGCGAGCGCTGGTACAGCGGCAGCTATCAGCTCTATGGGCGGCCCTACAGTGAGCTCGAACAGCTCTCCTCCCTCCAACCCCTCGTCCATCCAGACGATGACATGCGCCTGCAGGAGCTCATGCTGCTCATGCGCACCTCGTGGGAGCCCGTGGTGTTTGAGCATCGCGTCGTCTGGCCCAATGGCGAGATTCATACCCTCGAGATGCGCGGCAATCGAGTAGCTGGAAAACGCTGCGTCTGGCGCGGCGTCACCCTCGACATCACCGAGCGCAAGAAGACCGAAGCAGCCCTGCTGCGCGCCGAAAAGCTGGCCGCCATGGGTCGCCTTGCCTCCACCGTCGCTCACGAGATCAACAATCCCCTGGAGTCGGTGACCAACCTGCTCTTCCTCGCGCGCTCCAGCCAGTCGCTCGACTCCGAGACCCAGATGTACCTCGCCACCGCCGAGCGCGAACTCGCGCGCCTCAGTAATATCACCCGGCTCACCTTGGGTTTCGTGCGCACCAGCGCCAGCGCCGACGAGACCGAAGTAGCCGAGGTCGTCAACGACGTGCTCTCCATCTTCAACCACCGCTTCGACACCAAGGGCGTAAAGGTGGAGCGGCAGTATGAGCCCGAAGTCTCGATCACCATCGCTCCGCATGAGCTGCGCCAGATCGTGACCAACCTGATTGCCAACGCAGCCGATGCTGTCGGTCTCGACCACGCCCGCATCCGCATCCGCATCGCCCGCGAAGGCGAAAAGGCCGTCCTCGAAGTGGAAGATAACGGCGAGGGAATCGACCCGGTCCACCTTCCCCGCATCTTTGAAGCCTTCTTCAGCACCAAGGAGGAAGTGGGCACCGGCATTGGACTATGGGTGACCCGCGAGCTGGTGGAAAAGAACGGTGGCCGCATCTTCGCGAGCAGCAGCACAGAAAAAGACCTACCCTCGGGAGCCTCGACGCAGTTCCGCGTGGAGTTTCCCGCGACCGTGTGACGTCCCGCGTTAAGACTTCAAAGCCGGTCCCGCAACGCTCGGCGCCAGCCCCTTCGGCTTACGCGTGAGCAGGAAGATCATTCCCGCCACAATCACCAGCGTGATCATGCCCGCAATGCCAAGAATCCGCACAATCGACACCGAGTACCGCCCCACCGCCGGACTATAGTTGCAGCAATAGAGAATCAGCAGGTCGACCGGATTGCTGATCTTCTTGTCCCCAGCCTGCAACAGCGCCATGCGCAGATCGCGCGCCGGGTAGTCGATGCCCGAGAGATACTTCGACATCCGCCCATCCGGCGTGGCGAACATGATGACACTCGAATGCGCAAACTGATCCATCTTGCCATCAGGCCCCGGCACGCGCACGAAGTGAAATCCCGTAGCGCTCGTGATGGCGTCAATGCTCGCCTGGTCCGACGTAAGAAAATGCACAGCGTTGCCGGCGGCAGGATTGTTCGTCCATCCTGCTTCGCTCAGGAACGTCTTCTTCTCGTCCACTGCATTCGCCGGCTTATCCATGGTGTCGATGCTCATGACCAGCACCTGGTAATCCTGCCCCGGCTTCAGCGTAGTCTGCGCCAGCCCGGTAGCGAGGCCATGCTGCACCTGCGGACACAGCATCGCGCACTGATAGTAAACCTCGGCCATCACCACCGGTTTATTGCTGAACCAGCTGCTCAGCGGGCCCGTGCGGCCCGTCTCGTCGGTAAAGATCGCGGCCATCGGAAGCGGCTGCCCCAGCCGCTGTTCAATACCCGCATGCGCCAGATACGCAGGCGTCTGCTGCGCGGCCATGCCTATCGGCTTGTCTGCCGCATACCCCTGCGCGCGTAGCATCGGGCAAGCCAAACTTCCCACAAACACCAGAGCCAACGCTCCCCAATCCATCCGTCCCAGCTTCAATCGGTTCACCACCCCATGGTAAACCCGCGCGCGACTCGGCAGGTGCGGCCAATGACCCAAAACGCGTATCCTAACGAGTGTGAACACTTACACGATTAGAATCGGCTCGCGCGGCTCGCAGCTTGCCCTGTGGCAGGCCAACCACGTCGCCACCCAGCTGCGCAGCAGCGGCCACACCGTAGAGATCGAGGTCATTCGGACCGTCGGCGACCGCATGCAGGACCCCAGCTTCGTGGCCCCCGCCACCTTCGACGACGGCACGCCGCTCGACGCCAAGGGCATCTTCATCAAGGAAATTGAGGACGCTCTCCTCGCCGGCCGCATCGACCTCGCCGTGCACTCGCTCAAAGATCTCCCCACCACCCTGCACGACCGCTTTGCGCTGGCCGCCATCCCTCCCCGCGCCGACGCACGCGACGCCTTCGTCTGCGAGAAACACTGGGGACTGCACATGCTCCCCTCGGACTCCACCATCGCGACCACCAGTCCTCGCCGCCAGGCGATGCTGCTCGCGCTCCGGCCCGACCTCCGCTTCGTCGAGATGCGCGGCAATATCGACACGCGCCTCCGCAAGTGGTCCGAAGGCCAGGCCGACGCCCTCGTCCTGGCCTGCGCCGGCCTCGACCGTCTCGGCCGCACCGAGCACGTGCACTATAAATTCAGCGTCGACGAGCTAACCCCCGCGCCCGGACAAGGAGCCCTCGCGCTCGAGACCCGCAGCGCCGAGCATCCCCTCGACACCGACGATCCCGCACGCGATCCCTTCATCTATCAGGCCGTCCGCGCGCTCAACGATCCCGACACAGAATTCGCAACCCAGGCCGAACGCGCCGTGCTCAACGCCCTCGGCGGAGGCTGCCAGCTTCCCCTCGGCGCCTACTGCCATCGCGTCGACGACACCTGGCATCTGCACGCGATGGTCGTCGCCCGCGACGGCGAACAAGCCGCGCACGTGGTAAAAAAAGCTCCCGCAGGCACTGCCGCATGCGACCTCGGAGCCTCGGCAGCCGAGGCGCTGATCGCTCGCGGGGCCTACGAGTTACTCGCAGTCACTGAGCCCGCCTAGCGAATCACACCATCCACCACCGAGAGACGACTATGGAGATTCATCAGCTCGGCTACTTCTGCGCGGTTGTGAAGACCGGCAGCTTCACCAAGGCCGCTGAGCTCGAGGGCGTCTCCCAGCCCACACTCTCGCAGCAGATTCGCCGCCTCGAGCAATCGCTCGGAGCCGAACTGTTCGCTCGCCAGGGCAGGGCAGTCCGTCTCACCCATGCCGGCAACAGTCTCTATCCCTTCGCGCAGGAGATCCTCCACCAGTCCAAGCAGGCCGCCGCGCAAGTCCGTCATCTCGCCACCGACATCCGCGGCTCCCTCCGCGTCGGCGTCATCCCCACCATCCTGCCCTACCTCGTCGCGCCCCACCTGCCCGGCTTCCTGGAGAAGTATCCCGACATCGACATCCAGCTCACCGAAGACGTCACCGAGCGCCTCGTTGAACGTCTGCAATCCTGCGACCTCGACCTCATCGTCGTCAGCCTTCCGCTCCATCACCGCGACCTCGTCTGCAGCTCCCTCATGCGCGATCCGCTCGTACTCGTCACGCCGAAGAACCATCGCCTCGCCACACCGCCCCAGTCCCGCCACATGGACCTCTTCGGCGAGCGTTTGCTGCTGCTCAAAGACGGCCACTGTTTCCGCGACGAAATGTTAACCGCCTGCAAACACAGTCGCAGCGAGATGAGCCCGGTCTTCGAGTCCGACCACTTTGGCACCATCTTTCCGCTCGTCGCCTCCGGCGCCGGCGTCACCATCGCTCCCATGATGGCCGCCCGCTACGCCAGCAATTGTTCAGTCGTGCCTCTGCAAAAACCCCAGTTCCGCCAGATCGGCTACGCGCGGCTCAAGAGCAGCGGCACCTTCAAACCGCTCAGCGCCTTCACCAAATGGCTGCGTTCCTTAGCCAAAACCCTGGCCAGCCCCTCCGTCGCCTGAACCCATAGCGAATAGCTATACGTGACATAGACCAAATCCCCTAGGTCAGCCTTCACCCTCCCGATACCTTTGAGGCATAGCATCGTCTCACCCTGAACGGCAGGCGTGAGCCCCCGCAAGGCCTTTGCAGTATCAACACTGCGACCAGGCGCAACAACATACGAATACCGCGCATCCAGCCTTAGCGCCGACTCGATGTCGCGCTACGCAACCGCAAAAATTCGGAGATAAACATCATGGCTGATCACAATGGATCCAACGGCAGCAGCAAGACCTCGGCACCTCGCCTAACCACCAACCAGGGACGCCCCGTCGGCGACAACCAGAACTCTGTCACCGCAGGCCGCCGTGGACCAATTACCCTCGATGACTTCCAGCTCTTCGAGAAGATGGCGCAGTTCAACCGCGAACGCACCCCCGAGCGCGTGGTGCACGCCAAGGGTTCGGGCGCGCACGGCCACTTCGTCGTCACGCACGACATCACCAAGTACACCTCGGCGAAACTGTTCTCCAAGATCGGCAACAAGTGCGAGACCTTCGCCCGCTTCTCCACCGTCGGCGGCGAGAAGGGTTCGGCCGACACCGCCCGTGACCCGCGCGGCTACGCTATCAAGTTC